>Ga0070741_10000461_pt1 | contig 149160 bp, 105 predicted proteins | sample Coa_R1_4_FD_66440 | JGI IMG/M metagenome (GOLD analysis project Ga0070741, IMG submission 66440) | Surface soil microbial communities from Centralia Pennsylvania, which are recovering from an underground coalmine fire - Coalmine... | ecosystem: Environmental > Terrestrial > Soil >... | reverse complement strand
ACGCCTAAGATCACGTTGTATAGCTCGATGTCGTGAACTCGCAGGCGGTCTGACAAGATGCGATAGCGTTTCATCCCGCCTATCGCATGTTCAACGTGGATTCTATCGCTGGCGAGTTGCTTGTTTTCGTCCTTTTGTCCGGGACTCAGCTCCTGCTGCTTCTTTTTCTTGTGTGGCAAGAACAGTTCTTTGCAAACGTAATCCTTCTCGATGCCCAGGAAGCCAAGGTCAACTCGCACCCGGAAGTCCTTAAACCAGTCCTGCCCCGGCGGGAACTCTTCCTTGAACATCCGATAGTCATGCGTCTTCCCGACCCAGCAGTGACTGACGTACAAGACCTTTCGCCCCGGGTTGCTCAAAATTACGGCCTTGGCGGTGTGGCACTTTTTTTCCCGGAGTAGTTCTCTTTCTGCGCCGCGTCACCAGTGGGCCTTTGCGTTCTGTGCTCGGTGCCATCAAAGATCAGGGTCTTTTCGTTCTTCAGGTAGGCGGCGAATTCCGCGGCGTCCTTAAATGCACGCTTCGGCAGACAACCCGCCGCGGCGAGGGCTTGCTCAAGTACTCGCAGCCCGAGTTCCTGGTTTCTTTTGGCGTTGGCCCCGTCCATCCCGCACACAAGGCCGAGGAGGTCATAAGTGAGTCCGGCTTTCAAACTGAAGAGGGTAAAGAACAGTAACTCTGCTTCGGAAGTCAGGCCGGGTGTGACTTCAATGCCAGCCTGCCGATCAGCTACCGATTGCCCGTGCAGCTTAAGGTAGCTCGCGGTAAACAAGACGAGTAGCTTCTCGAAACGAGCCTCGTCAAATCCGGTGGCGGCGCGCCATTGACGTTCGGTTTTCAGGTCTGCAATTTTGAGCTTCATGGCTGCACCTTAGCAGTTCGCCTGCCTGGCGGCAAGCTCACGTGAAATCAACGAGTTGCGCTGAATCCCCTTCATCGCAACAACTCTATTGCGTTGGGTCAAAGAGATTCCAAAGGTAGATAAGCCCAGACTGCTTGGATATGTACTCAATGCAATAAACAGAAGTGGTGGTGTACCAGGAGGAATGGTCTATAGCCAACAGTCAGCAGAGGCTAGGCTAGAAAGGAGCATTAAAGGCGATCTTGATCCGGCTGAAAACACCGTCATAGGCTCAAACCCGATGATCGGGGTAGTCCCGAGGCTAGACGTTATAGCACGTTTTCTAGGAGAGCGCACAAAATTTTCGCGAATAGAGTTCTCAAAAAGAACATCCAGTCAGCCATCGGTAGATGACTGTATGCGTGACATTGCTAACGAAGTTATTAAGCGAATGAGGGCTTACCGTGCCAAAAAGTGAGATTGTCCATACAGCAGGCCAAGAAATCGAAGCCTCTCTCAGAGATTGGCTGCTCAAACATTTCAAGCTGTCTGAGGTTTCAAAACTAGAACAAGCAGGGGGCGTTGTCTCAGTTACGATCAAGTTTACGAAGCCAGAGAGGTTAAATAAAGATTCTTCCAAGTCGATTCAAATTGACGAGCATTTCCTTAAGCGGTTAGAAGAAATCAAAAGCTCTACCACAGAGTTACAAAATAACTTGGACGAACTTACTGAGAAGCAGCTTAGGCAGATATGTCAACTAATAAGTCTTCCTGTTCGCTCAAGTGCAAGGACTGCCGAAATTAAAGCCGAGCTTATTCGCTTTCTTCAAGACGAAGACATTTGGAATCGTATATCAAGAAGAGGTGAATGACCTCTGGTAACTCGACCCGCGAACCCACCTGTGACGATTAAGGCGAAAATCCTAGTTCCACAGCTTGGATCACGCTGGCCCGCAGAGAAAGGCGCGTTGGCTGAAATGTAATCGGGGGCCGCACGATGAATTCGCCACCTGATGAGTCGTTGATTCTCAGCCTGGACAGCCCCTTTGCCTCGCTCGAACGGGTGGGCGGCAAGGGCGCGTCACTGGCGCGCATGGCGGCGGCGGGGCTGCCCGTGCCGCCCGGCTTTCACCTCGCCACCCGCGCTTATCGCCGCTTCGTGGACGAGAACCGTCTCGCCGATGCGATTTTCTCCGCCGCCGAGCAGGCGAGGGCCGACGAACCCGCCACGCTCGACCACGCCTCGGAGCAAATCCAGTCACTCATTGCGCAGGGCACGATGCCCGCTGATATCGCCGCGCTGATTCGTCAGTCGTATGACGACCTGGGCGCGGATAATCCACCTGTCGCGGTGCGCTCGTCGGCGACGGCGGAAGATTTGCCGGGGATGTCGTTCGCGGGCCAGCAGGAAACGTATCTCAATATGCGCGGCGCTGACCAAGTGCTGGAGGCGGTGAAACACTGCTGGGCGTCGCTGTGGACGGCACGCGCACTCGGCTACCGCGCGCGACAGGGCATCCGCTCCGAGGATGTCGCACTCGCCGTCGTCGTGCAGCAACTGGTGCCGGCGGATGTGGCAGGCATTCTCTTCACCGCCAATCCGGTGACCGGCGCGCGCGACCAGCTGGTGATCAACGCGGCGTGGGGTCTGGGCGAGGCGATTGTGGGCGGCTCAGTCACGCCCGACACGTTCATCGTCAACAAGCAGACGGGCGCGATGGAATCGCAGCAGATCGCCGACAAGGAGGTCATGACGGTGCGGTCACAGCAGGGCACGCGCGAAGAACCAGTGCCCGCCGACCGGCGCCAGCAGCCCGCGCTCCAGTCGCGGCAGGTCGCCGAACTCGCGCAACTCGGCGTCCGAATCGAGCAACTCTACGGTCAGCCGATGGATGTCGAATGGGCGCTGTGCGACGAGCAACTCTTCATCCTGCAGGCGCGCCCGATCACCGCGCTGCCCGAGCCACGCGCCCAGCTTGATTGGAAACTGCCGCGCGCGAAAGGGCGTTACGGGCGGGGCAGCGTCATCGAACTGCTGCCCGACCCACTCTCACCACTCTTCGCCACGCTGGCCCTGCCGATCTTCAGCGACGCGATGCGCGGCCTGATCGGACGGGCGGGCATCGTCAGCCTGATGCCCGAGTGGATGCTGCTGACGATCAATGATTACGCCTACTACGATTTCAATCTGAGCCCGTCACAGCTGGCGCGAGTGATGCTCGCGGTGCCACGCATGATTCCGCTCGTGGCTGACTGGCTTGGGCGGGCGCAGGCGCGCTGGGCGGATGAAGCGCGTCCGCGTTACGTCAGTGTGATCGGGGAATGGGCCGGGCGTGACCCCGGCGCAACTCCGGCGACTCAACTGCTGGAGGGCGCGCGGCAGATTACAGGCGCCGCGGCAGACCATTACCTCGCCCTCCAGAGCGGCATCCTGCCTGTCGCGTACATGAGTGAAGCGGCGTTCACAATTGCGTACAACCGTCTCGCCAGACGCAGGGACGATCCGCCCGCGCTGACTTTTATGCTCGGCTTCGACAGCGCGCCGATTCTTGGGGAGAAGTCTTTGTATGATCTCGCCACATGGGCACGCGCGCAGCCCGAACTCGCCGCTTATCTCACAGGGGTGCCCGGGGCAGAGGTCGCTCTGGCGTATCAATCGCCGTCCGCGCCCATTGCCGATGTGGAGAGTTGGTATGAGTTCTGCCGTCGTCTAACGGCGCATCTCGACAGCTTCGGCCACGCAATCTATGACCTGGACTTTGCCAAAAGTGTTCCCGCCGAGGATCCGAGGGCGCTGCTCGAAACGCTCAAATACTTTCTCGCTGAACAGGCACGCAGTCCGTATGAGCGGCAGGCGGCGACCGCGTCCGCGCGTGAGCAGGCTACCCATGCGCTGCTCACGCGTCTGAGCGGATTGCGCCTGCGACTCTTCAGGTGGCTCCTTGCGAAGGCGCAACGGTACGCGCCACTGCGCGAAGACGCGCTCGCGGATGTGGGCCTGGGCTGGCCGCTCCTGCGTCGCATGTTGCGCGAGGTCGGGCGGCGGCTCGTGGCGGCGGACTCGCTGGCGAAGCACGAGGACGTATTCTGGTTGAAAGTGGACGAGGCGGAAGCGGCAGCGCGCGTGCTCGACGCGAACCAGGCCGTGCCGGATTACCGCAGCGTGGTGGCCGACCGGCGCGTCGTGTGGGAGCGTGAGCGCAAGGTCACACCGCCGATGATGTTGCCCATCAAAAGCGGGGCGCGTTTCCTGGGAATTGATTTCAGCGGCCTGATGCCCGCGCGCACCGATCAGGCCGTCGGCGATACCATCAAAGGCCAGGCCGGGAGCCCGGGCCGCGTCGCCGGTGTGGCTCGCGTCATTCACGGCCCCGATGAGTTCAGCCAGATGCGGCACGGTGACATCCTCGTCGCCAAAATCACGACGCCCGCATGGACACCGCTGTTTGCGCTGGCCTCGGGCGTCGTCACCGATGTGGGCGGCCCACTCAGTCACAGTTCCATCGTCGCGCGCGAGTATCAAATCCCCGCGGTGCTGGGTACGGGCGTGGCCACTGAGCGAATCCACAGCGGGCAGCACATCACAGTGGATGGCGATAGCGGTGTGGTAAAGCTGGACGGGTGAAATGCCGGTTCCAAAGTCTGGATCAGGACATGGTATTTTGTCCGGTTCACAGTGTCCCCATCTCCGCGAAGTGACGCAGCATCCGTTCGTAGTCGGGAGTAACGCCAGTGAACAGGCGAAAAGCCTCCGCCGCCTGGAAGACCGCCATCCCTCCGCCGCCCAGGGTGCGACAGCCGAGTGCCCGTGTCCGCTTCAGCAACTCGGTTTCGAGCGGGAAATAAACCACCTCAGCCACCCACAGTTCAGGGCAGAGTAATCTATCAGGGAGTGGCAGACCGGGATACCCAAGCATGCCAACCGGTGTGGCCTGAATCAGGCCGTCTGCCCCGGCCATTTCGGCAGCGAGTTCGGCCACCACTGCGGCGCGTTTGTCACCTAAGCGGGCGCAAAGACGGTCGGCGAGCATTGCGGCTCGCGCGCCGTCAACATCGTGAATGGCGAGTCGCCCGGCGCCCAGTGTCAGCGCGGCATAAGCTACTGCCGCCCCGGCACCCCCGGCGCCGAGCAGAACGACTTTGCCGAGCGATGCGTCAGTGAGGCCGCGTCTGAAGCTTTCGGCAAATCCCCACCAGTCGGTGTTGTGCCCAATCCGCCTGCCGCTCGCGAAGACCACCGTGTTGACGGCCCCAATGGCGACGGCCTCATCAGACAGTTCGTCGAGCAGCGGGATCACGGCCTGCTTGCAGGGGTGTGTGATGTTCACGCCGGCAAAGCCCGTGAGTTGTGCCGCTTCAAGCAGGCGCGGGAGCGCTTCAGTGCCGACGCCGAGCTTTTGCAGATCAATCAGCTGATAGAAGTAGTGGAGGCCTGCTTCCCTGCCCTCCCGCTCGTGCAGGTGTGGAGAGCGAGATGCCTGAATGCCCTCTCCAATCAGGCCGACAAGGATTGGGCGGCGGATGCAAAGCTCTTTCATACCGGGAGCCTCAGTGTTGTCACACGCTGACGTTCTCTCAACAGCGCATTTCGACTGGGTGGGCAGGCTGCCGGTGGCAATGTACAGGGAGCTGCCAGCTCCCTGCCGCCTGCGATTACTGGCGATTGCCCTTGTCCCAGAGTCATCAGGGAGCTGGCAGCTCCCTGTACATCCAGAGGATTCAAGAGGGCTGGGCCTGTTTTTCAATCCGCATTCCGCAATCAAATCATTCGTACCTGAGCGCGACCATCGGGTCTACCTTCGTCGCACGCCGCGCCGGGATATAACAGGCCAGGAGCGCCACTCCGACCAGGAGCGCGGCCACGCCCGCGAATGTCAGCGGGTCTGTGGCGCTCACACCAAACAGCAGCTTCGCCATCAGGCGTGTCAGCCCGAACGCGGCGACGAGTCCGACGCCCGTGCCGGCGAGCGTGAGCATCATTCCCTGCCGGATGAGCAGACGGAGTACGTCACGCGGGAGAGCGCCGAGCGCCAGGCGAATGCCAATCTCGTGCGTCCGCTGGCTGACCGACCAGGCGATGACTCCGCAGATGCCGATGGCGGCAAGCACCAGAGCGATCACGGCAAAGACTCCGAGTAAGAGCATCGAGAAGCGTTGCCGCGCGAGTGAATCGTACAGCCGCTCATCCATTGACTTCACATCAAAGACGGGCATCTCGGGGTCAACCAACTGGATCTCCCGCGTGATCGCCGACGTCATCCCGACCGGGTCGGGAGTCGTCCGAATGACCAGATACATGCTGCGGGCGATGACCTGCCCGGCCGGGTAGTAGACGGTGATCGGCGGTTCCTTTTCCGCGCTGTATTCCTTCGCGTCGCTGATCACCCCGACGACCGTCCGCCAGGGGCCATTCTTCCCGCGTTGCAGCCGCCTGCCAATCGGGTCCTGATTCGGCCAGAAGCGGCGAGCGAGCGCCTCATCAATGATGGCGGTTTCGAGTTCGCCCTTCCGGTCGTGTTCGTTGAAATATCGCCCCTGCCTGAGCGGAATGCGCATCACCGGGAAATAACCAGGGCTGACAATGCGCACGTTGGAGATGATCGTATCCTCGGCCGTCTTTGGCACATAGCCTTCAATCGTGATCGGCTCCCACGCGAACGCGACCGTACTCATCGGCAGCGAGTAGGTTGTGCCGACGGCTTCGACTCCGGGCAGCGCTTTTACTTTTTCACTCACGCGCTGGTAAAAAGAGGCGATGGATTCCGGCGTGGGGTATCTGGTGGCAGGCAGCGACAGGCGCATGGAATGGACGTTGTGCGAATCGAACCCCTGACTGGCGTTGCCGATGCGCTGATAGCTGCGAATGAGCAGGCCGGCGCCGACGAGCAGAACCAATGACAGAGCCACTTCGGAGACGACCAGCAGCTTACGAGTCAACTGATGGTCGCGACCGAAAGCGCTGTTGCCCGAACCGCGACTGCCTTCCTTGAGCGTCTCATTCAGGTCAACCCGCGAGGCCCGCAGCGCCGGCACGAGCCCGAAGACGAGGCCGGTCGCGAGCGTGACGAGACACGTGAATGCCACCACGCGGCCATCCAGTCCCACTTCATTCAGGCGCGGGATGTTTTCCGGGCCGAAGACGCGCAGCGCCTTTATAGTCAGGAGCGCAATAACCAATCCGGCGAGGCCCCCCACGAGCGCCAGCAGCACGCTTTCGGTCAGCAGTTGTCTGACGACGCGAAACCGGCTGGCGCCCGTCGCGACGCGAATCGCAATCTCCTTCCGTCGGACGGTGGCGCGAGCGAGCAGCAGGTTCGCCACGTTCGCGCAGGCGACGAGCAGCACAAAACCAACTGCGCCGAAGAGGACTGTCAGCGCCAGATCAATCTCGCCGACGACCTGTCTGAGCAACGGCACCACGCTGATGGTGAGGCCGCCGGTGGGCGGGTAATCCTCCGGGTACTGCTGCTTCATCCGACCGGCGATCACGTCCATATCCGCCTGCGCCTGTGTGACGGTGACGCCCGGCTTCAACCTCGCGAGGATGTTGAAGTCTTCATTCCCGCGATTCGCGCGGGCGCTTTCATTCATCGGCAGGGGCAGCAGCAGGTCGGCGCGCTCGATACTGTTGACCGCGGGCATGACCTCCTTATTCAGCGAGAACGTCGCGGGCATGACTCCGACCACGGTGAAGTTGTTGCCGCTCAGCGTCAGCGTTTTTCCGACGACGCCGGGAGCAGCGCCGAAGCGGCGCTGCCAGAACCCGTAACTCAGAATCACCGTCGCGGGTTTGCCCGGCTCGTCCTCTTCCGGCAGGAAGACTCGCCCGAGCATCGCGCGCGCACCCAGAAGCGGAAAGAGCGAAGAAGAGACGCGCGCGCCGTCAACGTGTTCGGGGCCAGCCTGCCCCGTCAGGTTGAAGCTTCCGCCGATTGAGATGGAGACCTCATCAAAGACCTGATTCTGAGTTTTGACGTCGAGGTACTGGCCGGGCGAGAACCAGTCCTGATCCACATTGAGTCCGGGCGAGCGGCTCCAGAGGATGACCAGGCGATCCGCATCTCTGTAAGGCAGAGGGCGGAGCAGAAGCGCGTTCGTCACACTGAAGATTGCGCTGTTTGCGCCGATCCCGATGGCCAGTGATATGACGGCCACCGCGGTAAAGCCGGAGTGCTTCACGAGCATCCGCGCCCCGTAGCGCAGGTCCTGCCAGAAATCTGCCATGTCTTACCTCCGCTGCATCAACTTTCAAAACACACTTCCCGGGGAAGCGAGCAAAAAAGATCTCCGCAGGCTGAGTCTTTTCACTCAACTCCCTGCGGCAGAGTCAGGAGACCTGTGCGAATGGAGTGTTCACCGCGGAGAATCGCGGAGGTTTCGCAGAGAAGATTCGAGAGCCCTCTCTTCTTCTCTCTGCGCTGTCTCTGCTCTCTCTGCGCCTCTGCGGTGAAGAAGATTTATACAATGGTCTTCTGGTTTTGCACCGGGTCATCCCACAGATTACTCGCCGTTCCCCTTCAGTGGCGGGAATTTTTCCGGCGGCCGGCGATGTCTGGTCGCCTGCTCGTAAGCGTAAACAAACCTGATCAGGTCAGGCTCGCTGAAGAGTCTGCCCAGAAAAGTCATCCCCGCCGGTAAAGAGCCGTAAGTGAATCCCATCGGCACGGTGATCGCCGGGAAGCCGGTCTGGGGCGAGAGCATCTGGCTGTTATCGCCGGCTGGGCTTTGCAGATCACCGACCTTGCGGGGCGCGTTACTCCACGTCGGGTAGATGATCGCATCGAGACGCTCTTTCTGCATCGCCTGAAGAATGGCCTCGCGAAAAGCGATGCTGCGCGGATCGTGATACAAATCCTGACAGGGCGGTTCGGTCGGCGTAGTCCGGATGGCGCGCTTGAGCCGCGTCTCGATGTAAGGCGAATAGAGCCCGGATTCGACGATGGCAGTCAGGTTCCTGTACTTCGCACCCGCGCCGAGCGATGCCAGGTAGTTATTCACGTCGTAGTGAAAAGCGTCGCACCAGATGTCCTTCGTCAGCGCCTCGTAATTCGGGATGTCGAACGGGTCTGCAATGACCGCGCCCTGCGCTTTCAAATCCTCGATGGCTTTGGCCACCAGCTCCCTGATCTGCGGGTCAGTAGTTGGAGCGTCAACGTATCTTCTGAACACCCCGAGACGCGCGCCCTTCAGGCCGTCCTTTTTGAGGAACTGCGTGTAATTCTTTGGCACCCGTCCTTCGGAAGCTTTGGTGATCGGGTCTGCCGGGTCATAGCCCGCGATCACTTCGAGGACTCGCACGGCGTCTTCAACGGTGCGCGCCATCGGGCCGCCGATGTCATTGCGCAGGTAGAGCGGGATGATCCCGTCGCGGCTCGTGAGGCCCATCGTCGAGCGGATGCCGACAAGACAGTTGTGCGAAGACGGGCCGCGGATCGAGTTGCCGGTGTCGGTGCCCAGGCCCACCGCGCCGAAGCTCGCCGCCACGGCCGCAGCCGTGCCGCCGCTTGAGCCCGCCGGGACGCGCTCCAGGTCGTAAGGGTTGCGCGTCACGCCGGCAATCGAGCTTTCAGTCAGGTAAGGGCTGAAGGCCCATTCGGCCATATTCGATTTCGCCAGCACGATGGCCCCCGCTTCGCGAATCCTGCGCACCTGGAAGGCGTCATCGGGCGGGATTGATCCCTTGAGCGCGAGCGAGCCGCCGGTCGTCTGAAGGCCTCTCGTGTCGTAGTTATCTTTGACGATCACCGGAATCCCGTGCAGCGGGCGCAGCTTCCTGGTGCGTTTGAACTCGGCGTCGAGCTTGTCCGCCTCCGCCAAAGCATTCGGGTTGACGATCACGATGGCATTGAGTTTTGTGGACTGATCGTAGGCGCTGATGCGCCGGAGGTAAGCTTCGACGAGCTGGCGGCAGGTGATCTGACCGGAACGCATTGCCTGATGGATTTCGGGAATCGTCGCTTCATGGACTTCAAATTTCTTCCGTGACTGTTCAGGCATATGCCAGGCGATGACCGGGATCAGCGATGCTGTCAGCAGTGAGGCGCTCAGGAGCGCATTCGCAGCTGAGCCGTGGCGTCGGGTTTTCATCATCAACACGTATCCTTTCTCCGTCGGTTGATGATCTTAATGCATCGTGTGAATCCTGTCTCGTTCCGAGCGTGTTCATTCACGCCGCAGCGCGATGATCGGGTCTACTCGTGTCGCGCGCCTCGCCGGCATGTAACACGCCAGCGCCGCCACTGCCGTGAGCAGCAGTGGGACGCCTGCGAACACGAGCGGGTCAGCCGCGCTCACGCCGTAGAGCAGCCCCCCCATCAGCCGCGCGAGCGCGAGCGATGCCACAAGTCCGATCACCACGCCGACGAGGACGAACACCATGCCCTGCCCCACGACCAGCTTCAGCACGTCGCGCTGCCGGGCGCCGAGCGCCATCCGCACGCCGATCTCGGCGGTGCGCTGCGCGACGGAATACGAAATGACGCCGTAGATGCCCGCGCTCACGAGTACGAGCGCCACCAGCCCGAAGAGGCCGAGCAGCAGCGTCTGGAAGCGCGGCTCGGCGACCACGTCCGAGAGCCTGTCATTCATCGTCTGTACTTTCGGCGTTGGCAGATTTTTGTTCACGGCTTTGACCTCGCTGTAGATCGCGGCCGCAAGGTTGGCGGGATTCGCAATGGTCCGCACAACCAGCGTCGGCGTCTGCATCGGCCATTGCCAGTATGGGACGTAAATATTCGGTTCGACCTGCGGGTTGAGGCTCATGCTTTTGACATCCGCGACCACGCCGACGACCTCTGTCCACATCGGGATGTTCGTCCAGCGGTCAACCTGCCCCGCCTGGCCGGGGGTGAGCCGCCCCGGATAGATCCGTTTGCCGACAGGGTCTTCGTTCGGGAAACACCGCCTGGCCAGCGCTTCGCTGAGGATGGCGACGCGCGGGGATTCCAGCGCATCGCTCTCGCTGAAGGTGCGACCTCTCAGCATCGAAATGCCCATCGCGCGGAAGTAATCCGGCGAGACGCCCTGGAAACTGGTGCGGGGGTGATCTGCTTCCACACCGGTCTGACGGCCCTCGACCGTGATCTGGAAGCCGGCCTTGTCGCCGGCGGCGGCTACCGCCTGCACGCCGGGCTGGTTTTTCAGGCGCTCAATCAATTCGCGGAGCGTGACCTGTGGCCGCGTCTCGGTCGCGCGGACCCAGGTGGTGAAACCCGAAATGGAAAAATCCAGTTTCGCGGTCAGCAGGTGTTCCGGTTCAAACCCGCGATCAACGCGCGTCATTTCGGCGAAACTGCGAATCATCAGCCCCGCCCCGACGAGCAGCATCAGAGACAGCGCGACTTCCGCCACCACCAGCAGGCCGCGCAGCCTGTTGCGCTGCAAACTACTGGTCGTACCTCCGCCGGCATCTTTCAGCACGACGTTCAGGTCCGGCTTTGTCGTTTGCCAGGCTGGGGCGAGACCGAAGAGCAACCCCGTCAGGCAGGCGACCAGGATTGTGAAGGAGAGCGATGAAGCGTCCATCCGCGTTTCGGCGAGTCGCGGGACGTGGTCGGCGTTGAACGCGATCAGCAGATTCAGACTCCATTTTGCCAGCAGCACGCCCCCGACGCCCCCGGCGAGCGCCAGCAGCAGGCTTTCGGTCAGCAACTGGCGAATCATCCGCCACCGGCTGCCGCCCAATGCCAGCCGGATGGCGATCTCTTTTTGCCGGTCGGCGGCGCGCGCGAGCAGCAGGTTCGCCACGTTCGCGCACGCGATCAACAGCACGGACGCGACGACACCCCACAAAATCAACAGGGCCGAACGCAGATTGCGGCCCAGCGTCTGTTCCAGCAGGGGGATGACGGCGACCTGCGAACTGAGCAATTCTTCCGGATGCTCGGCGGCGATGCGCCCCTGAATCGCGTTCATCTCCCCTCGGGCCTGCCACAGGCTGACGCCGTCTTTGAGCCGCGCGATCACTGACAACCAGTTCCCGCGCCGGTCTCTGGGAATGCCATCCCACCCGACCGGCAACCATATCTCTGTCTCATTGGGGAAGCGGAATCCCGGCTGCATGACGCCGACAATGGTGTACACGCGCCGGCCGAACGTATCCACGGTTAACGTCTGGCCAATGACCTGCGGGTCCGCGGCGAAACGCCGCTGCCAGTAATCGTAACTGAGAATCGCGGCCTTGCTGCCTTCGCGCTCGTCCTCCTCCGCGAGGAAGGCCCGGCCAAGCAGCGGCCTGACGCGCAGGGTCGGGAAAAGGCTGGAGGTGACGTAGGCGCACCTGGCCTTTTCGCTGCCGTCGGCCGTGACCAGATTGAACTCACCGGTGCCCGTCCAGTACGCGATGTTTTCAAAGGAATGGCTCTGCTGCTGCCAATCCGCCAGGCCCGGCGGCGTGACCAGCTGCTGCTCGATATTCCGGCGCGGATTGCTCTCCCAGAGCCTCACCACTCGGTCCGGCTCTTCGTATGGCAGCGGGCGGAGCAGCACGGCATTGATGACCGAGAAGATCGCCGTATTCGCGCCGATGCCGAGCGCGAGCGTGATGACTGCAACCGCCGTAAAGCCCGGACGTGTCCGGAAGAGGTGAAAACCGAAGCGCAGGTCCTGCCAAAAGTTTCCCATCGTGTCATCTCCATCCTTCCTGCCATATTTCTGCCAGAGTGGTCATGGCGGTTAGACGGATGGGGAGGCTTCTTTCTTCCATTTTCTATCCCGAATTCGGCGGTCGCAACGAGCGGCTACTCATACCTGAGAGCGATCATCGGATCCACTCTCGTCGCCCGCCGCGCCGGCACCCAGCACGCCACGAGCGCCACGACCGCGAGCAGGAGCGCGATCCCGGCGAACGTCAGCGGGTCGCGAGCGCTCACGCCGTACAAGAGTTGCCCAAGCGCCCGCGTCATGGCGAACGCGCCGGCGAGGCCCAGCCCGATGCCCGTGAGCGCGAGCGACAGGCCGCGCCGCAGCACCAGTCTGAGGATGCTCGCCGGTTGCGCGCCCAGGGCCATGCGCACGCCGATTTCGTGCGTTCGCTGCGCGACCGCATACGCCATTACCGCGTAGGTCCCGACCGCCGCCATCACGAGGGCCATGAGCCCGAAGATGACGAGCATCCACATCATCACTTCCTTCGGCGAGCGGCGTTCGCGAACGACCTGCTCCATCGTCTTCACCTCAGCGAGCGGCAGGCGCGGGTCGAGCGCGGCGAGCTGCTGGCGCACGGCGGGCACGATCTGCGCGAAAGCGCCCGGCGCGCGAATGACCAGATTCATCTCAGGCGAAGGGTATTGCGCAAACGGCAGGTAGATGCCCGGCTCCGCCAGATCATCCATGTCATCGTTCATCACGTTGGCGAGGACGCCGATGATTTCGCATGGGGCTTCCGACGCGGCGAGTTTCAGGCGCTGGCCGACGGGCTCCTGTCCCTTCAGGTAGCGCGCGGCGAAGGCTTCGTTCACCAGCACGACGCGCGGCGCCTGCGCATCATCCTGTGCCGTAAACGAACGGCCTTTGCGCAATTCGGTGCCGATGGCGGCGAAATAATCCGGCGTGGCAAGGCGAACGTCGGTGCGCGGCTCCTTACTCTTCTCGAAGGCGGGCTGGCCGACGATCTGGAAGTTGCCCATAGTGCTGCCCCCGCCCATCGGCAACAGGCTGACGGCCCCCGTGCCGGTCACGCCGGGCAGGGCCGCGACGCGTTCGAGCAGTTGCCCGAAGAAATTGCGGCGCTGCTGCTCCTCTGGATATTTGTCGCGCGGCAGGGCGAGCTTCATCGTCACCACGCTCGCGGGTCTGACGCCCAGGTCGGTGTGCAGAATCCTGATGAAGCTGCGCACGAAAAGACCCGCGCCCACGAGCAGCACCAGCGACAAGGCGAGTTGCACGACCACCAGCGCACTGCGCATCTGCAAGCGCCCAGGCTTACCCGACACGCCTTTGCCGCCTTCTTTCAGCGTCTCGTTGAGATTCGCCTTCGTCGCCTGCAACGCCGGTAAAAGCCCGAACAGGATGCCGGTCAGGATCGAGACTGCTGCGGTGAACGCGAGTACCGTGTAGCTCAATCCCAGACGGTTCCACCCCGGAATGTATTTCGCCATATCGGGGGGGAAGGCTTTGGCTATCGCCCCGATGCTCCAGCCGGCGAACGCGAGGCCGAGCAGGCCGCCTGCCATCGAGAGCAGCACGCTTTCGACGAGCAACTGGCGCACAAGGCGGAAGCGCCCCGCGCCCAGCGCCAGTCGCACCGCGAACTCTTTCTGTCGCGCCGCGCCGCGCGCAAGCAGCAGGTTCGCGACGTTGGAACAGGCAATCAACAGGACGAACACGACCGACCCGATCAGCACCGGCACGTAGATGCGCGCGACGCGCGTGTACTCGTCATTGAGCGCGACGGCGTATGCGCTGTGCCCGGCTTCGTGATCGGGAAACTGCCGCTGGATGCGCCCGGCGATGTTGCGCAGCTCGGCGTCGGCCTGCGCCACGGTCACGCCCGGTTTGACGAGCGCCAGCACGCGCAGGTAATGGTTCGTGTGATCCTGCTTCACCTGCGGGTCAAAGACGAATGGCGTCCACATCTCGCCGCCGCCGAAGGGGAACTCGAACTCTTTCGGCATCACGCCGACGATCTCGAACGGTTTGTCGTCGAGCATGATCTGTCTGCCGACGATGCCCGGGTCGCCGCCGAAGCGTTTTTGCCAGAAGCTGTGTTTGAGGACGGCGACCTGCGCGCGTCCGGCTTCGTCCTCGCCCCGCCGGAAAGTGCGGCCGAGTTGCGGCCGGACGCCGAGCGCGTCGAAGAAGGCCGCCGACACGCCATAACTCGTGTAACGCTCGGGCGGCCCTTCGCCGGTCAGGGTGAAATCGCGGTCGCGCATCACGATGATCTCCTCGAGCGTCGCGGTCTGCGCGCGCCACTCGATCACGTTGCCCGGCGAGATCGAGCCGCGCGCGACGCCAGCGTCCGGGTTGCGCTCGAAGAGGATCACCAGCCGCGCCTGATTCGGGAACGAGAAAGGCCGCAGCATCGTCGCGTCTGCGCTGCTGAAGATCGTCGTCGTGGCGCCGATGCCGAGCGCGGTGGCGATGACGGCGATGGCCGCGAGGCCGGGATTCTTTCTGATCATCCGCAACCCGTAGCGAATGTCCTGCCAGAGTGTGTTCATCATCTTCCTTCTGATTTCCAGAGGTTGAGGATTGAGACTCGGAGATTGCACGCTGTCTTCGGCCCTCAACTCCCGGCCTGAATCGAAACAACCAGCATTAGGACAGTTGCTGGGGATACGAAAAATCGGGGCGCGGTGTTGCAACGTCAGATTCCGGTGTCAGCTTTTCCCGCCGCGATTGCCCCCGGGCGCCAGTCGCCGTACACTGCGGCCACCGCAGTTTCATTTCAGGCAGACACATTCCAGCAAACGGAGGCGACTATGTGGCAGAGCCCGGTATCGTTGCAGCGCATGCTCCTCGCGTCCTGTCTGCTCCCGCTCGTCTGTGTGACGGCGACGGCGCAGGCTCGCCGCGCCATCGAATTGAAAGACTACTACCGCATCGAGAGCGCCGACGGCCCGGCCATCTCGCCCGACGGCCGCTGGGTGGCGTTTACGCGCAGCTACATCATCGAGGCGGAAAACCGGCGGCAGAGTGAAATCTGGCTCGCGCCCGCCGACGGCCGAGCGGCGCCCGTCCGCCTGACCAACCCGGCGTTCAGCTCTTCGGCCCCGCGCTGGAGCCCTGACGGCAGGCTCCTCGCCTTCACCTCGCGGCGCCGGAGCGGCGCATCCGAAAACGACGACAGCAGCGTCTGGTTCCTGCGCATGGACGAGCCGCGCGGCGAGGCCTTCCAGATTCGCGGCATCGGCGGGACGCCCGTCTTCAGCCCCGACAATCAGTGGATAGCCTTCACCAGACGCACGCCGTCGCAGGCGAAAGCCGACAAGCCGGCGGCTTCAGAGTTCGAGCGCAAAATCAACGAACGTTTCAAGGGCCGGGTCATTGACTGGATGAACTACCGCTTCGACGGGCGCGGCTATCTGCCCGACCCGCGCGACCCGGCTGCCACGCCGCCCTCTGAGCTTTTCATCGTCGCCCGCGCGGGCGGCACGCCGAAGCAGCTGACGAAACTCGGCGTGGACGTGCAATCCGTCGCGTGGCGCCCTGACAGCGGCGCGCTCGTGATCGAGGCCAACACGTATCAGCGTGACGAACTACAGTACGAGCGGTCTGATCTGTGGGTCGTCACGCTGGACGGGGCGAGCAGGCGCCTGACCGATGACGGTTACAATCACAGCGCGCCCGCGTGGTCGCCCGACGGCAAATCCATCCTCTTTCACCGTGCGCAGAGCCTGACGCAGGTGATCGCGGCCAGACAGAATCACGGCTCGCCGGTTGATATTTATCGCATGCCTGCCGAAGGCGGCGCGATGCAGAACCTGACGGCAAACTGGGACCTGCTGCCCGGCGCGGCGGTCGTGAGCGCCGACGGCCGCTACGTTTATTTCAGCGGCGGCGCGGGCGGCAACGCGCATCTCTTTCGCGTCCCGATGGCGGGCGGCGCGGTCGAGCAGGTAACCGAGGGCGACCGCTCACTCGGCGGCTTCAGCTTCTCCGCGGCGTTTGACCGCATCGCGTATACCGCGACCGACCCGACGCACCCGGGCGAAATCTTCTCCGCGCGCGTGAATGGCAGCGAGGAGAAGAAACTCTCGAGCGTCAACGACGCGCTGCTTGCGGAACTTGAACTCGGCAAAGCCGAACGACTGATCTACCCGAGCAAAGACGGCACGCAGATCGAGGGCTGGGTGATCCTGCCGCGCGGTTACGAGGCGGCGAAAGGGCCGTACCCGCTGATCCTCAACATTCACGGCGGGCCGCACGGGGCGTACGGCAACAGCTTCTCACTCCAGTTCCAGCTGCTCGCGGCGCAAGGGTACATCGTGCTTTACACCAACCCGCGCGGCTCGACGGGCTACGGCGAAAAGTTCCTGTGGGGGACGTGGGGCGGCTGGGGCGGACCTGATTACGAAGACGTGATGGCGGGCGTGGACACGGCGCTCCGGCGCTACGCGGTTGACGACAAGCGGCTGGGCGTGGCCGGTTACTCTTACGGCGGGTTTATGACCAACTGGGTGATCACGCAGACCCCGCGCTTCGCCGCCGCGATCACGGGCGCGGGCGTTTCAAACTGGGTGAGTGATTACGGCACCGCCGACATCCCGCGGACGAAAGAGAGCGAGTTTTACGGCTCGCCGTGGGAGCCCGAGAGCCGCGAGTTACTGATGAAACAATCGCCGATCACTTACGCCGCGAGGGTCAGGACGCCGACGCTCTTCGTGCATGGCGAAGCCGACCTCCGCGTGCCGATTGAGCAGGCCGAGCAGATGTATCTCGCGCTCAAAAAGCGGCGCGTCCCGGCGATGTTCATCCGCTACCCCGACTCGTATCACGGCGGCTGGACGCCGTGGAATACGGTGCATCGCTATCACTACGAATTGAAGTGGTGGGAGAAGTATCTGAGTGTGAAGACGGCTTCGGGACAGTAAACCTCTGGCCAAAGTATCAGCGGCCCGGGCCGTCGGGGCTTGTCATGACCTGCACCGTTCGCTGTCTTTCAGTCGCTACGCGACTGTCTGACTTTAGACGTGGGTTTCAACACACGGTAGCGCCGGACGACAGCCCCCATCGCGTCAGCGACGGTTGAAGCTGAAAAAGAACATCACATTCAACCGTCGCTGACGCGACGGGGCGACCAAAATACCGCTGACCGTGGGTTGAAACCCACGTCTAAAGTCACCCGGCCGCTACGCGGCAGAAGAAAGGCCGGTGAAGGGATGTGGGTCATGGCAAGCCGTCGGAAGGCTTGGTTATAAGCCCACAGACGGTAGTCTGACACATCTGCTGATTGTGACTTTTGCAGGAAGTTCATTCGTACCTGAGCGCAATCATCGGATCCACCTTCATCGCACGCCGCGCCGGCACCCAGCACGCCACGAGCGCGACCAGCACGAGCAGCGCGGCCACGCCCGCGAACGTCGCCGGGTCCGTGGCCCTGACCTCAAACAACAAATCCCGCATCAACCGCGTCAGCCAGAAGGCCAGCACGAGGCCGATGCCCACGCCCGCGAGCGCGAGGGCGAGGCCCTGCCCGACAACCAGCTTCAGCACGTCCCCGCTTTGCGCACCCAGCGCCATCCGGATGCCGATCTCGTGCGTCCGCTGCGTGACGGCGTAACTCATCACGCCGTAGATGCCCACCGCGGCGAGTACGAGCGCGACCGCCGCAAAAATCCCCATCAGCAGCATTGAGAAGCGGCGCGGCGCCAGCGAATCGCCGACGATCTGCCCGAGCGTGAAAACGTCAAAGACCGGCTGATTCGAGTCGAGCGATCTGATCGTCGCGCGCACCGTGGGACTGAGCGCGAGCGGGTCCGCGAGGCTCGTTCGAATGACGAGTGACATGTTGTAAACGCCCGGATCCTGGTAGAACGGGAAATAGACCTGCGCGCCCGACGTCGCGTCGAGGCTCCGGCCCTGCACGTGGCTCACGACGCCGACGATGGTCAGCCAGGGGCGCGTCGAATCGAGCTTGCCGCGTTTGATCCGCTTGCCCACCACGTCTTCATTCGGGTAGAAGCGGCGCGCGAACGATTCGTCCACGATGGCGACCGGGGGCGCGCCTTCCGTGTCGGCCTCGGTGAAGGGGCGACCGCCGACGAGCGTCATGCCCATCGCCTTGAAATAGTCCGGCGTGACCCAGCGCCATTCGGCTTCGACCGGCAGATCGCTCGGGCCGACCGCCGAATTTTCGCCGCTGACCGTGCCGGAATTGCCGCCCAGGGTGAGCGGGACGCGCGAGGTCGCACTGACGGCTTCGACGCCCGGCGCGGACCCGATGCGCTCAAGCACCCGGCGGTAAAAAGCGCTGCGCTCGGCCGGCTTCTGGTAAGTTTCAAACGGCAGCATCATGCGCATCGTCAGCACGCCCCTGGGGTTGAAGCCTGGGTCAACGCCCTGCAGGCGCCAGAAGCTTTTGACGAGCAGCCCCGCGCCCACGAGCAGTACGAGCGCCAGAGTGACTTCCGCAATCACGAAAGCGTTGCGCACGCGCTGGCGCTTTACGCCGCCGGTCCCGCCGCGACCGCCGTCCTTAAGCGTTTCGTTGAGGTCAGGGTTCGAGGCGGCGAGCGCCGGGACCAGACCGAACAGGATCCCTGTCACCAGCGTGACGGCGAAGGTGAAGGCGAGGACGCGCGCGTCCACATGGGCTTCGTGAATGCGCGGCAGATTCTCGGGCGCGAGCCGCAGCAGGAGGTCAGCGCCCCACGCCGCGAGCAGCAATCCGACCGCGCCCCCGCCGAACGCAAGCATCACGCTTTCGGTCAGCAGCTGCCGCGTCACTCGCCAGCGCCGGGCGCCGAGCGCGAGCCGCACGGCGATCTCCTGCCGCCGCGCTGTGGCCCGCGCGAGTGACAGATTCGCCACGTTTGCGCATGCGATCAACAAAACGAACCCAACTGCCCCGAGGAGTACCAGCAACCCTCTGCGCGCATTGCCGACGTAATCATCGAGCAGCCGCACGACGCTGACCCGCCAGCCGCGCGACTCGTAATTGCGCGGGTACTGCCCGGTGAGCTGCGCCGCCAGACGATCCATCTCCGCCTGCGCCGCCACGAGGCTCACGTCCGGCTTCAGCCTGCCGACGACTGTCAGGCCGCGATTGCCGCGCGCCTGCGGCGTGGACAGTTCAGGCGGAAACCAGAGCGGCTTCCACAACTCCGTCCGCTGCGGGAAGGCGAAGCCCGGCGGCAGCACACCGATGACCGTGTGATTGCGTCCGTTGACCAGGACCTTCTGCCCGACGACATTCTGATCCGCCGCGAACCGCCGCCGCCACAGGTCATGGCTGATCAGCACCACGTCATCGTGTCCATCCTGCGCCTCTTCGGGCAGAAAGACGCGCCCGGCCTGCGGCGTCACCTTGAGGACGGAGAACAGTTCCGGCGTCGCCAGGAGCGCCTCGACCCGCTCCGGTTCACCACCCTTCGGCGTCAGGTTGGCGCTGAAGTTGTCGTACGCGGCAACCTGCCCGAAGCTGCGCGTCTGCTGTCGGTAATCGGTGAATTCGGGCACGGAAGCGCTCATACTGGTCATGTTGACGGCCAGCATATTGCCGTAGATTTTGACGAGCCTTTCGGGTTCCGCAAATGGAAGTGGGTTGAGCAACACGGCGTTGACGACCGAGAAGATCGCCGTGTTCGCCCCGATCCCCAGCGCCAGTGTGGTGATGGCGACCAGAGTGAAGCCGGGTCGCCTGAGTAACATTCGCACGCCATAGCGCAGGTCTTGTAAGAGTGTCTGCATAGCTCCTCCTGAAGCTGTCAGTTGTCAGCAGTCAGCTCTCAGCCGGAGGGTTTGGCTGACCGCCGACCGCTGATCGCTGACAGCTCATTCATATCTGAGCGCGACCATCGGATCCACCTTCGTCGCACGCCGCGCGGGGAGGTAGCAGGCCGCGAGCGCGACGGCAGTGAGCAGCGACGCGATGGCCGCAAACGTCAGCGGGTCGGTCGCGCTCACGCCAAACAGTAACTTTTCGATCAGCCGGTTCAGTGCGAGCGCGACGACGAGGCCGATCACGATTCCGAGCAGGACCAGCTTCATCCCCTGCCCGACGATCAGCCGTAACACGTCGCGCCTGTTCGCGCCGAGCGCGATGCGAATGCCCAGTTCGCGCGTGCGCTCGGTGACGGACCACGCGAGGACGCCGTAGAGGCCGACCGCCGCCAGCACGAGCGCGACGACGGCAAAGAGGCTGAACAGAGTCAGGACGAGGCGGCGCGTGGCGAGCGACTGCGCCATCACCTCCTCCATCGTCCGCACGCCCGAGACCGGCAGGTTCGGGTCGAGCGCCTGCACTTCGCGCCGCACGGCGGCGAGGAGCGCCCCCTGGTCGAGCGGCGAGCGCACGGCGATGGCGAGGAACGGCCAGGCGTTCTGCTGGTACGGTTCGTAAAGGTGCGGCCCGGCGGCGAGGTGCAGGCCGTCGTGCCTGACGTCTTCGACCACGCCGACGACTTCGCCCCACGGGTCATCAGGGTTGTACCTGATCCGCTTGCCCAGCGGGTCTTCGTTCGGCCAGTAGCGGCGCGCCAGCGTCTCGTTGATGATGAAGACCGAGGGCGCGCCCGCGGCGTCGCGCTCCGTGAAGCTGCGACCTTTGATGAGCCGCGCGCCCAACGCATCGAAGTAGCGCGGATTGATCACGTGCAGGCCAACCGAGAGCAATTCCTCAGGCGAAGATGTTGCCCTGCCTTCGGCGCTGAGTCGGGTCATCGAGTCGGTACCCGCAATCGGCAGATCGTCGCAGATGCCGACGCCCTGGACGCCGGGGATTGCTTCCAACCGCGCATTCAGCTCGCTCACCAGGCGCTTCTTGTCCGCGCTCCTGCTGTAGCGCTCATCCGTCAGGCCGATCCACATCGTCAGCAACTGCTGCGGATTGAAACCGGGCCTGACCGCCAGCAGGCGCGTGAAGCTGTTGAGGAGCAGGCCCGCGCCAATCAGCACGACGAGCGCGAGCGCCACTTCGGTCACCACGAGCGACTGCCGCAGCCGGCCCGCGCCCGCCGTGGCATTCCGCGCGCCTTCCTTAAGCGCCATGTTGAGATCGGATTTCGAGGCCGCCAGCGCCGGGGCCAGACCCGAGGCGAGGCCGGTCAGCACTGACACAAGAAGCGTGAAGGCGAGGACCTGATAATCCAGACCGATTTCGCCGAGACGCGGTATCTCAGGCGGGCTCAGTGCCACGAGCAGTTCAACGCCCCACACTGCGAGCAGAAACCCGACCGCGCCGCCCGCCGCCGCGAGCAGGATGCTTTCGAGCAGCAATTGCCGCACGATGCGCCACCGACCGGCGCCGATCGCCGTGCGGATCGCGATCTCCTTCGAACGCGCCGTGGCGCGCGCCAGCATCAGGCTGGTCACGTTCGCGCAGGCGACGGCCAGCACCAGGCCGACCGCGCCGAGCAGAATCAGCAAAGCCGGACGCACATTGCCGACGACCTGCTCATGCATTGACACCAGGCGCGCGCCGTGCCCAATCGGGCGCGGATACTGTTGCTCGAGGCGCGCGGCAATCGTATCCAGATCCGCCTGCGCATGCTCGGGTGTGACATCGGGTTTGAGCCGGGCCAGCACTCTCAGGTAACCGGTGTGGCGGATGGTGCGCGAATCAACCTGTGAGTTGCGGATCCAGTCCGGCACGACCTGGCGCGGGTTGAGCCAGATCTGGCGGCTGTTGTCCTGGAAGCCGGGCGGCATCACGCCGACGACCGTTACGGGCTCACCGCCGATCACGAGCGCCCTGCCGATCAGGTTCGGATCGCCGCCAAATCGTTTCTGCCAGAAATCGTGGCTGATGACCGCGACGAGGGGCGCGCCCGGGCGCCCGTCTTCCGGTTGAAAGACGCGCCCGCGTTCCGCCGGGACGCCGAGCAATGAAAAGTAATTGGCCGTGACAATCAGGCCGTCGAGTTGTTCCGGCTCACCCGTGCCGGTCAGCGTGACGGGCATCAGCCGGTAAGCGGCCATCCCGCTGAACGACTGGTTCTGCGCCTGATAGTCCAGGAACTCCGCCGGTGAAAACATGGCCTGATTGGATTTCGCCTGCACCTCCCACACCCAGACCAGTCGCTGTGGGTCTTTGTACGGCAGGGGCCGCAATAACACCGCATTGACGACACTGAAGATCGCCGTGTTCGCGCCGATGCCGAGCGCGAGCGTGAAGACGGCGATCAGGGTGAAGCCGGGTTTCTTCGCCAGCATGCGCGCGCCGTAACGCAGGTCCTGTAAGAGTGTCTGCATAATCCCTCCGGAAGCTGTCAGCTCTCAGCTCTCAGCCAGAGTGTTTGGCTGACCGCTGACCGCTGACCGCTGACAGCTTATTCGTACCTGAGCGCGATCAGGACTCTCAGCCCGGATCGAGTGCCATAATCATCTTCCGGTCGCGCACGTAGAGTTTGCTTCCGACCAGTGTCGGCGCCGTCCAGGAATTGTGATTGAGCAAATCGGTTTTCGCCTGCACCTTCAGCCCTTCGGGCGAAACCGTCGCGAGGGCGAGGTGGCCGTCCTCGTCGAGGATAATCATTTTGCCGTCGGCGTAGAGCAGGTTCGCCCGCGAAAAGCTCCGGTCCTGCCACAACTGTTTCCCGGTCCTGATTTCGACGGCGGTCAGGAAGGCCGGCCCGAAATCCCCGCTCGACCCGTAGACGTAATCGCCCAGGCGGATGGCCGTGCCGATGTGAATCCGCAGCCGGTTGCTGAACCACAGTTCCGTGACGCTTGTTTTGCCGCCCTTCTGCGCCAGTTGCAGCACGCGGCTGCCCCCGTTGCAGGCCGACGAGAAGAAGAGCAGGTTGCCTTCGCCCCAGACCGGAGTGCTGATATTGAGGCCGTACTGCGTCGGGTGCGGGTGGCGCCACAGCTCGTCGCCGTTGTTCGGATCGAACCCGCCGATCTCCTGCTGCATAAAAATGATGAGCTGATCCTGCCCGTCAACATTGATCAGGATCGGCGACGGGTAAGCGTTCGGGTAATCGTGCTTCGCCCAGACGACGGTGCCATCCTTCTGATTGAACGCCATCAGGGTGTGGCCCGGGCCCCCGACCGTGACGATGACCATCTGCTTCCAGGCGATGGGGCTCGACGAATAACCACGCCCCAGTTTCGTCCCCTGAAACTCCTGCCACAGGTCATGCGACCAGACGACCTTTCCGGTCTGTTTATCGAGGCAATGAAATTTGCCCGTCACGCCGACGGCGAAGACCTGGTCACCCACGACGAGTGGCGTGGAATGGGGGCCGGGGCCGTTTTCCATCTTCATGCTCGGCAGGTAAGACGCGTCGGATTTATGCTCCCAAAGCGTCTTGCCCGTCTGCGCATCGAGCGAGATGATGATGTCCTGCTCGCCCTTACGATACATCGTGAAGAGCCGGTTGCCGTCGGCGACGATGCTGGAATATCCGTCGCCCAGTTCGCGGCTCCAGAGCTGTCGCGGGCCTTTATCAGGCCAGGCAGCGGCGAGCCCTTTCGTGTCCGCCTTGAAGTTGCGGTGCGGGCCGCCCCACTGCGTCCACCCCTGAGGCCGGGCAGTTGTGGCGCACGTTATGAGAAAGAGGATTGCGGCTGACAGACGGCCCGGGGTTTTCAGTCGCCCTGTTTCGGACAAGTCAGACTTCATACACTCACCTCCCGCCCGGATGGGTCGAAAATCGCCCGCTTCGCATTATCGCGCGCGAGGGCATGGTGACAGCGAAGTCGAGGCAGATTTATCCGTGGTCAATCAGACCTTCTGTTCAGTTTTACAAGCGGTGTGCCACTGCCCTCTTCAGGACTAAACTACCCAGAGGCAGGGGATGCGCGGAAGGCAGTGGTTGTGGCGGGGATGGGGTTGTTCGTTTCCGGAATTGTCGCTTCCCAAAAACGGTCAGGCAGACGGGCTACGACATCAGGCTGTTTTCCAGCAGGCGGCGCAGGCGGCGGCGAAAAACCCGTCCCACAGCGAGTCCCGTCCTCGAGCAGCAGAACCTGTTCGCCGCGGAACCACGGCTGCAATTTCCTGACGCGATCAGGATTGACGATGGTCGAGCGGTGGATGCGCGTGAACTGATTCGGATCGAGATTCATCAATTGGGGAGAGGGAAAGGGAGATGACGGCGGCGGGATTCATCTTCGCCTCGCCAGATACCAATTCGGAATTGGTTATTGGCGCAGGGCGCCCGGGCCTTTACACTGCCTTCCGTATCTCTGACCAGCTTCAGGCGCCAGAAAGGACGGACTCTATGAAACCGGATACATCTGCTGTGAACCTCCAGGCGACAAAAGCCGCGACATTCAAAGCGCTCCACGAGCGGCCTGGCATCTTCGCCATCCCCAATCCATGGGACGCAGGCTCGGCGAAGATGCTTGCGAGCCTCGGGTTTGAAGCGCTGGCGACCACGAGCGCCGGTCTCGCCTTCTCGCTCGGGAAGGCTGACGGCACACGCGCCGTCAGCCGCGAAGAGACCTTTGCGAACGCCCGGGCCATCGTCGAGGCGACGAGTCTGCCCGTTTCGGCCGATCTGGAGAATGGGTTTGGGGATGAGCCGGAGAGGTGCGCCGAGACGATCCGGATGGCGGCGGAAGCCGGACTGGTCGGCGGGTCCATCGAGGATGCGACCGGGCGGATTGAAGATCCGATCTATTCGTTCGAGCTGTCGGTGGAGCGGGTCAGGGCCGCAGTGAAAGCCGCGCGGGGGCTGCCCTTCCCGTTTATGCTGACCGCCAGAGCAGAGAATTTTCTCCACGGGCGCCCCGATCTCGGGGACACGATCCGGCGCCTTGAAGCCTTCGCCGATGCCGGGGCGGATGTGCTATACGCGCCGGGCCTGAGAACGCGGGAAGAGATCACCGCCGTCGTCAGTGCCGTCGCGCCAAAACCCGTGAACGTTGTGATGGGGCTTAGCGGGGGCAGCCTTTCACTCGACGAACTCGCCGGGCTTGGGGTGAAAAGGGTGAGCGTGGGTTCAGCCCTCGCCCGCGCCGCTTACGGCGCATTCCTTCGCGCGGCGGAAGAGATTCGACGGCAGGGTTCTTTTACCTTCGCGGAAGGGGCGGTTCCATTTGCTCAGATCAATGCCCTGTTCAAGCGCATAGATGCGCCCATTTAACCCGCGACGGCGTCGTCATCCCTGCGCAGTTCGCGCCGCAGCCAGGCTTTCGCCATCGTCCATTCGCGCCTCACCGTGGTGGGCGAAATCCCCAGCACTTCGGCAGTCTCTTCAATATTCAATCCGCCGAAATAACGCAGTTCGACGATCCGGCTCTTGCGCTCGTCTTTCTTAGCCAGCGTACTCAGGGCTTCATCAAGTTCGAGGAGCCCGGGTTCTGATGCGGCGCTCAGATTGAGTGCCTCGTCGAGCGCCACAGTCGTCTGCCCGCCGCCGCGTTTGCCCCGCTGCCGCGTGCGCGCGTGATCAACCAGAATGTGGCGCATGACCTGCGCGGCCAGGGCAAAGAAGTGCGCCTTGTTGTGCCACTCGACCGGACTCTGCCCGGCCAGTTTCAGGTATGCTTCGTGAACGAGGGCCGTCGGCTGCAGGGTGTGATCGGGGCGCTCGGCCTGAAGCTGCCACGCGGCGAGCCGGCGCAGGTCGTCATAGACGAGCGACATCAGTCGCTCGAACGCGTCCGCCTGCCCGTCGCGGTACTGGTCGAGCAGCAGGTTGATTTCTGATGAATCAGCGGGCATTGCCATTCACCTCAACAGCTCCCTGTACCACTGTAGCGCAGATCTGCTGCCCTGAAAGGGCTGGGATTCAATAGCCGTGGGTGAAACCCACGGAGTCGCGTCCATCAGAATCACCGACCCCGCAAGGGGTCGCAGGTCGCATTCGAACAGTACAACCCTTTCAGGGTTGGGGGCGTGTTGCCAAAGTTCCGTGGGTTTCACCCACGGCTGTTGAATATGCCCTCTCCGGGGACGGAGATCAGGTGCGTTGACCCTTTTCAAATGGCTCTCAAAAAATTTCAGCAATTATTTCTGTTCCTTTGGGCGGATTCGCATGGTTTTGTCGCTATTTGCCGTGACAGATGATTGAACCGGGAGCATATCCTGTGGCAAAAGGAAAAAACAATCACCGCAACGGGGGCAGGTCATGACTACAGACTGGGAGCGAGTCAATCAGCTTTTCCATCAGGCGCTGGAATGCAGGAGCGACGAGCGCGCGGAGTTCATCGCCCGCGCCTCTGAGGATGACCCGGCGCTCAGGCGCGAGCTTCAGTCGCTCCTGAGCGTCCACGAAGAGGACAACGGCTTCCTCGAAACGCCTGTGATGCGCGTCAGCCTGTCGCCGCAGTTCGGCCGGTGGCAGGGGCAGATTGTCGAGGCGCTCGCCGGCCACCCCGCGAAAGCCTTTCCGCCGTCAGATCAGATGATCGGGCAGCTGCTCGACGCGAAATACCGGATTGAAGAACTGTGCGGACGGGGCGGGATGGGCGCCGTTTACCGCGCGACGCACGTCGGGACGGGGCGCAGCGTGGCGGTCAAGGTGATCGCGCCCGAGCTGGCGGGCAACAGCGAATTCATCGAGCGATTCCGGCAGGAAGCGAAGACCATCGGGCGGCTGCGGCACCCGAACATTGTCAACGTCACCGATTTCGGCATCACCGGCGCCGGAGATCAGACTCTGGCTTACCTCGTGATGGAATACCTCGAAGGCGGCACGCTCTCGACGCGCCTCAAGTCCAAACGCCCGATCCCGCTCGACGAAGCGCTCGCCATCCTTACCCAGACCTGCGCGGCGATTGACGAAGCCCACCGACACGGCATTCTTCACCGCGACCTGAAGCCCGAAAACATCTGGCTCGAACCGGCGGCGTCAGGCAGCAACGTCAAGGTGCTGGATTTCGGCATCGCCCAGTTGCACGACTTTCTCGCGCCCGAAGAGCGCGAGCCGCTGCCGGCGATCAGTGAGACGGCGGCACCTGCCGAGCCTCAGCCCTTTTCGATTACGGAAGACGAAACGCTGCGGCTCAACCTGACGGCCCGGAATCTGACCCGCGCCGGCACGGCGATGGGGACGCCGAAATATATGTCACCGGAACAATGCCGCGGGGAAAAACTCGGGCCCGCCTCGGACGTCTACAGCCTCGGCGTGATCGCTTACCAGATGCTCAGCGGGGAGCCTCCCTTCACGGGGACCGTCGCGGAACTGCTCAGCCAGCATCGTGAAATCGCGCCCGCGCCACTCAGAGACAAGCGGCGGAATATTCCTGCCGCCGTTGATGCCGTCGTGTGTCAGGCACTGGCCAAGGAGCCCGAGGCCCGCCCCGCCACGGCGGGCGCGTTCGCCTTCCTGCTGAACCTGCAAACGGCAGGCAACGGCTGGCTGCGCGAGCAGGCCGATGCCGTCAGCCGCCAGCACAGGTACAAGCTGGCCGTGCTGGCCGTACGCCTGCAGTGGCCGGGCTGGCTGCTGACCGGCCTGATCCTGATGGCCACAGTGAAACTGCCGGGGATGCGGCCGGCGCTGACCGTCGCAGTCTTCGGCCTGCTCTGGCTGGCAATCACTGCCACCACGCTCTGGCGGCAGAACGCGGTCACGGCGGCCTGCACTCTCTACGTCGAGCAGACGCGGAAGACCGCGAAGAATGACGCTGACGCGCGCGGCATTGTCCGCACGGTCAGGCAGCGCAGCGGCGCTCTGGCCGGGGCCGCTTTCGCTGGAGTGTCCGGCATCGTTCACAAACTGTGTTCGTTCAGGCCCGCTCAAATCCGGCGCTGGGCGGACTGCCTGCTGATCGTTCCGCCGCTCGTTCAGGAAGGTCTGAGTGTCAGGGCGGCGGCCGAGCGGTCAGCCGCCCTGATCGAGCCGGTGCGCCGCAAGGCCGTTTACCCTTTTTTCAGGCGGCTGATTGCTGTCGCGCTTGTGCTGACCGCGTGGCAGGTGATGTTGATGTTCTGGGGCGACACGCTGGATGGAGGCAGAAGACAATTGCGTGAGGCAATATTCTTCAAGCTTCCGGTGATTCTGGCCGTCTGCTTTACCGCTTTCAGCCTCGGCCTGAAGAGTTCCATCGAGCAGGCCGTACTCTATCTCACCGCGCGCCAGGCGCTGGGCGAAGTGACGGCGGATTCAACGGGCCTTCACATCCGTCAGGATGCGGAAACCAGGCCGCGCGGCTGGTGGCCCTGGGTGAAGACTTACGTGCCGGCCTGCGCGCTCGTGGTGCTGCTCGGCGGATTTCAGTTCATCAAATTCCCCGTGATGACGAATGCCGTGAATAGCGGCAATATTCACACCGTCAAAGCCCTGCACGCCTCAGGCGCCCCCCTCCCCCTGCAGGCATCATACGTCATCCCTCCGTTCTGGCTGCGTCTCTTCCCGCGCCGGTTCCTCCCCTACGGCCCGAGCATCATTCAATCTTGGGCGATGACAAAATTCCTGATCGAGAAGGGCGTGGACGTCAACACCCGAATCGTGATGGACGGGAGCTGGACGCCGCCCGGCATCGGCCCGGTCACCATGCCCCCGCTGCTGCTCGCCCTGACGGCCGGCAACATACCGGCAGCGCGTCTGCTGATTGAACACGGCGCCGACCTGCGCGCGCGGGATTCCATCGGGCGCTCCGCGCTGACCGTGGCCATCACTTACTACCCGCAGGCCATCGGACTGCTTCTCGACTCCGGCGCCGACATCAATGAGCAGACGCGATTCGGCACGCCGTTACTGACGGCGGCGCGTTATCAATGGCTTTATCAGGGACGCAGAGCCACCCGGGAGCAGAGCCACCCCGTCAGAATCCTGCTTGAAAAAGGAGCCGACCCGAACACGCGCGACGGCGAGGGCCGGAATGCCCTGATGGTGATGTCTATGGAGCAGCGGCGCGATGAGTTTGCTCAGTTCAGGAGCGACGGCAGAGGGCACGGGGGCTCAATGATGACGTTTGCGAACGATGAGGCGGTGAAGTTGATCGGCGAAGCGTTATTGAATGCCGGCTGCGAGATCAACGCCGCCGACAGCAAAGGGCGCACACCGCTCATGTACGCCGTGCGGTACAACCGGCCGGCCGCAGTCAGCCTGCTGCTCAGGCGGGGCGCGGACAAGAGCATCCGGGATGGCAGCGGGATGACGGCGCTCGACCTGGCAACGCAGGCGGGCAATAAAGAGATCATCGGGCTGTTCTCGTCACCCGGCAAGGATTCCCCACACAACAACCCGCACAACAAGTCGGAGAGAAAACGAGAAGAGTGAACCTGACTGATCAGCCTTCACAACGGAGGAGGGATCAGTCTCTGTCCCGCATCTCTTCCTGTCGCCGCCGAAAAACTGCCGGGACGGGGCGAACAATCCGCCGGCGGTATTGATCGCTGATCCGGATGTGATAAAAGGCCATCATTCGACCCCTTACCGCATCTGTTTTTCTTGACAGCCCTGCGTCAGCGACTTAGTATGGCCGGGCCAGCTAATCAGCCTCACTGTACCGGCATCAATTCCCTTCAGCAGATCAGCTGGTTAACCCTGACACTGGGAATGACCACAGCGTCCTGGCTGACGCCGCATCGCGAGGCTGTACTCACGCTCCCTTTCAGCCGCGCCTTAGCACCCGGGAGTTCACCGGGTGGATTCCTCCCGTCAGTGGAAATACCACAACCAAGCAGTCGGCCCCTGCGTCTGTGATCGCCACGGCAGATCCTGCCGTCTCGAATGACGGCTCCCTTACTCTACGCTATGGCGAACACTCCCGGATCCAACTGCCCCCGTCAGCGGCTTTGAGTCTCTGACGGGAGAAGGCTCCACCGCACTCACCTGAAGCCGCAAATCAGGCTGGTATAGTAATGCGTACCTGCCGCACCGGGCGATGATCAGATCAGCGTCCCAAAGGAGAACCCGAAATGAAAGCCTCACTCTTCACCCTTGCACCAGTGACCGGACAGGAAATCAAACTCACAGGGAAAAGTCTGTCTCTGCTGGCCACAGTCCTTTTCCTTCTGGTAACCACAGGAATCCGGGCCGAGGCGGCGCCGATAACAGTCTGCGCCAGCGGCTGCGACTTCACGACCATCCAGGCGGCAGTTAATGCCGCCAACCCCGGCGACACCATCAACGTCGGGGCGGGGACCTATGCAGAACACGTGACGGTCAATAAGACCCTGACGATCAACGGCGCGAACGCAAACGTGAGCGCCTGCGGAGGCACGCGGGGCACCGAATCAGTCGTGGGCGACAGTACGGGCGCCTTCAACATCACGGCCAGCAACGTGGTGATCAACGGCTTCACGTTGCAGGGCAACACCAACAGCGCTTTCTTCGGCTATGGCGTCATTATCGGCGCCGGCACGAGCGGCGTGCAGTTGCTCAATAACATCATCCAGAACAACATCGTCGGGATCGCTTTAGGCGGGAGTAATGTGACCATCCAGGGGAATGCGATCCAGAGCAACAATAACCCCGGGTCCGTCAGCGGGACCGGCATCTACATGGATCAGTTCGTCTCGGGCGGCAATGCGCTGTCCAACATCGCGATCACCAACAACTGTTTCACTAACAACAGCAATGCAGGCATCCTGATCGGCACGACTGACCCCACCAAATCGGTCAGCATGCTTAACATCGCAAACAACACTTTCAGTTCCAACGGGAATGCAGTCTTCCTCTTCAACACACTCAATTCATCCATTACGGGCAACACCATCACCGGCTCGTCAGGTTCGCAGGTGGTGGTCGGCGGCGGCGTGAGCGGGCTGACGATCAACGGCAATGCCATCCTCAATGGGGCCACCCGCGGGATTCGGGTTGGCGATTTCGGGGGCGGGGCGGCCAACACCAGCCTCAGCGCGTGTGGTAACCGCATCGTCGGTAATTCGTCAGGCGGCATCGTAGTTGATGCTGGCGGTCTGACCGGGACTTTCAATGCGACGAATAACTGGTTCGGATGCAATGCCGGGCCGGGTGGCACGGGCTGCGACACCGTCACGAACGCGAGCGTCGGCACGGTGAATTTCAACCCCTGGGTGGTACTCAATTTCAACGGGCCGAGCGCGGTCTTTCCCGGCAGCACGGCCGGCTTTACTGCCAACCTCAACACCAACTCGGCAGGCGGCGCCGTGCCCTGTGCGCCGGGCGTTCCCAATGGCACTCCGATCACATTCGCTGCCACCTGCGGCACGATGAACCCGGCCGCCACGACCACCAACGCCGGCGCGGCCAGTTCGGTCCTGACCGCCGGCCCGACGCCCGGCCCCTGCAACGTCTCATCCACAGTGGATAATCAGACCGTCACCAACGCAATCACAGTCTTTCCCGTTCCGATTGTGGCGATCATTGATCCATTAGGCTGCACCGGCCCGGGCCACACGCTGACCGTCACGGTGCAGATCTCCAACACCTCGGGGTCGCCCCAGACCGTCTCCTTCGCGGCGGCGCTGCCGGCAGGGCTGACAGGGCTGCCCGGCACGGGCACGAGTACCGTCGGGGCGCCGCCGACCGTCACCACCACGGGGGCGAGTTTCGGCCCCGTCACGCTCCCGGCGGGCCAGACGCTGACTGCCACCTACCAGGTGCAGGTTGCCGACCCGATTGCCTCCGGCACGACGCTGTGCATCAGCACGACGTTCAGCGGCGGGGGCGGCACGCCGATCGTGGTGCCGGCCTGCACGACGGTCAACTGCCCGGGCGGCGGCCCCGGCACCTCGCCGGCCGCCGCCGCCGCCCTCAATGATCAGAAGCCCGGCAGTGTGCTGATCTTCCCCGTCTACACCTCGAGCCTCTCGAATCCGGCGGTCGAGAACACCCGGATCAACATCACCAACACCGACCCCTCCGCGACGATTTTCGTTCACCTCTTCTTCGTGGACGGGTCGAGTTGCTCGGTCTCGGATAATTTCATCTGCCTGACCGGCAACCAGACGATGACGATCAATGCCGCCGATATTGATCCCGGTACGACGGGCTACGTCATTGCGGTGGCGGTGGATGCTACCGGCTGCCCCGTGGATTTCAACCGGCTGATCGGCGACGAGTACGTCAAGTTCCAGTCGGGCCACGCCGCCAACCTCGCCGCCGAAGCGATCTCGGCAATAGCCGGAGGGCTGCCGGCCTGCAGCGCGAGTTCGGCCACGGCGACGCTCGCCTTCAACGACGTGAGCTACAACGCGCTGCCGCGCGTGCTGGCGGTGGATAACATCACGAGCCAGCTCGACGGCAACTCGACGATGCTCATCGTGGACAGAATCGGCGGGAGCCTGAGTACGGCCCTCGCGAACATCGGCCCACTCTTCGGGATCCTGTTTGACCAGCTGGAGAACCCCTTCAGCTTCCAGTTCAACGGCGGATGCCAGCTCAGATCAATCCTCAATAACAGCAGCTTCCCGCGCACGACGCCGCGGCTCAATGGGGTGATCCCGGCGGGCGGCACTGGCTGGATGAAGTTCTGGGCGACCGGATTTGACCGCAACCCCGAGCCGGGGATTGTGGGCGCGGTGATCAACTTCAACCCGGCGGCGGCGACGAATCCGAATGCCTTCAATCAGGGTCACAACCTCCACAAGCTGACCTTCACGAGGGCAGACAGTGTGACGATTCCGGTCTTCGCGCCAGTCTGCAACTGAGGCGGCACTGACAGACCTTCCCCGTGCAGAACAAAGGGCATCCATTACCGGATGCCCTTTGCCTTTTCGGCTGACTGGTAATTGCCACGCATGGCCCGCAGGCAGGCTGATGGCGCGTCAAAGGTGTGAATACTCGTTATCAGTGGCCCCTGACTAGTTGCCCTTCATCTTCCTGATGGAGGCTGCGTCTATGCGGTTGATGCGCAGTTCGATCAGGTCGTCAATCGAAAGGTTCTTGTAGCCGGCCTCCTTCATCTCACGGATGTATTTGCCGTCCACGCGGTGAATGCGCATCTCGACCAGCTTCTCAGCCGGGATGCGGCTGTACCCTTCCGCTTCGATCTCTTTGGCGAAGCCCCCGTCCGCGCGGTGAATCCGCATCGCCACCAGGTCGTCGAACGGCAGGTCGCGGTAGCCGGCGTCCTGCAACCCTTTGATGAAATCGCCGTCAAGGCGGTGGATGCGCATCGTCAGGAGCTGGTCGAGCGATAGATCCCTGAAGCCGAGCGCCCTGGCCTGCTCGATGAATTCGCCGTCAATCCGGTGAATGCGCATTGACAGCAGGTCGTCCACCGACGACTTCCGGAACCCGCGCGCCTCCACCTCCCGGATGAACTTGTCATCCACGCGATGAATGCGCATGGCGAGGAGATTATCCACCGACAGGTTGTCATAGCCTGCGCCCTTAAGGCTGCGGATGAACTCGCCATCCACGCGGTGGATGCGCATCGCGATCAGGTTATCCACCGACACCTTGTCGTAGCCGAGCGACTTGAGTTCGTTGATGTAAGCCGTACTCACGTCATGCACCGTCATCGCGAAGAGGTCGTCGGTCGAGACGTTCTCGCGCCCCTGAACGTTGAGCGCGGTCGCGAAGCTCCGGTTGGGCGTGAACCTGAAATCGCCGACGCCCTTGCCGCCCCTGAATAACCCCTCGAAGACCACCGACCCCGCCTCGCGCTGGAGCGAGAAGGTGATGTTCGAGCCGGCGTCCGGATTGAGCCCGGTGAAGGCCGCAAGCGGCAGCTCGAAGCTCGAATTGAACCGGTGATTCCCGTTTTCGGAGGTCGAGTTGAGCGTCAGCCAGAGGCGCGGGCCGTTGTCCGTCTGCCGCACCTTCGCGGCCCAGTCACCGGTGATTGTCTCCTGGGCTGGCAGCGGCGCCCTCGGGAATCCGTAAGCGGCCGACGCAATGACGATGAGCGTGGCGGCGATCACAGTTTTTTTCATAATCATTTCTTTCTCCGATCTCAGGCGCGGCCCCGGGCCGCTACTATTTCTCTTTCAACCTGGCAGCCACTTTCCCGGCGGCCATCTTCAACACCTTCTTGATGTCCTTGAATTGCGTGGTCGGCAGGTTGTTGTAATCCATCAGCCGGTGGTTGAACTCTCTCCCATTTGTCACATCCTCGATGGCAAAGCGGACTTCCTGAAGCGCCGCTCTGCGGTGGTCATACTTCCCGAGAACTTCCACCGAGGCTTTTTGCAGCGCACAGAACAGGCTCCAGACCTTGTCTTCCGGCCGGCAGGTGCGGTCATCCTTTCTGTTCCACCTGGCCTCATCCGTCAGTATTTCGTCGGCCCGTTTCAGGATCAGAAGGTCATCCTGAGTGACAGGCTGGTCCCGCCGCTCATACGCCGGTTTGTCCTGGGCAGGCTTGTCCTGCGCCACGGCCCGCGACGCGGGAAACGAGAAGCAGAGCAACAAAGTGAACGGCAGAATCTTTTTCATGGGGACTTTCCCGCGCTCATTCTCTCCCGACCCTCTGGTGCCCCGCCGGAGTGTTTTACGCATTTCGGTTTCGGCAGCAAAGTGCTAAGTTTTTAGCACCAACTGCGGGGGGCGTCAAGAGGCGGTGCTATTTTTTTAGCACCGTGTCCGGGCAGGGGACATGGATCAGCCGCCCGCCACAGAATCTTTGCGGATTGTTCGCAGCCGAAGCCCTGAAGCCGGCAGATCGCAGGGGGGTAACGAGACCGTGCAATCACGGCAGGCTGCCACTGCCGCCCGGCCCACGGCGCTGGAGCAGGCCATGCGACAGTGACGGGGTAATAGAACCGGGCGCAGGCAGTCTCATCAGTCAGCCCGAATCAGTATTACTGGCCGGATTTCACCACCAGCACATTGAATGCAGCATTCACCGGCATGGCCGCAGTGTCCTGGTTAAAGATCACCCAGTGAGTGCCGCAAAAACACACGCCTATAGGGTGATTGTTGTAAACATAGCCTGCGACGCCGGGGGGAGTGTAGTTTGGCGTGACGATCAGAATAGCATTGGGATCATCGTTGATGAGCGGGTGGTCAATAAGTGTACACTGGGAAGAGCCGCAGGGTGCGGCGGCAATATTGGCAGCAGTAGCCTGGTGGATGAAGGCCAGCGTGTTCGTGCCGACGCCTGCGCCCTTCACCTTGATCGCGCCCTGATTGATCTCCAGCGCGGGGGCCGTAGTGGTACTGGCCCTCAAGGTCAGCAACGATCCCGGACTCGTCGTCCCGACGCCGACGTTGCCGTTGCGGGTGATCGTCATCCGCGCGCTCGCGTTGAGCTGCGCCTCCGAGTTCGGCGTCCCTGAGTCCCGCACCCGGAATTGCAGCCCCGTCGAGTTATTGCCGGCAATCGCCGAGAGCCATTCCAGCCCGTCAGTCAACTGTAACTGCGAGGTCGCTCCGGTCGCCGCCACGTAGCGCAGTTTGGCGCCGCCGCCCCCCGTATTCCACAATCGCTGCAGGATGTCGCCGCTGCTTGAGCGCTGGAGGTCGAAGACCCCGCCCGGCGACGCCGTCCCGATCCCGATGTCTCCGGCCGGGCTTTCGGTCACGCTCGAATTAACGAGCGTCGTCCCGTCAGCCGCGAACTTTGCGATCCGGTCGGCCGTCCCTGCTGTGATGAGGTTCACCTGATTCGGCCCGGGAATTCCCGTACCGGCTTTGCCCTGCTGATCACTCCCGGCTTGCACACTGCGACCAGACGAGAGGCGTCCCCGAGCGCCGCCCGGGCCCGCCGCCGTGGTCTGGATTGTCCCGTCGGGGAAGACGATCCCTTCCGAAGTGCGGATCAGGCCGGCTACGTCGAGCTTCGCGCCCGGCTGCCCGACGCCGATCCCCACATCGCCCGCGGCGGTGATCCGCATCCGCTCGGCATCCGTCCCGGCGAAGAAGTTCCCCGTCCGCAGACTGAGCGCGCCGCGGCCCGCCGTCAGCCGCCCGTCGGTGCCGTCGTGTGAGAGCAGCGTCGTCGCGCTCCCATCAGCCTCACCAACCGGCGTGAGTTGCCTGCCCCGATCCGCGCTCGCCGATTGGATGGCCGCGGCAGGGTCCGATGGCAGGAGTGAGAAGGCATCGGCCTGTACGAGCAGCTGGCCTTCGCGCTGTGAAGTGTGCCCGGCGAGGTCGCGGGCTGTCACAAGGCAGCGGTAGGCGCCGTCGAGCAGTCGGCGCCCCATCTGATCCCGGCGATCCCAGTCGAGCAGGTTGCCGAAGCGGAAGTCCGAGTCGAAGAGCAGGTCGCCCGCGGCCGAGAAGACTTCGAGACGGAGCTGGAAGACTTCGGCTGGGGCGGCCAGGCGGAGCCGTTCGGCCGAGATGCTCGCGGCGACCCAGGGCGTGCGGGCGGGCGCTTCATCAGACGCACGGGATTGCAGGCTGGTTGAGGTCTGCGCCTGAGTAAAGGTGGTCTGGCAGACCCAGAGCAGCAGGCAGAGAAAGACGCGCAGAGTCCATCGTTGGTTGGTACGCATAATCGTCTCCTTTCAGGAATGGGGAAGGTGCGATCCAGGCAGCACGGTTCCCGGTTTGAAGAATGCCGGGCGGAGACGTTCGGCGAGCGGTTAGTAATGGACGATATTCCGCGGTCCGCCGTCCAGGATGAACTCAGGGCCCTTTCAACTTTGCTTCCTGATCGTTGAGCCTCTGATTCGGTAATTACAGAAAATACGAATGGAAAGAGGCAATAAATGTGCCGATGATCGCATTGCTTGTTTCACCGGATTTCCAGGGACAAGCCCTGATTCAGAGGGCGAAGTCACCCGGGAGCTGCGAAAAGTTCCCCAGTTTCAGGCAGGAAGCTGCGGATGAACTCGCACTGGGGGCTGACGGAGGAGATTCATTCCCTGCGACGCCCAATATGAGGCATTGATCGGTGAACACCGGGATCTGGCGCCGCGGCGAGGCGGAAAGAATGAAGCGACCGCGATGCCCGGCACGCAGTGGCTCCGTATTGCTTCGTCCGACGAAGGAGATATGCGATGAAACGCGGGCGGCTCCCCTCCCTGGCGGCATTGCCGGGACACCGCTTGCGGCAGCACCGCACTGGTGATCGCCGTTGCTTGGTGAGCGAAGGATAGTTTTCAGCCTGTGTCCTGCCAGTCGTAGCAATCCTCTTTCACCGCCCGGTAGTTCGCGTCCAGCGCCGGTTCCAGCAGCAGGATTGCCGCGATGCGCCGCGCCATGTTGGTCACTTCACGCACCTCATCGAGCGCCAGGGTGAAGCCCGTCACATACTGGCCGCCGATGTATCGTCGGGCCTTTAATGCTGCCGGTGTTCAAGCTGCAAATGAGTGAACGACACCAGCATCAGGTAGACGGCGCTGAAGAGGAGCGTGAAGAGCCCGGCGAAGGCGAGCGTCTGTAAATGTTCGAGCGGGTGGACGAGGCCGTCCAGCACCTCGAAGAGCAGCCCGGTCGGGCGCAGCAGCACGTCCCAGCTGTTCCACCCGAGGAAGCGTCCGAAGTAGATGCCGAAGCCGTTGAGCACCAGCACGCCCAGCACAAACAGCCAGCTCGCCGCCCGCCCCGCCGTGCGGCGCACCAGCTCCTGCATGAGCGAGAGCGACACGAGCCCCAGAAATGATCCCGTCCACGCGAAGGTGACCAGCGTGATCAGGTCGTACCAGAGCGGCACGCCGTGGCGCGGCTTGAGGTGAATGATGTCGGTGATGAGGTAAGGCGCGTTCGGCAGGAAGAGCAACCACAGCACGGAGAAACCGATGACCGGCAGCCAGCGCAGCCGCGCGGGCCGGTCGTTCAGGTTGTACGCGGCAAAGGCCCCCACCGCCGGCAGCCACGCGAGGAAGAGGTTCCAGACCAGCCAGCTTTGCGCGGAACTGTGAAAGTGCCAGGCCCGCACCGCGAGCAGCGCGAGGCACAGGGCGGTGGCAAACAGGAGCGAAGCGAGGACGGCGAGCTGACGACGATAACTCTGGCGAATCGCGAGTGAGGAAGGAAGCCTGAAGCGTGTGATCATAACAAACCTCTGGTGATGAGTACGGCGGAGTGGCACCGGGGTCTCAGATGTAGACCTTCGGGACAAAATGCTGCTTCGACTTGGGCGGGCGTTCATAGCCGTTGTCGGCCTGGCGCGGCGGCAAATCCATCTCGACGGGGGTGAGATCCTGGTAGGGGATGAGGCTCAGCAGGTGGGCGATGCAGTTGAGGCGCGCCGTCTTCTTGTTGTCGGCTTCGACGACGTACCAGGGGCATTTCTTCGTGTCGGTCTTCGCCAGCATGCGATCCTTGGCCTCGCTGTATTCGATCCAGTGCTTGCGCGATTCCAGATCCATCGGGCTCAGTTTCCAGCGCTTGATCGGGTTGCGCATGCGCTCCTGGAACCGGCGCTCCTGCTCCTCGTCGCTGACCGAGAACCAGTACTTGATGAGGATGATCCCGGAGCGGATCAGCATCGCCTCGAACTCGGGGGCCGAGCGCAGGAATTCGCGGTACTCCTCGTCAGTGCAAAAGCCCATGACGTGTTCGACTCCGGCGCGGTTGTACCAGCTGCGGTCGAACAGGACGATCTCGCCGGCGGCGGGCAGCTGCGCGACGTAGCGCTGGAAATACCACTGGCTTTTTTCCCGCTCGGTCGGCGTCCCGAGCGCGGCGATCCGGCAGAGGCGCGGGTTCAGGCTCTCCGCAATCCGCTTGATCACGCCGCCCTTGCCCGCCGCGTCGCGCCCCTCGAAGATGATCGCGACGCGCAGCCCCTGAACTTTCACCCACTCCTGCAGCTTGACCAGTTCCAGCTGGAGGTGCGCCATCTCGTCAATGTATTTGTAGTCCGTGATGGGTTTGGTTTTTTTGCCCGCGCGCCGCTTCGCCGGCTGGCCGTCATGCAGGTGCGGCCACTTCTTTTCAATGGCGACGACTTCAGTCACATTGCGGAAGATTTCGCCCCCCGTCGGGGCTTGCTTTCTGGCTTTATTCTTTTTACCCATTGCTTCGGTGCCCTCCTGTGATAGTCACAAATCCGGTCAGAACTCTTCAACCTCTCTTTTGGGGAGCAAGCTTAGCATACCGGACTGGCGCTGATAATCGCGGACTGAAGGCCACAGGCCCGACTTGTCGAGCCGGAACGCCCGGATGAAAACCGCCTCAGGGATTCGGCTTTGTCATCCGGTATCGGCCTTGCCTGTCATTTCGTTGCGGACAGGCGCCGCGGCAACGCGGCGTTTCCATTCTATACGAGAGCGGTTCACGGGCGTTCTCCATCAATACAACTGTCGGGGCCCGCTATGAAAAAGAATCTTCTTCGGAACACTTCATCGCTGATTGCGGCGTTCGTCCTCCTGCTTTCAACGACGCAGGTGTCGTCCGGCTATTCGGTACTCACCCACGAGGCGATTATTGACCTGACGTGGAACGACTCGATCAGGCCACTGCTCCTGAAACGATTCCCCAGTGCAACGCCCACGCAGTTGCGGGAAGCGCGCGCGCACGCTTACGGTGGGGCCATTATCCAGGACATGGGATATTACCCGTTCGGCAACAGACTCTTCACCGACCTGGCGCATTACGTGAGGGGCGGCGACTTCATCGAGGCGCTCATCGCCGAGTCACGGGACCTTGACGAGTACGCGTTCGCCCTCGGCGCGCTCGCGCACTACGCGGCGGATAACGAGGGGCACTCGGTCGCGGTCAACCGGACGGTCCCGATCCTCTACCCGAAACTGCGCGCGAAGTATGGGCGGGAAGTGACCTACGACGAAAACCCGACGGCGCACCTCAAAACCGAATTCGGCTTTGACGTTGTCCAGGTGGCGCGTGGCCGCTACGCGCCCGAGGCTTACCACGACTTCATCGGGTTCAAGGTATCGAAACCCGTCCTCGAACGTGCCTTCGCAAAGACGTACGGCCTTGAGATGAAAGACCTCTTCACCGACCTCGACCTCGCCATCGGCACCTATCGTCACACGGCGGGCGCCATCATCCCGGCGATGACCCGGGTCGCATGGGAGACCAAAAAAGATGAGATTGAAAAATTCACGCCGGGCATGACCCGGGAAAAGTTCGTCTACAACCTCTCACGCGCCGATTACGAAAAGGAGTGGGGCGCCCGGTACGAAAAGCCGGGGCTGTGGGACAAGACGCTGGCCCTCTTCTTCCGCGTCACTCCGAAAGTCGGCCCCGCCAGAGCGCTCGATTTCAAACCGGTTACTCCCGAAACCGAGCGGAAGTTTCTCGACAGCCTGACGGCGACGCTCGGCCAGTACCGCGCGTCACTACGCCAGGCGCGCACCGGACGCCTCAATTTATCGAACAGGGACTTTGACACTGGCAGGCCCACGCGCGCGGGAGAGTACCGGCTGGCCGATGAGACGTATGCGAAGCTGCTCGACAAACTCGCCCATCGCAACTTCGACAACGTCAGCGCGGAATTGCGCCAGAACATCCTCGCTTTCTACGGCGACCTGAGCGCGCCGATTGCGACGAAGAAAGATCGGGACGACTGGCGCAGGACGTTACTCGCACTTGATCAATTGAAGGCCACGCAGGCGCAGGTCAGACAGGCGGCGCGACGTTGATGACGCGGCACGGGCTTTTTCCCGCCCGCCGGAATCCGTTCACTGTCAGGATACAATTCGACGGGTTGCGAATTATGACGGCGCCAGTTCAATGTTTCACCCGGTAATGAAGCAACAGGACGCCGCTGCCATAGACCCTGCTGCCGGTGAGTTCCAGATCAATGGGGCGCCCGATGTTGTGAAGCAGCGGAATGCCCGAACCGATCAGGACGGGATTCAGCTTGATGATCACTTCGTCAATCAGGTTTTCGGCAAACAGTGTCGTCGCCAGATCCGCGGCGCCGCAGAGCCAGATGTCGCCGCCCGGTTCCTGCTTCAGATTTCTGACGACTTCGCCCGCGTTCTCCGCCACGATCTGCACCCGCTCGTTCGGGCTCTCTTTCATGGTGCGCGAGAAGACGTAACTCTCGAGGTGCGGGTAAGGGTCGGTGACACCCATCTTCAGCCCGACCTCGTACGTCCGGCGCCCCATCAACACGACATCGAATGACTTGATGGACTCCAGAAAATCGGTCACATGCTCGCCTTCCATGACGAAGAAATCCCACGAGCCGTCTTCGCGGGCAAGACACCCGTCGAGGGTGCTGGCCACGTAATATTTCAGTTTTCGCATGTCTCACCTTCTTTCGCGCGGGGGATCGCAGTCCGGACGCACTGAAACTGCCGCAGGCCGCCGGATCGGTGATGTTTCAGAATTGATGGCAGGGAGAGGGGCGCATTGAAGGAGGATTCCCGACTTCACTTCATCGGGATGGGGCTCGACTGGATCGCTACGATCTGCCAGCCCCCCTCCCGCTCCGCATAGACGTGAAGCGTCCGGTAGTGGCCCTGAAGCTGCCGGCCCTTGTAGCGCCAGTCAGCAGTGTCGAGCGACGTTATGATTCCGGTCGCCCCGTAGACGCGCACCTCGACGTTATCGCGCCTGAGTGAGCGGACTTCGAGGTCGCCCGATTCTATGTCGGCGATGAACTGCGCCTTGTCATCCCCGGTCAGGGCGTCGGTGAAGATGCAGGCTTCATCCATCAGCCGGTTGAGGGTGGTGGTATCGCGTCGGACGAGCGCATCAACCCACTCCTCATTCATGCGCCTCAGCTGCTGTTCGGCGTGAACCGCGGGGTGTGATCGCCCGCTCTCAGTCCGGCCAGGCATGCGATTGTCTCCTTTGGATTACAGAATGATCTCCTTCGCCCCCAGCCGGCGCGCGATGGTTTCGGCCTGCTCGGCGAGGCGCGGCGGAACTTTCACGACCACGAGGAAGCCGTTACGCGACTGTCGCAGGGGCGGCGGCGGTGCGGACTTCGCTTTGACTTTCTGCCCGGCCGAGCGGGCCGTAGCGCCGATCACCCCGCCGATGATCGCGCCCGCGAGCGCCGAGGCCAGCACGTGGTGAAAGAGGCCGCCGAATGGCAGCCTGAATAATCCCGCCTCGTAGAGAATGAAGCCCGCGAGAAATCCGGCGGCGCTCCCGATGATGGCCCCGGTCAGGGTGATCCGCCCGAGCGGCGAGAGCCCCGCGGCGTCGGGCGTTTTTACCGCGGCAGGCAGGCTGTTATCCACGCGCACGATGGTCGCCTCAGTGGTGTCAATGTAGAGGGCGTCGAGACGCCCGAGCAGTTCATTGGCATCCTCTTCGCGGTCATAGAGCGCGACCAGCGACAGGTACTGGACCCGGTGTGGTTCGCCCGTGGTGTTGGGTTCGGCCGCCATTTCTCCCTGCCTTCCCGGCAACCCGCATCTGCTATAATCACCTGAGCAGTTCGCCGGATTGTTGCTCAAACTACTGTGAAGCTTACAGGCTGTCAAGGATGGCAGGGTCAGGGAATCAGGCAATGAACTTCAGTAACTTCGGAGTCGGATCACCACCAGCAAAAGTGGCCGCGCGGCCCGGCCAGGTCGCGCTGATTTCCCGACGAGAGCATTCCGGCCCCGGGCAAACGCGGTCTGGCCTGGTCGCGTCATCTTTTTCGAGGAGAACATCATGAAGAAATTTTCCCGTTGGATATTAACCCTGTCGCTGATTCTCGGCGCGGCCAGTCCCGGCGTCAGCGCGGCCGGGTTGAAAGGGAAGAAAACGACTCGCCCCGCCGGCGCCGTGAAGCCCGCCGTCAGCGCCGCGCCCGTGGCGGCCGATGACACACTGGTGCTGTTGCCCAAATCAGACGTGGTGATCGTGCTTGACGCGGGCCGCCTGCTCAACGACGTGCTGCCCAAAATCAAGGCCGCCTGGCCCCAGGCCAGCGAGAAGCCGCTCAGGGAGTTCAATGAATTCCTCGACGAAGGGAAGCAGTACGGCGTTGATATTTCCAAAATCAAATCCGTTTCGCTCGGCCTGCGCCTGTTTGAAGGCCCGACCGTCGGCGCCATGATTATGGACGGGCTCTCCATCAATCAGTCCGTGATTGACGCGCTGATGAAGGATGAGAAGGGGGGCAAGGCGACGAGCATCACCCACAAGGGCAAAACCATCTACCTCTTCAAATCCACGAAGAAGGAGAAGGAAAAAAGCGATCAGGCCAAAGACAAGGAAGCCAAAGGCAAGCCTGACCCTGCCCCGTCGGGGGATATGGTCGGCAGCGTGCTGAAGATGGACGACAACACGGCTTTCGCCCAGCTCGATCAGCAGCGCGTGGTGCTGGGCGATCAGAATGAGGTCAAGGCCGTGATTGACGTGGCGACCGGTGGCGCAAACCCGGCCGGCAGCCTCAACGCGGCACTGACCGGCGCGCTGAAGGAGACGAAGTCTGCCAGCGTCATCCGCTTTGCGATCAATCTGCCAGACAGCGCGCGCCAGTGGCTTGCGGCGCAGGATTACTTCAAGGATATGGCGACGATGAAGATGATCTTCGGCGCGCTCGACATCGGCGACGACCTGAGCCTCTCGCTGGACGCGAAGGCGCGCACCGGCTCAAATGATGAGGCGACGAAGCTGGAGGCCGCGCTGAACGGGCTGCTGGCGATCGGCAAGATGATGACCGGCGGCAACGAGGACCCGAAGATGAAGGTCGCCAGCCAGTTCCTCAACCAGATCAAGCTCGGCTCGCAGACGACCGACGTCTCGCTCAGCATCACCGTGCCGCGCTCGTTCTATGACGAGATGCTCAAGGAGCAGAAGCCGGCACCCGCCAAACCCGACAAGCAGTAACTGCTGACCGGGCGGAAAAACTGCAAGGGCCGGAAGCCTCGAAAGGCTTCCGGCCCTTTTGACCTGCCCTCAGGATGTCAGACCTCCCGGGACTTATTTCTCCGGCGCGGTCGGACTGCTGTTGAGGAACTTGTCAATCCGATCCTGATAGATCGTCAGCTTCCCGTCAGCCTCGTAGCGTTTGCGCGAGGCTTTGACGTAAGTGTCAAAAGCCATGTTCTGCGCGTCGCCGAGCAGGCGCTGACGAATGCCTTCACGGTCGGTTGCCAGACGCGCCATATCAGGGTCTTTGCGTTTGGTCGCGCCGAAGACCATCCAGCTGGCGCCGACCTTGATCGGGGTTTTTGAGACTTCGCCCTCTTTGAGGGCGAGGGCCGCGGTCTTTGCCTGCTGGACGAGTTGCATGCTGCTGAAGCTGAAGCCGTTGAAGTTGGTGTCCTTCTTCACTTCAAGCCCTTCCTTCTTGAAGAGCCCTTCGAGGTCGGCCGCGGTCTTCGCCTCGCTGATGATCTCCTGCGCCTTCTGTCTGGCCATGTCAGGCTCCCTGATGCTGCGCAGTTTCTGTTCGACCAGGAACTTCGCGTCCTCAAAGGTCAGCTGCTGGCCCGGCTCCTTCAGGTCAACCAGACGCGGCACGGCCAGCCCGTTGGGGACGCCGACCTTGTCGGCGATCTCGCCCTTCTTGAGCGGCTCGACTGCGCCTTCAAACTGCGGGTTGCTGCCGATCTCCGGCAGCGTGTCGCCCTTCTTGAAGAAAGGAATGTTGCGAATGAGCGTTTCGGGTTTGACGTTCAGTTCCTTCGCCGCGACCTCGGCCGCCTGTTTGATGTCTTTGGTCTCGGTGAATTTTTCATAGACCTTGTCGGCCAGCTGCGAGGCGCGGATGTAGCCCTGGCGATTCTTCAGGCTGGCCTCGAGCGTCGGACGCATTTCATTGAACGGGATCTGGCGCTGCTCGGTGACTTTGATGATGTACCAGCTCGTCCCGTCACGGAACGGGCCGTCAATGTCGCCGACCTTGAGGTTGAAGGCGCGCTGCTGCCACGCGCCCGATTTGTTCGGGTCCTTCTTGACGAAGCCGATGTCGCCGCCCTTGTCGCGCGACGGGTCCTGGGAATTGCCGCGCGCGACGGTGGCGAAGTCTTCGGCCTTCTGGGTATCGGTGCCGCGCACGCGGACGTTGAGTTCATCAATCTTCGCTTTGACTGTGTTCTCGTCGGTCGGCGTCAGCACGTTGAGCTTGATCACGCTCACGCGCGGCTCGAACTGCTTCCGCTCCTCGTATTCCTTCTTCAGGTCCTCTTCCTTGAGCGGCGCGGTTTTGGTCGCCAGGTCGGTCGGGACGAAGACATATTCGACCTTGCGCACGGCGTCGGCGACTTTGAATTCGGCCTGATGTTCGTCGTAATACTTCTTCAGCTCGTCGTCCGTGAGCTTGAGCTTGTCCTTGACCTTCGAATTGTCAATCTGCGCGTAGACCAGATCAACCGTGGTGTTGTCCTTTTTGAACTCCTCCTCGATCTCCTTGTCGGAGACCTGAGCGGCCACGCCCAGGTAATCGCGGATCTTGCCGGAAATGATCGAGCGGCGGATGCCCTCCTCGAATTCCTCGAGCGTGCCTTCGCCCCGCTGTTCGCGGAGCATCATGATTCTCTTGTACTCTTCTTTCCCGATGAACTTGCCGGTCTCGGGGTCACTGAAGCCGGGCAGAGTCCTGATCTGCTCGGAGACTTCATCATCAGTCGCGCTGATCTTCAGGCGGTCGGCTTCGGCCAGCGCGAGGCGGTCTTCGACCAGGCGGTCGAGCGCCTGCTTGTCGAGGCCCAGCGCCTTGATCGTCGCCAGCGGCAGCGTGTTGCCGCGCGTGAACGTGCTGGCGAGCGCTTCGATCTGCTGGCGGAAATCCTTGAGGGTGACTTCACGCGACCCGACCTTGGCAACCACCATGGCGTCCGCCGGGTTGCCGCCACCTCTCAACCTGCTGAGGTTGGAATTGGGAATCGAATACGACACGATCAGGCCGATCAACAGCACGGCGCAGAAGGCGAGGAAAATGGCTTTGTGTAATCCCTTGAATCTGGCGAAAAAGCGAAGCATGACTTTGTGAACTCCGAAATGATTTTTTGCTGGAATCCGAGCGCGGCGGCCAGAGCCTCATTCAGGCTGGCTGCGAAAAGGGAAGATGATACTGGCTCTCCAGTGATACTTCAAGTTCATGACGGGGACGGACAGGGGCAATGCGAACCCGGAGTTTAAGGTTTCACCCCTTGGGTTTCAAGACAAAACTATGAATCAGCCGGCGCTTCCATAGATCTTGCATCAACCCCGTTTTGGCGCACCTTTTCCTGCGGGCTTCATTCCATATGGTATAGAATCCGTTCGTCAGGAATCTTCACCTGTGACAAAACCCTAATGAAATCAGCCTGCCGCTGCCATTCCGGCGGCACCTGCAGGTGGCATAAGGGTTGCCATTGCGCACAGTAGCTTCCCTGAATGCAGTCACTCCGAAAAACTCAGGTTCTCCTGCGGAGGAAATTTATGAGACTCTTTGCCACCACAAACAAACTGACATCGGAAGTTTTTCTGAAGCGGCGAGGCTCGCGGCTGTTTCTGTTGCTCGCATTTGCCGCCGCGCTCGGCGCGCTGGCACTCGGCGATGAACCGATCCTGCGGGTCGCGCGCATCAGCCTGATCGAGGGCGAAGTCAGCTATCAGCGCGCCGGCAGCACACGCAGCGAATGGTTCGACGCCACGATCAACACGCCGCTCGGCGAAAACGATCAGCTTTATACCGGCACGGGCGGGCGCGCCGAAATCCAGCTGACCGGGCGCAACCTCGTCCGCATCAACCGCGACACCAACCTCAAAATCTCGCAGTTCACGACCGGCACGACGCAGCTGGCGCTCTCCATCGGCACGGCTACCTTCCGCATCGAGAGCCTTGACCGCCGGCAATTCGATCTGGTCAGCGCCAAAGACCCCGACCGCGATGAGCCGCTTTACTTTGAAGTGGACACCCCGACCGTCGCCGTCACGTTCCTGAAGGAGGGCTCTTACCGCATCAACGTCCTCGAAGACGGCACGACCGAAGTCGTCGTGCGCCGCGGCTCGGCCGAAGTCTACAACCAGGCTTTCGGCGCGATCCCCGTCAAGCAGGGGCGCCGGATGATCATCGAAGGCAATGACGTCGAAGCCTGGCGCGTGGCGAAGCTTGAGGACAAGGACGAGTGGGATCGGTGGAATGACCGCCGCAACGATGACCTGTACGCGCGCACTGAACTCCGCAGCTCGCGTTACGTGCCGCACGGGGTCGCCGGACTGTACGAACTGGATTATTACGGCGACTGGTATGACACGCCCGATTACGGCTGGGTCTGGTCGCCGCGCATCGTGACCGTCGGCTGGGCGCCTTATCGTTCCGGCTGCTGGCGCTACTATCCGAGTTACGGCTGGACTTGGATTTCGTACGAGCCGTGGGGCTGGGCGCCCTATCATTACGGCCGCTGGTCTTACTACCGTAATCGCTGGTGCTGGGTCCCGCACGGCGGCTTCAGCGTTTCCTACTCCAGCTGGTCCTGGCACCCGTCGCTGGTGGTTTTCTTCGGCTGGGGTGGTGGCGGCGGTTATTATTCCGGCTACCGCGACGGTTACCGCAATGGTTATCGTGATGGTCGTTACGACCGTGTCGGCTGGGTCCCGCTGGCGCCGGGGGAACGTTACTACAACACCCACGGGCGCACGGTCATCAATAACAACATCACGATCAACAATAACGACGCCGGGCCGCGTTCGATTGCGGAGATGAAAAATTCTTCCGCGCCCGGCGGGATCACGGGGGTCGAGGGCCGGCGTTTCACCGGCTCGCGCGTGGTGGTTGATGAAAAGAACCCTCCGCAGCAGATCGCCGGCGCGACCGCGCCGAACGTGCGCGAGGCCAGAGCGTTTTCCGGTCGCGGCGTCGAGTTGCAGCCGCAGCAGGCTGAAACCCCGCGTCAGACCCCGATTGCCCGTGAAGCCGTTTCGCGTCGCCTGGCCGCGCCGGTCGTGAGTCGCCGGGTCGCGCCGGATTCATCAAGCAGTTTCAATCAGAGCGGAGACGCAGTGCGCGGCGTCGAAGGCGGCGTGCCGAGCCTGCGCGGCACGGGCCGGACGGTCGAGAGCGGGACAAATCCCACCTCAACACCGCGCAACCGCAATACGGTTGAGGGTACCGTTTCTCCACCGACTGTGGATCGCGGCACACCCGTCGAACGCTCGCGCCCGAGCCAGGTGGAGTCGTCCGGTCGCGCGGTGGATTCTTCAGTGACAAGAAGGCAGCCGGATTTCCGCCCGGTCGAACGCCCGGCTCCCCCCGCGCCGGTGAACAGGAGGTCGGCCAGCGAAGACACGAGCCCCATCAATCGCGGCAATGAACGCAGCAGCGAACGTAACGTTGACCGTGGCAGTGAGCGCAGGATTGAGCGCAGTGATCCACCACCCTCACGCCAGCCCGATTCGTATCCGCGCAACGAAGACCGCAGCCGGGATCGCGGTGGGGATCATCCGACGTACACTCCGCCGCGTCGCGTCGAACCGCCGTCCGAACAGCCGCGCACTGAACGCCACGAGGCTCCGCGGGAACGCCCGGTCGAGCGCCCGGCAGAACGGCCCGCTGAAAGAAGAGCTGATCCGCCACCTGAAAGGAGAGTTGATCCCCCACCAGCACGCACCGAGCGCCCGGCAGAACGCCCTGCTGAAAAGCCGGCGGAACGCAGCCGGCCGGCAGAGCAATCGTCCGGTGAGCGCGGGCGTGGGAGACCGAACAATCAATGATCCGGTCAACAGACGGCTCCCAGCCGAAACTGATGAAGAGTTCTGCAACAAAAATCCCCGCCATGACAGCGGGGATTTTTGTTGCTTTCTGATGATAATCAGATCAACGACCATTCATGGGAACCCCGGCCCTGAGGCATGCTGATGCGACTTTCCAAGGCCAGCCATCAGGCGATGAAGAGATCCCACGCCGGTGAGCGGGAAAAAATAACAGTGCCACAATTTTTGTCCGGCAGCAGGCTTTTACAGATTGCGGCACTCCGGAGTGCCGCGGTGCGGCAGATTTTATTCTATCTGACTGTATTCCGGCTGCCGCACATTCATTCTGCCCGCATCAGAAACGCAGTATTTACAGCCCTTTTTCAGCCCCGGGTGAAGCCGGGCGAGTTTCTGGCACACGGCTCGCTCTATTGTTTGGCGGAAAGAGGATACGCGGTTGATTGATGCCGTGGTTTTAATGGGTTGTTCGGCGGCATCAGTTTCGGGGCCACCGCGTATCCTTTTTTTATTTCACCCGCCACGACAGATCACCTGCGCTTCCCTCCCTTCATTGTCGAAGTTCCCCTCGCCGGATAAACTCTCACGCGAAGATCATCATCGCCACAGTTCATTGTTCACCGGACGGACTGTATGCCCTTCGACCTGCTGATTCAGAACGCTTCGATCATTGACGGCACCGGCCAGCCCGCTTTTCACGCCGACGTTGCAGTGTCCGGCAATCGCATTACGGCCATCGGTCAGCTGCCTGAACAGATCAACTGGCTTGCGCGCAACACCATCAACGCGCGCGGCCTGACACTGATTCCCGGCATCATTGACCCGCATTCACACGCCGATCTGATTCTGCCGCTCGCGCCCGCGCGTCAGGCTGAACTGATGCGCGGCAAGCTGGCTCAGGGCATCACGACCACCATCGTCGGCAATTGCGGCCTCGGGTGCGCGCCCGTCGTCGGCAATGAATCCGAAGCGATCCTGCGCGCAATTAATGCGTGGATGACGCCGGAACAGGTCAGGTGGAAGTGGCGCACGGTCGGCGAATACCTTGGCTGTCTTTCATCGAACGGCCTCGCGCTCAACATCGCGACGCTCGCCCCGCATGGCCCGATTCGCATTTCGGCCATGGGGCTCGGGAAAGGCGCGCCTTCGCGCACGCAGGTGAAAAAGATGCGTGCGCTGACCGAACAGGCGATGAAAGACGGCGCGCTCGGGCTTTCGACCGGACTGATCTACCCGCCCGGCATGTATTCCGCGCCGGATGAGTTGCGGCAACTTGCCGAAGTCGTCGCAGACCATGACGGCATTTACACGAGCCACATTCGCGGCTCCAGCGAAACGCTGATTCCTGCCGTCAAAGAGCTGCTCGATCTGGCGCGCATGACCGGCGTGCGCGTACATCATTCACACAACGAAGCCGTCGGTCGCGCGCACTGGCCGAAGATTGACCGTGTGTTGGCGATGGAAGAATGGGCGGAGCGCGAAGGCGTGCGCGTGAGTTTCGATATGTTCCCCTACACCGCCGCCGCCACGATGATGATCGCGATCTATCCGCCTTGGTCGCTCGAAGGCGGCGTGGATCAGTTGATCGAACGCCTGAAAGAAAGGCGCACGCGCGAACGCATCCGGCGCGACATTGAGCGAAAGAAACCATCGTGGCCGCCCTGGCGCGAGGGCGGCTGGCCGCACAATCTGGTGAAAGCGACTGCCTGGGACGCGATTCGGATCGGTTACGTCGAAAGCCGCCGGAACAAGCGTTACGAAAACCGCAGCCTCGCGGAGCTGGCAAAACTTACAGGCAAGTCGCCGTTCGACGCAATTTCAGATTTGGTCATTGAAGAGCGCGGGCAGGTTTCGATGCTGATCTTTGAAGTCACCGGCGAACGCGAAGAGCGCGGGTTGCTGGCAAAGTACGCCCGCCATCGCCTCGGCGCCTTCTGCACCGACGCGGAAGATTATGGCCGCGGGCTGCCACACCCGGCGGCTTACGGGGCCTTCGCGCGAATCATCTCGAAGTTTGTCCGCGAAGACGGCGTCCTGACGCTCGAAGAAGCCGTGCGCAAAATGACCTCTTACCCTGCGCGGATTTTCGGTCTGAAGGATCGCGGCGTGATTCGCCCCGGCGCTTACGCCGATCTCGTCCTCCTCGATCCGCGCCGCGTGCGGGACAGGGCGACCTTCGAGCGGCCCCGGCGTGAAGCGTCCGGCATTCACACCGTCATCATCAACGGGCGGGTCGCTTACGAGCGCGGCACGCTCGACGAAAGCCTGTGCGGCACTGTCATCAGGCCGTAATCCGCGGCCATTGCTTTGCCGGGAAAGACGGTTGGGAGTTGAGAATTGACGGCTGAAAGTTGTAACTTGTCTCCTCATCCCCGGACATCGCAGTCCAACCCTGAACAAAACGGAGGCCCCTCATGCACATCAATCGCACCCGCACGCTGTGGCTCGTGCTGCTGCTGTCATCGTTCGTGTCGGCAGCTGGGCTGGCTCAGAGCAAGGTCACGTCGCCGAAGGAACATTTCGGCTTCAACATCGGCGACGACTACCAGCTCGCCAACTACACCCGGCTCGAAGCGTACTTCAAAAAGCTCGCTCAGGAATCCGACCGGATGAAGCTCCTCGAGATCGGCAAATCGGCCGAAGGCCGCACGATGTATGTGGCCATCATCACTTCGCCCGAGAATCACAAAAAGCTGGATCGCTACAGGGAAATCTCGCGCCGGCTCGCGCTCGCCGAAGGGCTGACCGACGAGCAGGCGCGGGCGCTCGCGGCGGAGGGTAAAGCCGTAGTCTGGGTTGACGGCGGGTTGCACGCGACCGAAGTTCTCGGCGCGCAGCAGCTGATCGAAACAGTCTGGCAGATGGTCAGCCGCGATGATGCGGAGACAAAGCGCTTCCTGAGCGACGTGATTCTGCTCTGCTGTCTGGTCAACCCCGACGGGATGGAGTTGGTCTCGAACTGGTATATGCGCGAGGCCGACCCGCAGAAGCGGTCTACCGCCACCATCCCGCGCCTTTACCAGAAATACGTCGGGCACGACAACAACCGCGACTTTTACATGTCGAACCAGCCCGAGACCGAGGCGATCAACCGCGTCTTCTTTCACGAGTGGTTCCCGCAGATCGTTTATAACCACCACCAGACCGGGCCGGCCGGCACGGTGATGTTCTCGCCGCCCTTCCGCGACCCGTTCAACTACAACTTCGACCCGCTCATCCCGATAGGCATTGATCTGGTCGCCGCGGCGATGCACACCCGCTTCCTCGTTGAAAACAAGCCGGGCGTTACCATGCGCTCAGGTTCAAGTTATTCCACATGGTGGAACGGCGGGCTGCGCACGACGGTCTACTTTCACAATATGATCGGCCTGCTCACCGAGACCATTGGCAACCCGACGCCGATGGAAATCCCGCTCGTCCTCAGAAATCAGCTGCCGCGCGCCGACCTTCCCTTCCCCATCGCGCCGCAGAAATGGCACTTCCGCCAGTCAATCGAATATTCGATCACGGCCAACCGCGCCGTCCTCGACATCGCTTCAAAATACCGCGAAGACCTGCTCTTCAACATCTACCGGATGGGCCGAAACTCCATCGAGCGCGGCAGCCGCGACAGCTGGACGACCACGCCCGGAGAGATCGCGGAAGCGCAGGCGGCGCTGGCAAAGGAACGCCCGCCACAGGCTGGCAGGGGCCGGACGGATGAGGCGGCGCCGACTGATTCACCCGACCGCCCGGCCTTCGAGCGTGAACGCGGTCAGCCGCTCAAGTATTACGAGATGATGCGCACGCCGGAAAAACGCGACCCGCGCGGTTATGTCATCCCGTCGGATCAGGCCGACTTCCTGACGGCCACCAAATTCGTCAACGTGCTGATCAAAACCGGCGTCACCGTGCATCGCGCGACGGGCGCGTTTCAGGTCAACGGACAGAGCTACCCGGCCGGCTCTTACGTGGTGAAGACGGCGCAGGCATTCCGCCCGCACGTGATGGACATGTTCGAGCCGCAGGATCACCCCAATGATTTCGCCTACCCCGGGGGCCCGCCGACGCCGCCTTACGACAACGCGGGCTGGACGGTCGCTTATCAGATGGGCGTGAAGTTCGACCGCATCCTCGACGGCTTTGACGGTCCGTTTGAAAAGATCAACGGGTTCGCGAAGCCCCCGGCGGGTAAAGTGACAACGGCACCCAACGCCGCCGGCTATTTGCTCAGCCATCAGGTCAACGATGCGTTCATTGCAACCAATCGCCTGCTCGCGGGCAACGAGGAGATCTACTGGCTGAAGCAATCATTCAATGCCGGAGGTAAAACCTGGGCGCCCGGCACGATCTTCATCCCGGCGAAGTCCTCGACCGTGCCGAAGCTGCAAAAGCTCGCCGAAGAGTTCGGCCTGAACTTTGAAGCAACGACGAGCAAACCTGCCGGCGAGGCATTCAGACTGCGCCCGCTGCGCATCGGCCTGTGGGATCGTTACGGCGGCTCAATGCCTTCGGGCTGGGTCAGGTGGCTGCTCGAACAGTACGAATTCCCCTTCACTGTTGTGTATCCGCAGACGCTCGATGCGGGCGACCTGGCGGCTAAATTCGACGTGCTGATTTTCATGGGCGGCGCCATCCCGTTGCGCGAGGGTGGCGGCGGCGGCGGAAGAGGTGAGGGCGGCGGTTTTGGGCGGATGCCTAACCCCGAGGAACTCCCGGACGAATTTCGCGGCTGGCTGGGCAATGTGTCGGTGGCGAAGACCGTCCCGCAGCTGCGCCAGTTCCTCGAAGCGGGCGGCGCGATCCTGACCGTCGGCACCTCCACGAATCTCGGCTACCACGCCGGGCTGCCGGTGGCGAACGCATTGGTCGAAAGACTGCCCGACGGGACCGAGCGCCCGCTCTCGCGCGAGAAGTTTTACGTGCCGGGGTCGTTGTTGCGGGTAAGCGTGGATAACACCAGCCCGCTCGCTTACGGGATGCCGAAAGAGCTTGATGTCTTCTTCGACAACAGCCCGGTCTTCAGGCTGAAACCTGAAGCCGCGCTCAAGGGCGTCAGGCCGGTCGCATGGTTTGACAGCGACAAGCCCCTGCACAGCGGCTGGGCCTGGGGTCAGAAGTATCTGCAGGACGGCGTGGCAGTCATCGAAGCGCCAGTGGGCAAAGGCAGGCTGTTTCTGTTCGGCCCCGAAATCACCTTCCGCGCGCAGCCGCACGGCACGTTCAAATTCCTCTTCAACGGGATTTACTACGGGCGCGCCGAATCGGTGATGCTCAGGTGAAGAATGGGGCGCGGGTGACACGGATAGCGGCGGATGATGGCGGATCAGATCGGCATCAATCCGTCTGATCCGTGCCATCCGCATTCGCCTGACTGACCCGGCCACCCTTTACAATCCGGGATGATTCCAGCATCATTTTTCTGAAGACAGGCGATGGAGTTCGCCTTCAACCGCTCCGCAAACCTGTAGAGCTGATGACTCCTGATTCTGAGCAGCCGCGCTTGGAACAGGGGTTTTTCTTTTGCCCGGTCGGATTGGCGCCTGTCGTATCATTGAGCGCGGCTTGGGGGGATGTACAAGGCAGGGCCCGTGCGACGGGATTCGCCATCAAAGAAACGAGGAGATGAACGTTGGACAAAATCATCGTTGTAGCTTTGGGAGGGGCTCTGGGGGCGGTGGCGCGATACTGGCTTGGCGGGCTGCTCAGCTCCCGCTGGCCGATGCAGTTTCCACTGGGGACTTTCGTGATCAACGTGACGGGGTCGTTCATCATCGGTTTCTTTCTGACTCTGGTCGGCCAGCGGATCGCGATCCACCCGAACTGGCGGCTGCTCATCGCCGTCGGCTTCGTCGGGGCGTACACCACTTTTTCCACCTTCGAGTACGAGACGCTCAAGCTCCTGGAGGAAGGCAACGTCCTGAGCGCCGCGCTCAACGTCTTCCTGAGTCTGGCGGCGGGTTTTGTCGCGGTCTGGCTGGGAGTCATTCTGGCGCGCCGCTTCTACATCCCGCAGGAGGTCGCCGCCAGCCTTCAGGCGAGGATCGCCGACCTGAGCAGGACGAATCCCAAAGGGGGAGGTTGAGGTCATGACGCCACCATACGAAGCGGTGCCGGGCAGGAAGCTCAAGGTCTTTCTGGTCGAGGAGGACAAGGGCCGGCACGAGCCGCTCTACCAGACGATTTTTCACCTGCTCCATGACGCGGGCATCGCAGGCGCGACCGTTTTCCGGGGCGTCGAGGGCTTCGGCGAGCGGCGGGTGGTTCATACCACCAGAATTGAAATCTCCAGCTTCAGTCTGCCGATCACCATCGAGGCCACTGACACGCCAGAGAAGATTGACGCGGTCGCCCCGAGGATCGCCGCACTGCTCAGTTCGGGGCTCATCGAGGTCAGCCGCACCGTCATGCTGAGGCCGGCATCAGATAACCCTGCCGAAGGGTTGCCGGGAGGAGACGCCTGATGCTCACACAGGGACCAGCGAAGAAACTCATCATCTACGCCAACGAACAGGATCAGTGGCAGAACAAGCCAGTCTATGAAGCGATCCTCCAGTTCCTGCACCAGCACGGGTGCGCGGGGGCGACCGTGACCAAAGCGGTCGCCGGCTTCGGGGCGCACGGGCATTACCACACGGCGAGCCTGCTCCAGCTCAGGGAGAATGTGCCGATGCGCATCGAGATGATCGAGTCCGAACAGAAGATCAACTCGCTGCTGCCGTGGCTCTGCGAGATGGTGACGGACGGTTTGATCGAAGTGCAGGACACGGAGGTCATCAAGCATGCGAGCAAACACGCGCCCGAGCCCGAGCAGCCGCGCCAGCCTCACGTCAAACTCGAAGGGCGCGCCAGGATGCTGCGCATTTACATTGGCGAGGACGACAGGTGGGAGGGCGAACCGCTCCACGAAGCGATTGTCATGAAGCTGCGGCAGATGGATGTCGCAGGCGCGACAGTATACAGGGGCGTGATGGGCTACGGCGCGCAGCAGCGGATGCACAAGAGCGGCTTCCTCGGCCTGTCGCACGACCTGCCGATCATGATTACCGTCGTGGATTCTGAAGAGAAGATTCGCGACGTTCTGCCGGTCCTCGACGAGATGGTCGCCGAAGGGCTGCTGGTGCTGTCTGACGTGGAAGTCATCAAGTACGCGCACACGCATCCGGCCGCCTGAGAAAAGAGCGGGCCGCGATGTTTCGGCGAATCCCCGCGTTGATTGACGCTTCAGCCGGAGCGCGCACGGCGCCGGCCGCCGAAGGGACAGTCACGCGCCTGAAGGTCGCAGGGACCGCGGCAGGGCTTCAAATCGTTAATTGTAAATCACCCGCGCACGGGTTATTCTTTTCACTACTTCAACAGATCCATCCCCGACACAACAGGCGAAGCGGTAATCATTTATGTCATCGAGCTTATCGCACATCCGGAACTTCTCAATCATTGCCCACATTGATCACGGCAAGTCCACGCTGGCCGACCGCCTGCTGGAGGCGACCGGCGCGCTCGAATCGCGCGAAATGTCCGAGCAGGTGCTGGACGCGATGGATCTGGAACGCGAGCGCGGCATCACGATCAAGGCGCACTCCGTCAGGCTCTATTACCAAGCCCGGGACGGCAGGGATTACATCCTCAACCTGATTGACACGCCTGGGCACGTGGATTTTTCCTACGAGGTCTCGCGCAGCCTCTCCGCCTGCGAGGGCGCGCTGCTCGTCGTTGACGCGAGCCAGGGCGTCGAGGCGCAGACGCTCGCGAACACGTATCTGGCGATTGACAACAACCTCGAACTGATCCCGGTCATCAACAAGATTGACCTGCCCGGCGCGGAGCCTGAGAAAGTCAGGGAGCAGATCGAACACGTCATCGGCCTCGGCACGCACAACGCGGTGATGGCTTCGGCCAAAGCGGGCATCGGCATCACTGAAATCCTCGAAGCCATCGTCCGCGACATTCCGCCGCCGGCGGGTTCAGTTGCAGCGCCGCTCAAGGCATTGATCTTCGATTCGTGGTTCGACCCTTACCGCGGCGTGATCGTGATGGTCCGCTTGATTGACGGCGAGTTGAAAAAAGGGATGAAGGTCCGCCTGATGGCGCAGGGGCGCGATTACGAGGTCGAGGAACTCGGCGTCCTGACCCCCAAGCCGCGCCAGATTGACCGCCTCGGCGCGGGCGAAGTCGGCTTCGTCGTCGCCAACATCAAGACCGTCGCCGACGTGCAGATCGGCGACACGATCACCGAGGCGAACCGGCCGACCGCTGAAGCGTTCCCCGGCTTCCAGGAGATCAAGCCGATGGTCTTTGCCGGGGTCTACCCGGTCGAGCCGAACCAGTACGAAGAGCTGCGCGACGCGCTCGAAAAGCTGCGCCTCAACGATTCGTCGTTTTTTTACGAGCCGGAGACATCGTCGGCTCTCGGCTTCGGCTTCCGGTGCGGCTTCCTCGGCCTGCTGCACATGGAGATCGTACAGGAAAGGCTGGAACGTGAATTCAACGTTGACCTGATCACGACGGCGCCGGGCGTGCGTTATCGCGTGACCGACGTGCGCGGCGAAGTCCACGAAATTGACAACCCCTCGAAGATGCCGGAGTCGGGCGACATCACCAGAATCGAAGAGCCCATCATCCAGGCGATGATCATGACCAACGAGGAATTCCTCGGCGGCATCCTCGCCCTGCTCGAAGAGAAGCGCGGCACGCAGAAAGGCTTCGATTACATCACGCCGACGCGCGTGCTGCTGACCTACGAACTGCCGCTTAACGAGATCGTGCTGGATTTCTTCGACCGGCTGAAATCAATCTCCAGAGGTTACGCCTCGCTCGATTACCACCTCGCCGGCTACCGCGAGGCCGATCTGGTCAAGCTCGACGTCCTGGTCGCCGGCGAGCCGGTGGACGCGCTCTCACTGGTCGTGCATAAGGAATTCGCTTACAGCCGGGGGCGCGCGCTGGTCGAAAAGATGCGCAAGCTCATCCCGCGCCAGATGTTTGAAGTCCCGATCCAGGCGGCCATCGGTTCGCGCGTGATCGCCCGCGAGACGATCAAGGCGATGGGCAAGAACGTGCTGGCGAAGTGTTACGGCGGCGACATCACGCGCAAACGCAAGCTGCTCGAAAAACAGAAGGAAGGCAAGAAGCGCATGAAGCGCGTCGGCAAGGTCGAGATCCCGCAGGAGGCCTTCCTCGCCGTGCTGAAAGTGAACGAATAATCGGCAAGCCAGTTGGAATTCGTGATCATACTCTGTCTCGCTGTTAACGCTCATTACCGGGAAAGCTGATGAATCCAACAAATACAGGCTCGACCCCATCTGAAAGTCTGCGCAAGGCAAAATCTCCCGGGCACTCGGCAACCGAGATGTCCTGTCAGGCGCGCAGGCTGGAGGAACAGCAAACTCAATTCCATTCTCTTGTCACACGTGACTGTCATTGCGGATTCAGTGTTTTCCTTGATGAGCGCAGTGTTGGAGTCAGGTCTGACGCACTGACCTGGCTCAGAAGCCTGCCTGAAAAGTGCATTCACGCAGTCGTCACAGATCCCCCGTATGGCCTGGTAGAGTACGAAGATCAGCATCACGCCAAGATGCGTCGCGGGCGAGGCGGAATCTGGAGAATCCCCCCTGCGTTTGATGGGGCGCAGCGCAAGCCGCTACCCCGCTTCACAGTTTTTACTGAGGAAGACACAGAAAGGCTCATATCATTTTTTTCTGACGTCGCGGCTGAGTTGCACCGGGTGCTGGTTCCGGGCGGGCACATATTTCTGGCATCAAACCCGCTGGTGTCGACTTTGACATTCAGCACATTTATAAGAGCGGGGTTTGAAAAACGTGGGGAAATTATCCGGCTCGTACAAACGTTGAGAGGGGGAGACCGCCCGAAAGGCGCTCATGAGGAATTCCCTGATGTGACAGTCATGCCGCGCTCCTGCTGGGAGCCGTGGGGCTTGTTCCGTAAGCAGGTGGAAGGAACCGTTGCGGAAAATCTCAGGAACTGGGGTACGGGCGCCTTGCGTCGCAAGTCAGAAAATGAACCTTTTAAGGACGTCATAGCTTGTTCACCAACACGCTCGCCTGAACGAGAGATTGCTCCTCACCCATCACTTAAACCACAGCGGTTCCTCCGCCAGATCGTGCGTGCATCTCTTCCTTTAGGGTGTGGCATTGTGTTAGACCCTTTCGCGGGCAGCGGGTCCACGCTGGCGGCGGCTTCGCATCTTGGCTATTTCTCAATAGGAGTTGAAAGAGATGAACAGTACTTTCAGATGTGCTGTCAGGCATTTGACCAACTCAAGCGACTAACGACCAGTAATGGCCAATGAATCCTTCGGAGTTAATTGAGACATTCAAAAGAGAGTTTGAAAGAAGAAAGTTCGTCGACGGGCTTTTGCTTGCCTTCATCCGCTTTTTCCGCGAACTCGGTGTGCTGAACGCAGGATATGCTGATTTAGCCGCTCTGTTAATGAAATACCCACAGCAAAACACGACCGCTCAGGGGAAAACCGCCAACACATTAATTGTATTGAGAGAGGTGGAGGGGGTGACGCATCCCCTCAGCATACGACCGTTCTATAATCAGGCTGAGCAATTTTTCAGGGCCGAATGTAAACGTTTCGATTATCCGAATTGCGCGCCCCATGCGACACAGGTCTGGCGCGATTATCGTGACTGGATGGATGCCCTGCTGGGATTCACTGATGCAGAAGTCAGGGAATTGGAGCAGGCAGTCATAGATTTTGTACTCGATAAACTCCCAAGTCACGAATTCGATCCGCAAGGGCTTGAGCCTTTGGAACGGCGTTTCACCCGACTGCTTCAGGGTTTCGATCTGAAATCCCGAAAGGGTGAGCCTCAGGGAGCAGTATTCCAAGGGTTGATTTATGCCTGTGTGCGCGCTGACGCCCCACATCTTCATCTTGACGTCTCGAAGGTCGGGGCCGGAAGCAAGCGATTACAAAGAGTGGGAGATATTGACGGATGGGAGGGCGAGCGCTTGGTTTTATCGGTAGAGGTCAAGCAATTCGATCTCGTCCGCGACGATGTGTCACTCCTTGCGGCCTTCAATAATGAAGTAGTGAGGAGGAAAGCGATGGGGATTATTGCCGCTTTGTCTTTCAGCGACGAAGCCAGAGTTGATTTGGAAGGTATGGGCCTGAAAACACTGGATCTGGAAGATACAGTAAAACTGGTAGACCTTTGGGATCCCTTGAAACAAAGAGCAGCCGTTGGTGCTTTCACCTACTATATTCATCATATTGAAAAGAATAAGAGCCTGATTGACCGCCTGGCAGAATTCTTTTCTTCAATAAGCGGTCCCCCGAAAGGGTGAGGTACTATTTCGTGTGACTTTTATTTGTCATGTCTGACGCTCGCACCATCCCGCTTTTCCCGCTCACGCTCGTGCAGTTTCCGGGCGCCGTCACGCCGCTGCATATTTTCGAGGAGCGTTACCGCAAAATGCTGCGCGACGTGATGGCCGGCGACAAGACCTTCGGGATCACCTGCCTCAGCGAGGAGGACGCATCGGGCGAACCGCCCCTCGGCAAAGTCGGCTGCGCCGTCGAAGTCATTGCCCACCAGACGATGCCCGACGGGCGCTCGAACATCCTCTGCGCCGGCGGCCAGCGTTACCGCACACTCTCTCACAACCACGACGAGCTTTACCTGCAGGGCGAGGTGGAATTCTTCGAGGACGAGCCGGAAGCCGAGGACCTGACGCCACTGGCCGAACGCGCCGCAAAGTTATTCCGGCGCATGATCGCCGCGGGCAAAAAGCTCAAGGACGCCAGCGCCGCCGAAGAGATGGAGACTCCCGAACTCCCCGAAGACCCGCAGGCCCTCTCCTTCCTGATCGCCGCCAGCCTCGACCTCTCGAATGAAGATAAACAGGAGCTGCTGGAGATGACGCTGACCCGCGTGCGCCTGGGAAAGCTCAATGGCCTGCTCGAAAAGCTGGCGAGTGATTACGAGAAGCGCGCGCGCGTGCATCAGATTTCCCGGCGGAACGGGCATGGCGGGCCGATCCGAATTTGAGCCGACGGAATGCCGGGCGCGCCCGGCATTCGTTGACATTTTTCGGCAGCAGTCACTATAATTCCGCGCTTTCCGTCAGACTGCCCCGATGCTTTTCCCTGAGTCCAATTCGCAGATGCGCCGTCAGGCATTCGACACTCTGGAATTCGACAAGCTGAAGGAATCTCTGCTGCGACTGGCCCGCACACCGCTCGGCGCCGCGCGCGTGGCGGAACTCACCACTTCAGACGACGTCGAGACGATCACGCGCGAACTCAAACGCACGAGCGAAGGCGTCGAGTACCTGCGCGAAGGGACGGCCTTCGATTTCAGCGACCTGCCCGACCCGACCCCGGCGCTGGCCAAATTGAACGTGGCCGACATCAACCTCGAACCGCGGGAAATTCTCGACCTCATGCGGCTGATGTCGGTGGCGGCGGGGTTGCGCGAGACTTTCCGTGACGAGGCCGCGCGCTTCCCGCTGCTGCGCGAAATCACCAGAGACATCGCCAACCTGCGGTCACTCGAACAGCGGCTCAGGTCGCGCATCCTGCCGGACGGCGAGATTGACGATTTCGCCAGCCCCGAATTGCGCGAAGCTCGCTACCAGCTCTCTCAGGTTCGCAACCGCATCCAGCGCTCGCTCGAACGAATCCTCAAACAGGCCGAGGCGGATCACGCGCTACGCGACGATTTCATCACGATCCGCAACGAGCGTTACGTCATCCCGATCCGCAACGACAACCGCGGCGCGGTCGCGGGCGTGGTTCACGGGATGTCTTCGTCGGGCCAGACAGCCTTCATCGAACCGCTCGAAACCATCGAACTGAACAACGAACTCGTCAGGCTGCGCGAGATCGAACAGGCCGAAATCACCAAAGTTCTTTTTGCGATCACCGAAGAGCTGCGCGAAGAGCGCGAATCGCTCGGGCAGATGGCCGAAGCCACCGGTCTCATTGATTTCATCGCCGCCAAAGCGCGGCTGGCGATTCAGCACAACGCGATTGAGCCGGGGATCAACGAGGCCGGGCGGATGGTGCTGAAGGACGCCCGCCACCCGCTGCTCGAAGCGAATCTGGCGGCTCAGAATCTGAAGATCGTCCCGATTTCATTCGAGCTTGATGCCGATTATCGCGTCATGGTCATCAGCGGGCCGAATGCCGGTGGCAAAACGGTGGTGCTGAAGACCGCCGGGTTACTGGCATTGATGGCCCAGGCGGGATTGCACGTTCCAGCGACGAATGCCGATCTGCCGATCTTTCATCAGGTGCTGGCCGACATCGGGGATCACCAGTCAATTGCCGCCAATCTTTCGACCTTCACGGCGCATCTGGAAAACATCCGCGACATCAGCAACACGCTCGAACCGCCGGCGATAATCCTGCTCGATGAAGTCGGCACCGGCACTGACCCCGAAGAAGGTTCGGCCCTCGGCGTCGCGATGGTTGATTACTTCCGCGAGCGTGGCGCGCACGTGATGGTCACGACGCATTACAGCGGGCTCAAGATGTACGCGACCAACTCGCCCGGCGTCATCAACGCGAGCGTCGAGTTCGACGAGAGGACGCTCAAGCCGACTTACCGTCTGCTGACCGGGCTGGCGGGGTCTTCATCCGGGATTGAGATCGCCCGCCGCTTCGGGATGCCTGCGGCGATCACCGACCGCGCGGCGGGTCAGGTCAAAGGCTCGACCAACGAGGCGACCGAATACCTGCGCCGGCTGAAGGAACAGCGCGATGAACAGCAGCAGATCATTGCGGCCCTCGAAGAAGAGCGCGCAGCCGTAGCGAAAAAATACGCGGAACTGGAAAAGGATTTCCAGCAGCGCGAGCGCGAGCGCGAAAAGGAGTTCCGCGCCTCATTGCAAAAGGTGGTTGACGAGTTCGTGGCCAGAGCCGAGAAGTTTGCGGCGGGCATTGAGAATGCGCCCGACGCGCGCAAGGCTCGCAAGGAGGCCGAACGGCGCGCCGCCGAATTACGCAGCTCCGCGACTTCCGCGCTGTTTGAAATGAAGCGCCACGCGCCGGGCGGCGCGCAGGAATACGGTGAATCAGCCGCGGCTGAAGAGGCTGCGCCTGCGGAAGTCAGAGATTTTCAGGTTGGCGACCACGTCAGGGTGCTGTCGCTCGACAAGGAAGGTGTGATCGAATCCATTAGCGGAGACGAGATCGGCGTGCAGGTCGGCTCGCTGCGGTTCCGCGAAAGGGCGGAGAATTTAAGACTGCTTCAGCCCCGAGCGGCATCAGGCAAATCGGCCCGTGCTGCGAACGTGATGCCGAAAGGCGTGACGGTTTCACTGAGAGAGCAGCCGGAAGTCCTCGGGAGCGAACTCAATGTCATTGGCAAAACCGCGGTTGAAGCTGCCGACGAGACCGATAAATTTCTCGACGCTGCTTATCTCAGTAACTATGATCGAGTCCGCATCATTCACGGGATGGGGATGGGCGCGCTCAGAAAGGCCGTGGCGACGCTCCTGACCGGCCACCCACACGTCGCCAAATTCTACCCGGCGGCCGCGAACGAGGGCGGCAACGGCGCGACGATAGTTGAGTTGAAGAAATAAACAGACGAGCGGGCCGCAGTCAGCTTCCTCAAAGACGAATCAGTTGGTAGAAATGAGCCATTGCGCGTTTCTACCCGGTTACAGAATAAATCTCTCAATCACTGGAGAAGACAACTTCCGTTGGCAGCCCCGTCCGTTATGCGAATCCCGCGCGGTTTCAGCGATGAGTTGCGTAATCAGGCCGACATCGTGCGGATCGTTTCGGATTACGTCACTTTGAAAAAGAAGGGCCGCGACCACACCGCCTGCTGCCCGTTTCATCACGAAAAGACGCCGAGCTTTTACGTCAGCCAGACCAAGCAATTTTACAAATGTTTCGGCTGCGGCGAGTTCGGCAGCGTCTTTGACTTCGTCATGAAGATGGAAGGCTGCTCATTCCCCGAGGCGGTCAGGATCGTTGCTGACAAAAGCGGCGTCCAGATTCCAGTCGTCGAGGCTTCGCCCGATTACGAGGCCCGCAACCAGCAGCGCGAAGACGTCCGCCAGCTCAATCAGTGGGCGGTCGAGTTCTTTGAGAATAATCTTAATGGAACCGAAGGCCGCCAGGCGCTGAATTATCTGGATCAGCGCGGGGTGAGTGAAGAAACGCGGCGGGCCTTCCGGCTGGGCTATGCCCCGAGTTCCTGGGACGCGCTGAGCGGCCATCTGCAGAGGCTCGGCGCGACCCGCACGCAGATTGAACGCAGCGGACTGGTCACGCTCAAGGATACCGGCACCGGCTTTTACGACAAGTTTCGCGGGCGGCTGATGTTTCCAATCTGCGACGCGCAGGGTCGCGTAGTTGCTTTCGGGGGGCGGATTCTCGGTGAGGGTGAGCCGAAATATCTGAATTCACCTGAAACCGCTCTCTACACCAAGGGGCAGCACCTGTTCGGGCTGAGCCACGCGCGCGATGCCATCCGGCGGCAGGGTTACTCAATTCTGGTCGAAGGCTATCTGGATTTTCTGATCCCGTTCCAGCACGGCGTCAGGAATCTGGTCGCGAGTCTGGGCACGGCGCTCACTGATCATCAGGTGCGACTGCTCGGGCGTTACGCCCGTAAGGTCGTCGTCAACTTCGACCCCGACTCGGCGGGCGTGGCCGCCACGAAGCGCAGTCTGGAAGCATTGCTGACGGAAGGATTTAAGGTCAACGTGCTGACGCTGCCGGACAACCTCGACCCGGATGAATACATCAGAAGCGCGGGCGCGGAAGGTTATTTCAGGCTCTTAAAAAGCTCTCAATCGTTCATTGAATACATCGTCGAACAGGCGGTCAAAGAGAATGATCTCACCAGACCGACCGGCAAAGTCGAAACGTTGAATGCGATTCTGCCGTATATGAAACTGATCAATGACCGCCTCGAACTCGCAGAACACTGCGAACGTATTGCTGACCGCCTGAAAATCGACAGCAAACTGATTCGCGATGAGCTGAAGAAAGCCGCCGCGAATCGGCAGGAACGAGTGAGCGCGCGCGCCGTGATGGCCACCGTCACGATTAAGCCTGCGGAGCGCAAGTTGCTTGAAATCCTGCTAAGTCACACAGAGATTCGACGGCGTGTCCTGAGAGAGTTGAAAGAGGAAGATTACGCCGGGTTGCGCACCCGACAGCTTTTCCGCCTGATCGCGGAATTTGAAACTCAGGGACAGGAACCGTCATACGCCGCACTGAGCGACCGTCTTGAAGACGAAGACCTGGCGCAGGATCTGCTGCCACGATTGATGCTCGGCGAGACGGCGGCGGGCGGTGACACGGATGAAGAACTGAAGCGTCTGGAACGCGAAGCGATTGAATCACTGAAAGGCCTGCGCCTGAGCCTGCTCACGGAACAGCAGGCCGCGTTACAGGCGGAAATAAATCAGGCCCAGCGCGCAGGCGATCTGGCACGGGTCAGTGAACTGACAATGCGTAAATTCGAACTGGCCAGACAGGAACGCGCGCTCAACGGCCTGTAGTGACTGAATCAGCAATAATTGGCCCGGCCGGAGCAGCGAACGGGCGGGCTTTCGCCCCCGGCGGGGGCACGGATTGAAATAAAGGAGCAACCAAATTGGACGAGAAATTTTCAGACGATGTACAGAAGCTCTTGAACATGGGAAAGGAGAAAGCATTCCTCTCCTATGACGACATCAACAATGAGCTTTCCGACAACGTCATCTCTCCCGATGATATTGAGGACATTTTCGCGGCACTCGGCGGTGAAGGCATTGCGATTGGCGATTCCGAAGAGAAGTTTCTGGAAAGCGCAGCCGCAGCCGCCGCCGCCGACAAGAAGCTGGAAGAGACCGCCGAAGAGGAGATGGAACTCGACCTCTCGCCCGGCACGCTGGACAAGACCAATGATCCCGTGCGCCTGTATCTGCGCGAGATGGGCGTAGTCCCGCTGCTCACCCGCGAGGGCGAAGTCGCCATCGCCAAGCGCATCGAGCGCGGCAAGATCAAGGCGCAGAAGGCGATCTCGCGTTCGCCGGTCGCGATTATGGAACTCGTTCAGATCGGCAGGGAGTTGCAGGAAGGCGAACTCTCGATCCGTGAAATCGTGACCTTCACCGAACAGGAGGGGATCACGGAGGAGAAGATCGAGGAGTATCACAACTACACGCTCGAGACGATCAACGAGATCAGCAAGGCATTCAAGAAGACGGTCACGGCCTACGAGAAATTTCTGGTCGAGCCGAAGCGTTCGCCGCGCCTCGCGCGCATGCGCCGCAAACTGGCCCGCCAGCGCGTCGAGCTGTCGCAACTCGTCCGCCTGCTCGAATTCACGCCGCGGATCGAGGAGCGTCTCGTGCAGGGCATGCGCGACGCCCGCGATCAGGTGCGCGGCACCGAGAAGGAGATCGAGAAGCTCACCAAATCCCTCGAACGCAAGCGTGCGGCCGACGAGGTGAAGGAGCTTGAAAAGCGCCTGCGCGCCGCGAAGAAGCACCTGACGCAGCTCGAAGACGATTACAAGGTTTCGGCGGTCGAGATCAAACGTTCGCTCCAGAACGTCATCATGGGCGAATCCGAAGCCGGGCAGGCGAAGAAGGAACTGGTCGAAGCCAACCTCCGGCTGGTCGTCTCCATCGCGAAGAAGTACACCAACCGCGGTTTGCAGTTCCTCGACCTGATTCAGGAAGGCAACATCGGCCTGATGAAGGCGGTGGACAAGTTCGAGTACCGGCGCGGCTACAAGTTCTCGACTTACGCCACGTGGTGGATTCGTCAGGCGATCACCCGCGCCATCGCCGATCAGGCCCGCACTATCCGCATCCCGGTCCACATGATCGAGACGATCAACAAGCTTATCCGCACGTCGCGCGCGCTCGTGCAGGAACTCGGGCGCGAGCCGACCTCGGAAGAGATCGCGAAGAAGATGGACATCCCGGCGTCAAAGGTCCGCAAGGTGCTGAAGATCGCGCAGGAGCCCATCTCGCTCGAAACGCCCATCGGCGAAGAGGAGGATTCACACCTCGGCGATTTCATCGAGGACAAGACTATCCAGAACCCGGCCGAGGCCGTCATCAACATCAACCTGAGGGAGATCACCGAGGAGGTGCTGAAGACGCTGACGCCGCGCGAGGAGAAGGTCATCAAGATGCGCTTCGGCCTGGGCCCGAACGGCAGCGAACACACGCTCGAAGAAGTCGGCCAGCATTTCGCCGTCACCCGCGAGCGCATCCGCCAGATTGAGGCGAAGGCTCTCAGGAAGCTGCGTCACCCGTCACGGTCACGCAAGCTCAAGGCATTCCTCGAAAGCGGCAGGCCGTAGTTGAAATCGGAACTCAAATACCACAAAGGGGAGCGAAAGATCGCTCCCCTTTATTTTTCTCGACCGGTGACTTCTCAACTTCAGATCCGCCGGCCTCACTGGCCCGGCGGCAGCGCGGCTTTCTGACTGCGCGGGCGGGCGTAATAGCCCTGCTTTGCCTTGACCACCACTTCGCCCAAACGCTTTCGTGCATCGGCGGTCAGGTTCAGCCTGATCTGACGATAGCTGCCGTCATGCCGCTCCCGTTTCGGGCTGAACCCCAGACTGTAGCGGGTCCGCAGGTGGTCTATCAGCAGCGCCAGGCGCGCATTGATCTCATTCTTCTCCGCCTTGATCACTTCACCGCCGGTCTCGCTGGCGAATGGATCAATTGACATGCGCCGGCGGTAAATGTCCTGACTGTCCGGCTTCCTGTCAAAAATTTTTGTGGATTTGGTCATCGCGCCTTCAACTATCAGGCCGCAGACCATACTGCCGGATTCGATCACCTGATCACTCACCTCTTTTTCAGAGAGGCCGAAGTGGTGGTATTCAAAAGCAATGTTATCCGTAATCGCAATGATCACCCGGCGGCTGGTCGGGTTACTGGCGCTGTTCATATGCAGCGCCGCATCACGCAACGCCTGATACAGAGAAGTTCCCTGCCCGATGACCGGAGTCTTTTCGATCTGACTGATCCGGTCCACGATCAGCTGGCGGTCGGTGGTAAAGCTCTGGACGAGCTGCGTCGAAGAGGAGAAGGCCATGATGGCGACCTCATCCTTATCCTTCAATCGCTTCAATGCCAGCAGGGCGCCGTCGCGGATTTCTCTCAGTACCGGGCTGACGCTGCTGCTCAGGTCCACGAGCAGGATCACCGACAGCGGGAGCTTATCCTGACTGAAGTGCGTGATCTCCTGCCTCGTCCCGTCCTCGTACAATTCGAAATCCTGAGGCCTGAGTCCGTTGATGATCTCACCACTCTTTTTGTTCAGCACCTGGACATCGAGTACGACCAGTTCCGTTCCGATCCTGATCGTCTCGTCCTGCAAAACTTCCGGCGATGAACGACTCTGTGCTGCGGCCTGCAGGCTGAAGATGAATGCAGCGAGCAGCAGAATCGAACCCGGTCTGAATCTCAATGTCAGCATACCTGCTTGTCAATTTTTTTGTGGCTGGAAACCAGCGCCAGCGCCCAGATGAAGAGCAACAAAAGGACTATCTCGGAATCGCCGAAGTTATAGTTTACCAGCGAGCTGATGGAAAAGCCGACAAGTCCGCCGGCTGTGCCGAGCAGCAACCCGCTCGTGTCAACGCTTTCGTCCAGCGAAGTCAGCCTGTAACCGCGCCAGGCGACGATAATCATCGTCGTTACCAGCCACATGTAACAGCCGAGGGCCGGCAGCCCCCGATCCATTGCCAGCTGGATCGGGGTCGAATGCGTGTGCGTCACGTAATCCCCCGGAAAGCCCCACTCTTTCCAGTGCGCCTTGTGCGCATCCATCCCGACGCCGAACAAAGGGTGCCGTGGGATGAGGCGCAACCCGGCGCTCATGTAACCGATGCGACGCGAAGTGCTGTCATCTCCGAATTGCGCTACGCTCTGCGCCCGGGTTGAAAGCATGAACCAGATCGCCAGGCTCCCAATGACTGCGGCTGCCGGCACTACCAGCAGGGCAACCCGCCTGCTGCCGGCGATGATTGAAATGATGACTACGGTCAGAAGGAATGACGCAATCACCGCGCGCGATGAAGTCAGCACCAACGCGAGTGAAAATAACGTAAAGATCACCAGGCAGCCTGCCGTCAGGAAGCGCCGGCTGTGTTCTGCCTTGAGGCTCGCCAGCAACAGCCCGCATGCCAGCAGCGCCAGCAACTGCATCTGTTCGGCATAAGTCAGAAACTGCCGCGAAAAGCCGGAGACGCGAAAGCGGCGGCTGTGGCCACTGGCACTGATACCCAGGGACCCGGGCTTTGATTTCAACTCGTCGGTGACGATCAGGTTGACCGGAACCGGGTCGCCGTCGTGCAGGGCTTCGATTTCAAGCTGCTGACCGGCGGGCTGGCGACGGATTATTTTCCCCACGTCTTCGAGCGAACTGACGCGATGCTTTGCGATCATCCAGATCACGTCGCCCGGCTGCAAATTACTCCCGGCGAGCGGGCTCCCGGCCCGGATCGCGGTGATGATCATCCCCCGCCCGACAATTTTCTCGAGGAGACTATAACCGACCCCGGCCAGCCCTGACACGATCAATATCCCCAGCAACAGACGAACGCCGCGGCCACTCAGATTGCTCGCGACGACGTAAACGATGGCGAAGAGCGTCAGGCCCTTCAGTTTTGGCAGGCTGATGCCGCGCTCCGTTGACAGCAGGGCCGAAGCGACGGTCAGCAGGGCAAAGCAGACCAGAGGCCGATCAATCGGCGTGCGGGCAAAGTGAAAACGACGCGCGACGGAATCGCGGGCGGCCCACGCGACGACACAGAGGCCGAGGCTGATATTCATCGCCGCGATAGAGTGCGGGGCCGAGAGCGCAAACAAAACCAGGCCGAGCAGCACCACGCGGTCAGCCCATCGTGAAAGAACGGGAAGACCCGGCCCGCCCACTTCATTCATCACAGCCGAAAGCCTGTCAAATTTCGTCACCAGGTTATTCATCCGAGATGCCGGACGGACTGAAGAAGGCCTCTGCCATCTGTCCGCCGGGCTCAAATCCGCGCAGATTTTCGTTCATTCTGACCGCTTTTAATCATTGAAACACGTGACGTTAGTGGGACAGCAGGCCGCGGAACATTCAGATTGACTTTCTGCAAAAACTCGTGCTAATTTCCGCGTGGCTCCTTCCCTGAGACTCGACCAACCCCTCATAACGATAACTCCGCCGCCCCGCGAAAAAGCAGGCCAGCAGCAATGTCATTCAATAAGGCCAAATCTCTCAAAGCAGCGTCGAAGTACGTACAACAGGGCAAATACCAGGCAGCCATCGAGGAGTATCGGAAGATCGTTCAGGCGGAGCCGAGCGACATTACGACGCTCAACACGATGGGCGATTTGTACGTCAAGATCGGTGATAACAGCGAAGCTATTCGGACGTTCCTGCGAATCGCCGAGCATTATCGGGCAGGCAGCTTCAATTTGAAAGCCATCGCCATGCTCAAGAAAGTGAGCAAACTCGACCCCGGCAACGTCGAGGTCTCACTGAAGCTGGCCGGGCTCTACGCCCAGCAGAAGCTGATCGTTGACGCGCGCCAGCAATACCTCTCGGTGGCGGAGCATTACCTGCGCGCGGGCCAGCAGAGACAGGCGCTCGACATTTACCAGCGGATCGCCAACCTCGACCCGGAAAACACCGTCATTCAGCTCAAGCTCGCCGAAGCTTACCGGCACGAGCAGCAGTTCGATCAGGCTTACGAGGCATACGTCGCCGCGGCCGCCGAGGTGCAGCGACAGGGGAAGTATGAGGAGGCGCTCCAGATTTACCTCAAGGCGCTGCAGATCAAACCCGAAGCCCACGGCGCGCTCAATGCGGCCGTCAACCTTTACGTCCAGCGCGGCGAATCGCAGCGGGCGGCATCGCTGATCACGCAACTGCTCCAGACGCAGCCGAATAACGCCGAACTGCTGACGCTGCTCGGCCGCATTTATCAGTCGGCAGGCCAGCTGGCCGACGCGGAAAAGGTACTCGCGCGCGCCATTGCAATTGACCCTTCGCGTTTCCAATACCTGATTGATTTTGCCGAAGTCGCGGCGCGCAACGGGGATTTTCAGTACACGCTGCGCCAGATTGACCTGGTCATGGAGCGGCTCTACGAGCGCCGTGAAGAGGAAAAGGCGATTGCGCTGCTGCACGATATTCTCGCCAAAGACCCGAGTCATTTCGGCGCGCTCGAACGTCTGGCAGCGATTTTTGCCCGCTGCCGCGAAGACCACAACCTGATCGAAACACTCAACTCGCTGGCAGACTCGGCGATTCGCAAGGGCGAAGATGAAGTGGCGATCAGGGCGCTCGTGCAACTGACTCAGCTCGAGCCGGATGACCTCAAGCACCGCCGCCGCCTGCGCAGTCTGGGTCTGTCGGACGAGGAAGTGCAGCGCCTCAGCGATTCGGTCAGTCAGGCCCCGGCGCGAGTGGCGCCCCCACTGCCGGAGATCCCTGAAGGCGCGCAGACCATCGCGGCTCCCGCGGCACCCAAGATAGAACTCACCCAGACACAGTCATCCGTCTGGGGCGAGATTGATTTCAGCGCGCTCGAACCACAGCAGGAAACACCGCCGGCCGTGGCTTCAGAAAATGCCGCCACTTTTACTAATAACAGCGAGGCTGAAATTTCCGTCGCCCAGCCCGAAACCGCGCTGTTCTACGCCTTCAATGAGAAGGAAATGCTGGAGACCAGTGAGTCCGAAGAAAGTCTCTGGTCACTGAAGGAGGATGCCGGCCGGAAGCCCGCCTCGGAAATTGACCTGAGCGTGGATTTGCAGGGCGAAATAGTCACCAGCGGGGGCGGCTTCTTCGGCAACCACTTCGCCGAAACGTATTCCGATTCGCACCCAATGACCGTGTCAGCCTTCCCGACGGAATCGCTGCCGGGAACTGCACTTGATGCGGCGGCGGAGTTTGCGGGGGCGGCGAAGGTCACCGGCGGGCTGAAACTCGACGCTGAGCTGGAAAGCGTGGATTTTTACATCGCCCAGGAAATGTTCGATGTCGCGCAGCACACCATCGAGGTGCTGGAGCAGCATTACCCCGGCCATCCGGGAGTCACTGCCCGACGCCAGCAGCTGGCGCAGGCGACGGGGACACCTCTGGCTGTGCCACAGCCGGTCAGCCGCAATGCAGAATCATTCACAGTCAGCCAGGAGGAGACCAGAGAAATCTTCATCCTTTCCCCCGGCCCTGAAGAGCAGGCGCAGACCTTCGGGTTCGAGAACGGATTTTCCCCAAGCCACCCTGAGAACGGTTCGCAGGCATTCAGCCCTGTGGAAACCGTCAGACCGGCCGGAGTGGCCATACCTGCCGCTCAGGATATTCAGGCCGGCTCGATGTTCGATGATCTGCTGAATGACCTCGGCTCAATTCAGTTCGATGCCGCCGCCGGAAAATCACTCGACTCGCCGCCCGCGATGTCGGAGGAGTCCTCTGTAGTTGTTAGTCCGACACCCCGGCCAGCCCCAGCGGCAGAGGCGCCATTAAATGATCTCTTCGGCATCTTTGATGACATCAAGTCCGGCGCCGAGGCGGAAGGGGAGAAAGAAGATTTCGACACTCACTACAACCTCGGCCTCGCGTACAAGGATATGGAGATGTACGACGAGGCAGTCGAAGAATTCCAGCAGGCCTACAAGGCGGTCTCTTCAGAGGCAGCCGGTGAGGTAGTCGGCCTGAACCAATTGCTCTGTTGCAGTATGCTGGGCTTTTGTTTCTCGCAGAAAAACATGCCGCGCCCGGCGGTCATGTGGCTGAAGAAGGGTCTGGAAGTGCCGGGGCGCTCTGAAGACGAGTACCAGGCTTTGCGCTACGACCTGGCGTCAGCTTACGAAGCCCTCGGCGACCTGAAGGGCGCTTACGACGTGTTATCGGAGGTTTATGCGATTGACGTGAGCTACCGCAACGTGAGCGCGAAGATGAATGTGGTACAGGCACAGCTGGCGCAACAGCAATAGCGCCGATCACGACCATAGCAAAAGGGGCGGCTGATAAAGCCGCCCCTTTTGCTGATCTTCGATTCCTCGTCTTCCCTACCTGCGCCGCAGCTGGATGCTCCCTTCCTGAGTCCACAATACAACCGTCGCCCGGCCCTCACCATGGGTCCCCTCAACCCGCTTGTCAGTCTGGGTCGTAAAGCTCACACCGAAGCCGTTGACATCCACCCCGCCGCGCCAGGACGAGGCCTGCAGCCTGAAATCGGCGGAAGCGGGCAGCGTCGCGCTCACTCGGCCGGAATGCGACCTGAGCGTGTAGTTCCCGCCCGGCAGGATGTCGCCGCTGAAACTGACGTTGCCGGTCTGGCTGCCGACATCAACCTTCGGGCTGCGGATTCCGCTCAGCAGAATATCACCTTCAGCCGTGCGGGTCCGGATCGGCCCGCTCATATTTCTGACCGTGACTTCACCCTTGATGCAGGTCAGATCGAGCGCAGTGTTCGTCGGGACATTAATCACCAGATCCACTGTGGCATTGCCGGTGACTTCCACCCTGACTTTGCCCTGCGCCGACTGTATCGCATTGACTGGGGGATCTGCCTGTTTCGCCGTCACCGTGATCGTATTCCCTTCGGCGACATTGACGGAGACCGAACCCATTTTATTGACCACTTCCAGAGTGCCTGACCTGTCCTGAACACGAAATGATTTACTGTACCCCTGGGCCAGTGCCGGAAACGCCGGAAAGCTCAGCAGCGCGATACTCAGCAGCAGTTTTTTCTCCCACGACATTTTCTTCATAACACTTCCTGATAATTGCCTGGAGAGATTTCCGGGCAGGCCCGTACGGGTCGCTATCTGATCTTGTCAAAGTCTTCCAGCAGTTCGATCTGCTCCCTGTACAAATCGCGTACCCGCTGCTGATGTTCCTTGTCGTTTTTGTTCTCGCGCAGTTTCTGCCGGCATTCCTCGATTGACTGAGTAATCCGCATCAGGTTGCTGTCATACAGCTTCTGGATCGCCGGATCCCACGACGCCTTGCGGGCGTCAAGTGTTGTGGTCAGAAACTTAACCCGCGCGCGCGTCTCGGGCTCTTCAGGCAGCAGGGCGGTAGATAAATCCGCGGCATCGGGCCCGGTGCTGACGGCCGGCCCCGCCCCCTGACGATACGCGCTGAAAAGGCCCACGCCGACGAGCAGCACGGCCAGCGTGCCCGCCCCGGCCAGTTGCGGGAAGTTAAAGGTAAAACGCCGCGACATCAGATCAGCCCACCGGCGTGACAACCACCCGGGCTGCTTTGCGACTTCAGGTTTTCCCACTTCATCGGCCTCGCCGGCAGTTTCAGCTTCAATGCTCTGCTGAATTCTCGCCCACAGGGCGCGCTGCGGAGTGTGCAGCGGAAGTTCGCGGGCCGCGCTGCGGATCTCGAAAAGGTCGAGCCTCACGACATTGCAATGCGAGCATTCGTTGAAGTGGCTTTCGATCAGCGTCACTTCATTCTCGAGCAGCAACCCGTCAAGGTAATTCGACAGGGAATTCCGGACGATACGGCAATCCATAACAGTTTCCTCTCCGACTTTCCATACTTCACTGATGCGCAGCCCGATCAGCCCGATCCCCATGTGTTACCTTTCCCGGACGGGTCTTCGGGACTGCTATGTCTTCTTATTGAGCAGGCCGCGCAACTTCATGCGCGCCTTGTGTAACTGTGACTTCGAGGTGCCGACGCTGATGCCGAGCGCCTGTGCCACTTCCTCGTGTTCGTAGCCTTCGACGTCATGCAGCACAAACACCGAGCGATAACCCGGCGAGAGCTGCGCGATGGCGCGGTCGAGCGCGATCCGATCCACGACCGGCATCGCCTGCGGCCGCTCGGTCCCCGCCTGAACGACGTCCGCCAGTTCGTCACCTTCCTCGGTCGTCTTCTCCAGACGCACGCCACGTTTGCGGAAGTGCATCAGCACCTGATTGACCGTCATCCGATGCAGCCAGGTTGTAAAAGCAGACTCGCCGCGGAAGCTGCCGATCTTGCGGAAGAGCTGGACGAAGACTTCCTGCGTCAGGTCTTCCGCCTCGGTCGTGTTCGCCACCATGCGGAGGCACAGGCTGTAAACGCGGCGGTGATGACGCTGGTACAACTCCTCAAACGCCTCGGCCTGCCCGCGGGCCGCCGCCTGCGCCAGTTCAAAATCCGACGCCGCGATGTTTCCGGTTTCTCTTGTGGCCTCGACTGTCACAATGTTTGCTCTTTGCAGAGCAGGCACTGGAAGCGGCATCACGAACGTCGTCATAGGCAATCCAGAAGCTTTTCAGACCCTGTTCACCCGGCGAGCAGGCTGCGTCCCGGGTGAATCCGGCGCGTTCAGTTTCCGGACATTTCCCAATACTTTAGCGCCTTTTGGCGCCGTCTGTGATGCGACACTCTATAGTGCGGTTGCTCTGTTTCGTATTATTAATTTTTCCGTCCCACCGATAACTCGAAGATTGCCAACGGTTGAATCATAGCTCATCGCGCCAAAATGCCGCAACAAAGGCCGGTCCGGGCGCCCGTTTCAGTTCGCATTTCCTGCCCCCAGCCTGTAAAATCCCGGGGTCGTAAATCATAGTTGTCGCCCCGTCCTGACGCCCGGCTTCTTTGCATCCCCGTTGAAGCGAACCGGAGAACTGCCTTTATGCCGCGCATTGGCATTGAACTGAATAATGTCTGCAATCTGGATTGCACCCACTGCTTCCGCGGAATTTACCGCGGCGACCCGGAGGAGAACAAAGACCTCTTCCTGCCGCTCGACCTGCTCGACAAAATTCTGCGCGAGGCCGCGCCGCTCGGCTACCGCCACGTCGCAATCACCGGCGGCGAGCCGCCGATGCACCCGCGCTTCGGCGAGGCGCTCGACATTATTGCCGGGCATGGCCTGACCTGTCATTTCCTGACCAACGCGCGGAACTTTCAGAAAACGCTCAAGGCCATCAGCGTCCCGCGCCGCAAGGCAAAGCTCAAGGGCATTTCATTCAGCCTCGACGGCGCGACTGAAGCGACGCACGACAAAATCCGGGGCAAGGGGTCATATAAGGAAGTCGTCACCGCGATTGCCGCCTGCCAGGCGGTCGGAATCGAAGCCTCAATCATCACCACGATCAATCGCGCCAACCGCCATGAGATTGATCAGCTGGCGCTGCTCGGCGCGCACCTGAAAGTCAAACAACAGCTTTTCGGGCACCAGACGCCGACAGAACACAACCTCGATCACGACCTGATCCTGCCGGTCAGCGAATGGCGCGCGGTCGAACGCGATGTCGCGCGCGTCATGGGCGAATTCCGTCACCAGATCGGGATGGCCATGGGCTTTTACACGGACTACTACCTGCCGCGCTGTGCGCCGCTGTCGCTCGAAGACCTGAACGTTGATTATCGGGGGAGGCTGACGCTCTGTTGCCAGCTTTCGAACTACCGTGATCTGAAAGGCGATGGCATGGACGTGATCGGTGACCTGCGACGGACGAGCCTGCCCGAATTACTTTCACAACTGATGGATCTGATCAATCGCGTCCACAAAGAGCGGCTGGAGATGGCCGCCGATCCGGAGCGGGCGGATCAGCTTCACTATCCCTGCCTCGTCTGCATAGACCGTTTCCGCAAAACGTCAGCAGAGCCGATGATGGTGCAACTGTCAGGACTCGACAGCCGGAAGATTGCAGCCGGAAGCTGAACCGAAGCACGGCAGACTGACCAGTGAAAAAGCCGCAAAGGAAGAGATGATCATTCCTTTGCGGCTTTTCCATTGACCGTTCATCGCGGCCCCTCACTGCGCGTTGAGCGTGACCGGGATTTCAAGGATCGGGGTGAGCGGGTTATTGAGTTCGAGAATGATTTTGCCGCTGTATTCGCCTTTGGCAAGCTTCTCCTTGTCGAACATCACGAGGACCCGGTATGACTGGCCTTTGACATCATCCAGCGCCTCGATTTTCAGGAATGGCAGCGTCGAACTCACCTTTTTGATCTCGAGCCCCGAGCCCCGAGCCAGGCGGACGAAAAGGAATTTGCCGGTGCGCGAAACGTCGTAAGCGGGGTTTGAAATCGGCAGCACGCCGAAGTTCAAAGCCTTCGGGAGGGCTGAGACCGCCGGCTCCACATTCCCGTCAAGCTGAAGCTGCAGTTCCGGGAACTCACGACTTTCGGTCGTTACCCTGAGCGTCTCCACCACGTTCCCGGCCTTCAGAGTCTCGGAGCTTTTGGCAATGATCAGGTATCGCCGGCCCTCTTCGAGGGTTTGCAGGGTGGCGGTGAAAGCCTTGCCGTCAACCGAGACCTTCGTCACCCGCACCGGCTGTGGCGCGTCGTTGACGATCGAAAACATCACGTCATCGCTGTTGCCCTGCGCCAGACGGCCTTTCCACCGGCTCGACGGGCTGATCAGGAACGACCCGACCCGCTGCCCTTCAGGGCTGCTCTCCCTGCTGACCAGCATCACCATCGTCAGCGTGAAGTTCGGGTTGTCCGGGTCGCTGGTCGTGACGTCAGCGAATTTGCTGATCGCGCCGTGAAAGCCCGTGGTCTTGACGTTCAGCGTGATCTTCCCTTCCTGACCGGGCGCAACGACCTTGTCGAAGTCGCTGGCCGTGCAGCCGCAGGCGGGGCGCACGGACTTGATCTCCAGATTCGCCGCCCCCTTATTCCTGACGATGAACGTATGGCTGACAGTCACGCCTTCCTTGACTTCACCGAAGTTGAATTCGGTCTGCGCGATTGAGACTTTCGGTTGTGGCGTTGACGGCGCCTGCCCGAATGCTGCGGCAGTCAGAGTGAGCAGCAGGAGGGCCAGGGCATAATTCCGAAAATGGGGATTTGAACGCATAAAACAAACTCCTGTTGAAGTGAGGTCCGGTTTCGCGGGGTGCAGTTTAGCAGAAAGCGGGGGTCAGGTCAGAATGATTTTCATCGAATTCTGCCGCCAGGTGCCTGCCCTTTATCCCGGCAAAGCTCGCAGATGAGCAGTTCAATCTGGAGCCGCGGCGTCGCCATCGAGGTTTTGAGCGCGACATCCGTTTGCGCAATCCGCGCGATGCCGCGCTCGATTTCCGCCATCTCTTTGCGCCGCACTTTCTCATTGAAGCGGCCGACGGCGAACGGGGGCATCCCGACGGCTTTGGCGACTTCGGAATTCGGCGCGTTCTGGCGCATCAGTTCTTTCGCGGCGAGCATCTTCCGGTAGTTGCTGGCAATCGCCCCGACCAGCATGACGGCCAGCGTCTGCGGGTTTTCCGGGGGGTTGGCGAGGATGTGGTCGAGCAGTTCGAGGGCGCGTTTGCGGTTGCCGTCAATGATCGCGTCGGTCAGTTCGAAGTTTGAATGCTCGCGCGAATAGCGCACCAGTTCATCAATCTCCGCCCTCCCGATCCTGCCCTTCCCGCCGACGTAGTTGACGAGTTTGTCGGCCTCACTCGAAAGCCTGCGCAACTCCGTGCCGACCATCCCGATCAGGTAAGCCGCAGCTGAAGGCTCGATGAAGCACCCCGCGCGCGAGACGTAGTCGGCCAGCCAGCGCGGCGCGGCTTCGCGCTCGTCGAGCGGCGCAAAGCTGACCACCTCGCACGTCTTGCGCAGCATCGTCGCAATGTTGCGCCGGTTGTCGAGCGCCTCGCTGACGAAGACGAGCGCCGTCGTCGGCGCCGGGTCGCGCAGGTAATCCTTCAGCTGCTCCAGCTGCCTGTCGTCATTGAGCGATTCAAAGCCGGTGACCACGACCACTCGCCGCGACGAAATCATCGGGTACTGCCGCGCCAGCGCGAGCGCCTCATCCAGATTGCCCTGCGCGATAGAGATCGTCGTCACATTGAAATCGTAAACCGACTGATCAACGGCCTTCTCAATCAGCTTTTTCAGTGCCTGATCCCGCTGGTAAGCCTCTTCGCCTTCGAGCAGATAAAGCGGCCCGATCTGCCCGCCGTTCAGTTTGCGGTAGAAGTCGGATTGTGATTTCAGCGAATCGTCACTTCCCTGCTTTGCCATCGCATTTTGCTGATTCAGCCAGCTTTAGTTTGGCGGCTACCAGTCGCCAGCAATTCCGTCAACTGCCACACAACAGCCGGTCGTTTCCTGGTAGATAATAAATGAAAACCACCAGTAATCTCCGCGGCTGTCATTCTCCTTACAGTCAAAAGCTCTGGAATTCTTCAGATCAACACACGCCTTCAAAAGTTGCAGGTATTGCTTGGCGAACTGTCGCCACCTCTCTGCGTCTTCGGCCCGTCCTGTATGCCAGAAATTGTCCTGCAGATAATATGAGAGATCCGAAGTTATCTCTTTGGCAGAAATCTCAGTAATCTGAAGCGGCTTCCCACAATTCAATCCGGTAGCGCGGTATATCTTTTCGCAGTCGAACTCCTGCCCGGTCAGGTCAAAACTGTACACTCCGAGTTCTACTTTGTAGTTACCGTATTCATAGAGGCGGTTTACCTTCCGAAGCAGCCCCTTGAAATGTCGCAGAGGCTCTGTCTCAAGCGCCTTCAGTGATGACATAAGCAAACCAATAGCGGCTAAAGGTTCGGGCGGTCAGCTGATATTGCCGTTCTCCAGAGAAGTATTATTCTCAAGCTCCCGAATTCTTTGTTTCAACTCCTCAGGCAGCAGTGCCTTCTTTTGTTCGCGGTAGTTGAAGGAGACCATCGTGCCCTCACTTTCGGCGGCGACTTTCTGGTGCCGGTGGCTGACCAGACGGCATTGCACCACGAAACGGTCTTCTTCCACCTTCGTGACTCGCGCGCCGACAGAAACTGTGTCGGGATACGCGAGCGGGATTCGGTAGCGGCAATTGATGGAATGGAGAATCGGGCCGATGCCAGCGGTCTCGCCGAACTCCCACATTCCCACTTTATCAAAATACGCAATCCGGGCGCTTTCGAACCAGCGGAAGTAGACCACGTTGTTGACGTGCCGCATCGCGTCCATCTCGCCCCAGGCAACGGGGATCGTGACCACCACTGGATAATCTTTCAGCAGTTCTTCCATCGCTCAGAACCCTTCGAGGATGGTGGTCAGCACACTTTTTGCGAAATCATGCGCCATCCGGCTGACCGCGGGGCCTTCCTCGGCGAAGAACGTCTGCGGGTCGCCGCTGACTTCGTACTCGCTGCGGAAGACGTAGTTCTGATTGTCGAAGATCACCTTGTTTTTCGTCTGGTCGCGCACAGTGACGCTGGCCACGATCGTGATCTCGAAGATGCGCACGCGACCGAAGTCATCCAGTACCGCGCCGCGATAGCCGAACGATTTGATCGTCCCGAGCATCACCGCGTCGGCGCCATCGGCCGTCGAGACGATCTTCAGTGAACGCGCGCGCCGCAACGCCTCGTCAACCATCGCGGCGGTGAAACGCTGCTCGACCTTGAAGCGCAGGGCCTGATTCTGGAATGCCGGGATCGCCAGCGTTTTGATGTGCGCGGGGAGCGCATCGCCGCGCCCCGCTGGCTTGTAGCATTCCGTGAAACCGCTGGAGATGAGGAGCAGAATAAGAGCGAATACCGGTTGCAGTTTTCTATTCATCACGAGGCCTGGGAGAAAAACGATGAATAAGGATCAGCGTTCGGAGTACCGGCTTCAGCCGGGTCTTACCTCTGGACTATGGTAAAACCCGGCTGAAGCCGGTACTCCGAACACCGTTTTATTTGACCACGATGTTGACCAGTCGTTTGGGCACCACAATCGTCTTGACGACCTGCTTGTCGCCGATTCTGCCGCGCACTTTTTCATCGGCCAGCGCGGCTTCCTTCAGCACATCGTCGGGTGCTTCGGCGGCGACCAGCACGCGCGAAACCAGCTTGCCGTTCAACTGTACCGGGATTTCCAGCTCTTCGGCCTTCGCCAGCTCTTCGATGAACCGGGGCCAGGGCGAAGCGACCAGAATCTCGTGGTGGCCCAGCGACTCCCACAGTTCTTCGGCGACGTGCGGCGTGAACGGGGCCAGCATCTTCGTCAACGCTTCCATCGCTTCCCGAAGCGTAAACAGGTCAGCAGGTGAAGCGTTCCCAGCGCTGCCTTTCAGCGTGTTGTCGAAAGCGTAGATTTCGTTCGTCAGCTCCATCAACGCGGCGATGGCGGTGTTGAAGTTCAGACGGTCGCCGATATCGTGAGAGACACGTTTGATCGTCTGATGCGTCTTGCGGCGCAGCGCGCGGGCTTCGGCTGAAAACCCGCCGGCATTCGCATCAGCGCCGGCCAGCTTATCGTGCCACTTGTGAACCATGCGCCAGACGCGCGCCAGGAAGCGCGACGCGCCTTCGGCCCCGGCCTCGCTCCATTCCAGATCCTTTTCCGGCGGGGCGGCGAACAGCATAAACAGCCGCAGCGTGTCGGCGCCGTGAATGTTCAGCATCTCGTCCGGGTCCACGGTGTTCTTCCTGGACTTCGACATCTTCTCGATGCGACCGTGAGTAACAACGCGCCCGCAGAATTTGCATTTGCCGTCAATGACTTCGTACGGATACAGCCAGTCATGTTCTTCGCAACGAGTCGTCGCCAGACAGACCATCCCCTGCGTCAGCAGCTTCTTTACCGGTTCGTCAAACGTGATCAGGCCCAGATCGCGCATGATCTTCGTCCACAGCCGCGTGTAGATCAGATGCAGCACGGCGTGTTCGATGCCCCCGATGTACTGATCAACCGGAGTCCAGTACGCGGCGATTTTCGGCTCGAACGGCAGATCCTCGTTGTGCGGGTCGCAATAACGGAAGTAATACCACGACGAATCAACGAACGTATCCATCGTGTCCGTGTCGCGCCGCGCCGCGCCGCCACAGGTCGGGCAGGCCACGTTGACGAAGCCCGCGTGTTCGGCCAGCGGCGAGCCCGCGGTATTGAAGTTCAGGTCATCGGGCAGTCTGACGGGCAGCTGCTCTTCCGGCACGGGTACGATGCCGCACTTAGCGCAGTGAATGAACGGGATCGGTGTGCCCCACGCCCGCTGACGCGAGATGCCCCAGTCGCGAATCTTGTAATTCGTCTGCGCCTGACCGAAGCCTTTCTCTTCGGCGAACGCGGTCATCGCCTTCAATGCTGCGGGCACGGTCAGGCCGTTGAACTGACCGGAATTGATCAGCACGCCCGTCTCATCTTTGGCGGTGAAAGGGACTTCGACCGGCGCGTCGTCAGCCTCAGTCGAGCCGACCAGTTTGATCACACGGCGGATCGGCAGGCCGTATTTCTGCGAGAACTCGAAGTCGCGCTCGTCGTGCGCGGGCACGGACCCGACCACGCCCGTGCCGTAACCAGTCACTACGAAATTGGCCGTCCAGACGGGCAGTTTCTCGCCGTTGAATGGATTGATGACGAACAGGCCGGTCTCGACCCCCTGTTTTTCGCGGCCTTCGGCAATGCGCTCATTGGTCGAGACGGCTCTCTGTTCCTCGACGAACGCCTTGAGTTCGTCGCTCGCCCTGCCCGACGCGATCAGTTCGTCTATCAGCCAGTGTTCGGGCGCGACGATCACTGCGTTCGCGCCGAAGATCGTGTCTATGCGCGTGGTGAAGTTGCGGATCTTCCTCGACTGATCACCGACGATCTCGAAATCCACTTCGGCGCCGCGGCTGCGCCCGATCCAGTTGCGCTGCATGGTGATGACGCGCTCCGGCCAGCCGCCTTCCAGCGTCTCCAGATCGTCCAGCAACTGCCCGGCGTAATTAGTCACGCGGACGAACCACTGTTCCAGTTCGCGCAGTTCGACGGGCGTGTCTTCGTGGCGCCAGCAGACGCCGCCCTCGGCCTGTTCGTTCGCGAGCGACGTGTTGCACTTGACACACCAGTTGACGGTCGCGTTCTTACGATAGACCAGCCCCTTCTTCCACATCCGGATGAAGAACCACTGGTTCCAGCGGTAATACTCGGGCGTGCAGGAAGCGATCTCGCGCCGCCAGTCGTAGCTGAAGCCCAGGCGTTTTAACTGCGCGCGCATCGCGTCAATGTTTTCGAAAGTCCACCGGTCGGGCCGGGCGTTGCTCTTGATCGCGGCGTTTTCGGCGGGCATGCCGAAAGCGTCCCAGCCCATCGGGTGCAGCACGTTGTAACCGTTCATCCGCTGGTAATGCGACAGCGCGTCGCCGATCGAGTAGTTGCGCACATGTCCCATGTGGATGCGGCCTGACGGGTAAGGCAGCATTTCCAGACAGTAGAATTTCCGCCGCGCCGGATCTTCGGTCACCTCAAAGACCTTCGCCGCGGCCCAGCGTTGCTGCTGTTTCTCTTCAATCTCTGCGGGAAAATATTTTTCTTTCATTGTGATTCACGATCCCTCTGGGGTCTCAGGCCTCGCCGCCTGATGAGCTTTCCCGGGTCAGAGACCGGCAGGAACTCACCAGCAGGCTTAAGGCGAGGCAGGATAACAAACTTATGCGAAGAAAAGAATGGATGGAAGATGCAGCACGGATAGTTGTAGCCGTGCTGCTACCTAAGGTAGAGGGTGCAATCAGGAGAGGCCGGTAAAGCAGGGTTCATGGTGCGTACTGGGATCACACACCGCATGTATCGGCATCGCACGCCGCGCGTATCAGGACCGCACGCCGGGCGCGTACGCCGCGTGATCATCTTCGGATGATGTTGGGCCGAAGCTTTCATAGAGTCCGCGGTTGTGTTCTGATCGAGTTCAATCAATGCGATCAATGCGATTTGCGCTGCCCTGACTCAGCCGGAAGCTCTTCGAGGCTGATCTCAGCAAACGGCAGCCCGCGAAATTCTCCCAGACGTTCCTCCTCCCAGTCAACTGCCTCGGTGAGAGCCGGGACGCGTGGTTCCAGCCAGGCGAGCATCACCCCGGTGCGCAGGTCGCTGAAGGAGACCCGCGGTTCGGCCAGCAGCACGTCCACCGGATCAGCGGCCCGGCTGGCGAAATTCAGGTCAATCCCTGTGTCAGTCAGTGCATCCCGGTCATCCGGTTCGGGGAACGGCCAGTTGTTTTCCGGGCCGATTTCCGGCATCAACTGCCCGCGATCTGACGCAAAATTACCGGACATCACGGCCTGAGTTTCGGCGAGAAGCATGTTCCTCTCTGCCGCTGCCTCAGACGCAGGGCGACGGCACTGTGCTGCGGGATCAGTTGCGCCCGGACTTGCGACTCCCGCACCGCTACTGACAGGCAAAGCCTGCCCGGCGGATGTTCCGGGATTACTGTCTGACGATGTCCTGACGACAGATTCCGCTCCCATCGGCGGCGAGATGCGATAAATTCTGGTGGTTCCACCGTTCCGGTTCGTGTTTTGTCTGGTCAGGGGACGTGGCCCGGTATTGGCCGGCGCTTTCTGATTGGACAAAGGCTTCGCCGTCTTTGGGTTCGCATTCCGATTTGTTTTCACTTCAGGGCTGCCCGGCTGAGACTGGACATTCACCGCCGGCACAGAAGGATGTTTCCGCCATGACTCATCTCGCTTGACCACGACTTTTCGACGTTTTGCCATAGTATTTTTGGACTCGGTTTGAAGAGGTTCAATCTGACGTGGAGTCACTACAGGCTGATTCATCCTCAACCTGGGGACTGTCTGCTTACGCCCATGTGGAACAAGCAAAAATCTGACCAGAGTTTTCAGCCGCCGGAAAACGGCGGGCAACAGCGCCAGCCCGAAGCCGGCCAGGACGAGCAGAGCCCGTTCCGGAAGCCTTGCCTGAAGGATTTTCTCCCGGAGGCCGGCGGTCTCCGCCGCTGCCGGTTGAGCATCCGCGGCCGGGGAAACAGCCCGAGGCTGACTGGCAATCCCTGACCGGGCAGTAAATCGTAAAAGGGGGTCGGGTATTGTCTCGTGAAACAGCCGCCCGCTGGCCAGTGAGAAGAGGACATCCAGCGGGATCAGTAACTGCGCTTCGTGGTAAGTCCGGTACAACTCCGGATTATAAAAGCCGGGGGTCTTTTCAGAGTTAGTGAGTGCCGCACTGCTTCCTGTGTTCGTCCCTGAATCCGTCCGCCCCCCGCGAATCAGGTTCCGCAAGAGCTGTTCCAGAGAGACGGTATAATCAGCGACTGTATTTTCGGCGGCGAGGGGACAGTCGGCCACAGGTGACGGCTTGATGTCAATCACGACTTCGGCGCCCTGGGCATTGAACACATAATCCGCCCGGACACACTGAGGCGGGGCCGGGGCAGGCCGGTCAATTTCCGGCATCACCCCGATGGGCTCCGGATGAATCGTCGGGCAAATACATAGCAAAATCACGACCGCGATTGGCAGCCGCGCCAGCTCTCTCATTATTTGCCTCCCCCTTCCCCTTGCCTCAGTTGAAGCAATGAGCGGAAATCGGATATTCCTGCCCGGCTCTGTATCCGGGTTCTGAAGAAAAATGATTGCGGCCTGAGGCTGAAGATGATTCAGGTGTGCGTCCGACCGCTTCCCAGTGCGCGCCGACTTTCGAAAGGATGGCAGGAATAGTAGTGCGGATAAATGAGAGGGTCAAGGGAAAGGTTAAACTTCAGCGTAATTGACCAGTTTAACTCCGCGGTTGCGAACCAGCGCGACGATCTCAGGGTCAGTCAGCAGCCGCAATTCCTGCTCGCGCGAAGCGGTCAGCCGGGTTCCGGCCCGCCGCATTTCCTCATTCACATAGCCCGGATGGCACATCAATTCGCTCGCGCCTTCGGGCAGGTTTTCGATCAGCCTGGCGAGCCACTGCTTCGTCCAGAAACCAGTCTGCGTGATCCCGAAAAAAGCGTCAGTGGTCCGCAACCCGGCGCGCCGCATTTTCACCAGATCGGCACGGCACAATTGCGATAAAGCCAGCGCCACGGCGCCCTGCTTCACGACCTTCGGCGAAGTCAGCATGCCGCCCGGCCGCCATCGCTCGCGCTGCAACCGGACCGCGCCGATGCCGTAATCCGGGATCGTCCGGATGATCGCGTCAAAGACCTGCGGCAGCGCGTGCGTGTGCTTATGACTGTCAACGTGGGAGAGGCGCAACCCGGCATTCAGAGCTTTCTCGATCTGGGCGCGTAATTCGATGACGATCTCCGCCCGTCGCAGGCCGCCGGTGACCAGCCGTTTCGCCACCGCCGTACTCGTCCCCGGGAATTCGCCGCGTCCATCTGTCAGACTGCGAACCTGAGCGGCAGGCGCTACGGGTCGGCCCTGCGTGATGTTGAAATGCAAGCCGACGCCGAGTGACGGATTTCCCCGGGCCAGCCGCACGGCCTCATCGAATCCGGGCATGTTCGCCATCAGCGTCGTGCTGGTGATGATGCCGCGCCGGTGCCCTTCGATCACCGCGCGATTGACGCCTGAAGTGAAGCCGAAATCATCAGCGTTGACAACCAGTCGCCTCACCCTTTCGCTTCCACCCTTTCGCCCGCTTCCTCCTTGACCTCACTCCTTCTGAATGCGAGGAAAATCAGCCCCACGCCGATCCAGAAAAAGATTCTGGCTTTGCGAATGATGGCCAGCGTCACCCCGGCCGTCGCCCCGAGTCCGAGCGTGGTGGCGAGCAGTCCCGTCCCCGCCTCGTCAACCCCGACCACCGCCGGGACGAAGGCGAACACGATGTTGATGACCCGGTTGACCGCTTCGAGGATGAAAGCCACCGCGAGCGTCGGCGCGTACCCGATCAGTTTCAGCGTCACATAAATTTCAATCACCCCGGCCAGATGAAAGCTCATCTCGAGCAGGGTCACCAGCAGGAAATCGAGCGGGCGGCGGGCGTAAAAATCGAAAACGTAAGCCTCCATTTCGCGCACCCGTTCCAGCTTTTCGCCCCACTGCCGCTCGCGCTTGAGCAGCCGCAGCGTCGCGGCGCTGAGGGCCGAGATCAGACTCCGGCGCAGGCGCACGACGACGACCGAACCGACCAGCACGACGAGGACCAGCCCGATTGCGACCCAGCTCGCCGTGCGCAGCGAGTCGGGGACGGTGAAAGCCGCGAGCAGGGCGAGCGTCCCCGCGATCACCATCACGCAGCTTGAGAAAGCGTAAGCCAGATTTTCGACGGCCAGCGACGAGACGAGCGCCGCCATCGGCAGCCGCCGGCCAAACGTCATGACCTTGAGCGGTTCCGCAATCAGCGGCCCCGCCGTCGTCAGGTCGCCAATCGCGTCCCCCCCCAGTCTGGCCCGCAGCACTGTGAAGACGCCGACCTGCCGGTCTTCCGGAGTCATACACCGCAGCCACGCCAGAGAACGCGCGAGCTGGCGAATTGAAGAGATCGCCAGAATCAGCAGGAACCCCGCGCCCAGGGACTCCACGCGCGCGAGGATTTCTGCCAGCCCGACCTGGCTGACCAGAAATACAAACAGCGCCAGCCCGATGACCAGCGAAATCAGGGTAAGGGCGCGCGAGCGTGTTTTCATCGAATTGATTCAGCAGGCCTGACAGAGCCCGAACCAGACCAGACATTCCCGGCCCGCATGCAATTAAAACAAGCCTTCAGACAGTGAGCAGAAGTAATAACAGCTTCACGAGTGGTTGGCGGTTACCCCCCGGATCACAACTCCCGGCTGCAGGCCGCGACTGCCGTCATTCATAACTCAAAGCGTCAACCGGGTCCTGGCTCGCCGCGCGCATCGCCGGATACAGCGCGCCGATCAGCCCGCTCGCCAGCCCCGCGAGTGAAGCCTTGATGATGTAACCCGGCTCAAGCTCGATGGTCATTCCGCGACGTATCAGAAGCGCCCTCGCCAGCAGCGCAAAGAGGAGACCACCGATTACGCCGAGCGCGCTGATCGTGAGCGCCTCTTTTTCGATCACCCCGGCGATGAAGAGCTTTGACGCGCCGAGCGATTTGAGGATGCCGATCTGCCGCGTGCGCTCCGTCACGGTCGTATACATCGTCAGCAGGATGACCAGCATGCTGATGACCGCCGCGAGCCCGGCGACCAGGTCGAGGAAGACGTTGAAGCCGGAAAAGCCCGTCGCGAAGAGGCTCGGCAGGTCGCGGGTGAAAATAATGCGAAAATCCTCGCTCTTCGCCTCGATCAGCCGCGCGACTTCCTCCTGCTGTTCAGGTTTCTCGCATTTGACCAGAATCATCGAACACTTGTCGGCGGCCTCACGCGCCTCCTGCATCGTCGCGAGCGGGACCTTGATGCGTGACGAAGCCGGCGGGTCGTAGATGCCGATGATCGTCAGCCTGCGACCCAGGCCCTCAAGCGTGTCGCCGATCTTTGTCTTGTGATCGGCCGCATACCTGCTGTCCACAATCGCCACGTCCCCTGTTGCCGGCAGGGGCTGCCCCGCGACGATGCGAATGTGGCTGACGGCGCTGTAGCTGTCAAATTCGATGCCGTCAATCTGGCGCAGTCCGAGCCCCGTGTCACCCTTCATCTCCATATCCTGACCGACCGGAGTCACCCGCGCCACGCCCGGGATTTTACGCAACTCGTCAAGCGTCGCCATCGGAATCGAGAGCGGCAGCGAGGTCGGCGAGAGCGCCTGCTGGCTGCTCAGGCGCACCATGATTTCGGCGCCCACCTGAGCGTCACGCTTGCCGCGCTCGCGCAGCATCCCGCGCACCAGACCGACGGTCAGGACTACGAGAATCACGCCGACCGCGACGCCCGCGATGCTCGCGGCGGTGCGCCCGGGGTGATGAGTTAAATTGGACCCAACCAGACTGTTCATTTCATTTCTCTTTCAGCGATCACCAAAGCGCAACCCACTACAACAACGTACCGAGCTTTTGACGAACTTGTGCAACCGTTTCTTTGGGAAGCTGACAAATCAATTCTGCTCTGCGGACGCGCCAGTCGAGACTTTTGACCTGATCAGACAAAACAACACCAGTCACGCCCAAGCCCGCTGGAATGGTCACTTCAAACGGATAGCCTTTGGCCTGATTAGTGATGGGGCAAACTATGGCCAGCCCCACTTTTCCGTTATAAGCTGCCGGTGAAAGAACCAGCGCGGGCCGCCTTCCGGCTTGCTCGTGTCCAGCCTGTGGATTGAGGTCTATCCAGACGGCATCGCCGCGCTCAGGTACATAAGCCATAGCGCTTACCAAGCCTCTTTGCCTGTTGCTGCCCCGAAATCAACTTCCTGATGAATATTCTGCTCAGTCACTGCGCTCAGGAGTTCCTCAAGTGTCGGCACAGATTCATTCACGGGCTGGATCACCAGGCGCTTATCAATCACTGACACTTCGACTAATGAATCCTGCTTGAGTTGCGCTTCGAGCGCAAAATCCGGCGGGATACATAAAGCCAGATCGTTACCGAACTTTTGAATTCGCGTTCTCATCAGTCAGCCTCCAATAATCTTCTCAATGACCTGTGGCACAGCCTTCAAGGCCTCATCCAGCTTGTCCACTTCAACACCGCCTTCGGCCAGATCGGGCTTGCCTCCGCCGCGGGCGCCGGGCAGTTCTCTGATGACCTTGCCCGCCTGCACGCGGTCAGTCGCGTTATCAGAAACCATCACCAGAATCGCGGCCTTGCCGTCGGCCACATCGCCCAGCACCACGACGCCGGGCGCGATCTTGCGCGTCAGCGAATCAGCCAGTTGCCGACGACCGTCCTTGCCCAGGTTCTCGACCTTGCGTACCAGCACCTTCAGGCCGTTCACTTCCTGCACCTGATCATCAGCGGAAGATCCACCCTGTGCCAGCTTCAGCTTCAGCCGTTCGATTTCTTTCTGCTGCTCGCGCAACTGGGTCTGCAACCGCTCGACCTCATCAGGCAGCTTTGCCGGGACGGTGTGCAAACGCGACGCGGCATCACTCAGCAGCAATTCCGAAAGCTGGAAGCGCTCGAACGCGCCTTTGCCCGTCACCGCCTCAAGGCGCCGCGTGCCGGAAGCAATCGAGGCGTCAGAGATGATCTTGAATGCGCCGATGTCGCCGGTCGCGTTGACGTGCGTGCCGCCGCACAGCTCGGTCGAGAAACCCGGCACGCTGATGACGCGCACCTTCTCGCTGTACTTCTCGCCGAAGAGCGCCATCGCGCCGCCCGAGAGCGCCTCGTCGAGCGACATCTCCTGCTTCGAGACCGAAGCGTTTCTGATCGTCTGCTCGTTGACGAGGCGTTCGATTTCGGCGATCTCAGCGTCGGTGAGCGGCGCAAAATGCGTGAAGTCGAAGCGCAACCGGTCGGGCGCGACGAGCGACCCGGCCTGCTTCACATGCGGTCCGAGGACTTCGCGCAACGCCGCGTGCAGCAGGTGCGTCGCCGTGTGGTTCGCCATCGTGCGCGCGCGCTTCTCGGCGTCAACGCGGGCTGTCACCGCCGCGCCCGAACGCAGAGCGCCCTGCTCGACTCTGACCTTATGAACGATCACGCCGGAGACGGGCGCGACCGTGTCGGTCACGAGCAGCCGCGCGTCTTCAGTTTCGATCAGCCCTGTATCGCCAACCTGCCCGCCCGATTCGGCGTAAAACGGCGTGAGGTCGAGTACGACTTCGCCCTCTTCGCCGGCTGAGAGCGCGTCAACCAGTTCGCCGTTTTTCACAAGTGCCGTCACGTGCGTGCCACCCGTCTCCAGTTCCTGATAGCCTCTGAACTCCGACTTCCCGCGCTCGGCGATCTCCCGGTAAACCGCGCTGACCTGCTTTGCCACGCCGCCCTTCCAGCTTTCGCGTGCGCGCTGCCGCTGCTTTTCAAGCTCTGCCTCAAACCCTTCCTTGTCGAGCCTGAAGCCGCGCTGTTCCGCCACATACTCAATCAGGTCGTAGCGCAGGCCGTACGTGTCGTAGAGCCTGAAGACATCCGCGCCGGACACGACTTTGTCCGGCGACTTCCTCATCACCTCTTCGAACAGGTTCAATCCCGCGCCGACAGTCGAAGTATAGAGCTTCTCTTCCATCGTCACGACGCGATCAATCATGCCGCGCGTGTCGAGCAGTTCGGGGTAAGCCTCGCCCATCAGTTCAGCGACGAAGTCCGTCACCCTGTGGAAGAAGAGATCCTTGAAGCCGAGCCGGTTCCCGTGCCAGATCGCGCGGCGCATGATTTTGCGCAGCACGTAGCCGCGCCCCTCGTTGCCGGGGAAAATGCCGTCGGCGATCAGGAAAGCCGTCGCGCGCGCGTGGTCGGCGATCACGCGAAATGACACGCTGTCTTCGCTGTCGTTGTATTCGTACTTCTTCCCGCCGAGCTTCGCCGTGAAATCAATGATCGGGCGGATCAGGTCTGTCTCGTAATTCGACCCGACGCCCTGCAACACCGCCGCCCACCGCTCGAGCCCGCCGCCCGTATCAACCGAAGGCGCGGGCAGGGGTTCGAGTTCGTATTTGCCCTTCTCAACTTCGAGGCGGTTGTACTGCATGAACACCAGGTTCCAGATCTCAACCGTGTCATCGCCCTCGCCGTTGACGTATTCAGCCCTGTTGAAATTCGGGTCTTCCGGGCGTTCGCCCATGTAGTAATGGATTTCCGAGCAGGGCCCGCACGGCCCCGTCTCGCCCATCTGCCAGAAATTGTCCTTGCGGCCAAAGCGCAGGACGCGCTCGCGCGGCGCGCCGGCCTTCTCCCACAGGGCCGCCGCCTCTTCGTCTGCGCCGACTTCATCGTCACCGGCGAAGACTGAAAACCACAGCCGCTGCGGGTCCATCTTCAACTCATTGACGAGCAGATCCCACGCGAAGCGGATCGCGTCGGCCTTGAAGTAATCGCCGAACGAAAAATTGCCGAGCATTTCAAAGAAAGTGTGGTGACGGGCGGTCTTGCCAACTTCATCGAGGTCGTTGTGCTTGCCGCCCGCGCGCACGCACTTCTGCGAAGTCGTGGCGCGCTTGTAATCGCGCTTCTCGGCGCCGAGGAAGACGTCCTTGAACTGATTCATCCCCGCGTTGGTGAAGAGCAGCGTCGGGTCACTGGCCGGCAGCAGCGACGACGATTTGACGATCTTGTGCCCGTTGCGCTCGAAGTATTTGAGGAAGATATTTCTGATTTCGTTTCCTGTCATAGTCCCTGTTTCTGATGGAGCAAAAGTTGGCCCGATTACTAAAAAATGAAGGGTAACGAGCGGTTCAGGCTTTGTCAAATTTGAGCCTCCCTGCGGGAATCGCTTATGATTCTCCGGCTGTCCGGATCACACTCGTCGGCTCGCGAAGCCGGAAACTGACATCAACACGCCCGAGGATCAATGCATATTCCGATTCGTCATTGTCTTTTGCTGTCCTGCGTCGCGGTGTTCGCCGCCGCGGCGGCCCTGCAAACTTCCCAGCCAGCCATCGTGAAAAGCGAGTTTATTTACGAAACGGCGCCATTCCCCTCGTGCCACGCTTCGACGATTGCCGAAACCAGAAACGGTCTGGTCGCCGCCTGGTTCGGCGGCACGAGGGAAAGAAATCCTGACGTGGGGATCTGGCTCGCGCGGTACGAGCTGGGGAAATGGACGCCGCCGGTCGAGGTCGCCAACGGGGTTGAATCGCCTGAGAAGCGTTACCCGACCTGGAATCCGGTGCTGTATCAGCCGAAAAAAGGGCCGCTCATGCTCTTTTATAAAGTCGGCCCGAGTCCCGACAAGTGGTGGGGGATGCTCGTGACTTCAGCCGACGGCGGCAAAACGTGGTCAGCCCCGCAGCGCCTGCCCGAAGGCATCTACGGCCCGATCAAAAACAAGCCCGTCGAGTTATCAAATGGCGATCTGCTCTGCCCGACCAGCACCGAAGATCAGGGCTGGCGCGTACATTTCGAGCGCACTGCTGACCTCGGCAAAACCTGGCAGCGCACCGAAGCCATCAACGACGGCAAGGAATTCGGCGTGATCCAGCCGACCATTCTCTTTCACAAAGGTGGGAGGTTGCAGGCGCTCTTTCGCAGCCGGCAGGGGAAGATCGTCGAATCGTGGTCGGACGATAACGGCAGGACATGGGGCAGACTGGCCGAGACTTCACTGCCCAATCCAAACTCCGGCATTGACGCGGTGACGCTGAAGGATGGCCGCCAGCTGCTCGTTTACAATCACGTCGCCCCGAAGACGGGCAGAGGTGGTAATCGCGCCCCTCTCAATGTCGCGATCTCTGATGACGGGAAGGAATGGAAACCCGTGCTGGTACTCGAACCCGGCCCGCCCGAAGCCGAGTATTCATACCCCGCGGTGATTCAGACCCGCGACGGCCTGGTTCACATCACGTACACGTGGTACCGGAAGAAAATCAAACACGTCGTCATTGACCCGAAGAAGCTGACGGTATTTTGAGCTGAAAGTTCAGCGTATCAGCCCGGCGCTTTCAGCATAGCGAAGCGATTGCTTCCGCGAAGCGCTGCGGGGCGAGCGGGTCGCAGCTCAGAAACAGATGCGGCTCGATCAGTTCCAGTTCCATCAGCCACAAACTGCCGTCAACTTCCACCGCGTCAACTCTGGCGAACAGTAACCGGCCCGGAACCAGTTCAATGATGCCGCGGGCTTGTTCGATCAGCGGCGGGGCAGGCTTAACAGATTCGGCATAACCGCCGTACTCTTCCTGCACGCGAAAGTCGCCCGCCTTCGGCCTCTTCAAAACGGCGTGGCTGTACTCGCCGCCGAAGAACATAAACGACCATTCGCCGCGCGTCTGCACCTCGTCAACGAACCGCTGCACCATCGCCCCCGATTCTGACAACACCTCGTCGAAATCGCCCTGTTCACTTTTCGCCGTCTCGGGCGAAGTCACCCACGTGCGGAAGGCCGTCGCAGAGATGAGCGGCTTGACGACGCCTTTCTGCCAGCCCTGCTCTTCAATCACGGTGCGCAAACGGGCGCGCGCACCCCGCTCCAGCCACACAGTCTCAGGGGTCGCCACGCCCTGCCGTTTCAAATCACGCAGGTAGGCCTTGTTCAGGTTCCACCCGACGACGCGCGCCGGGTTCCACAACGTCGTGCCCTGCCCAACAGTCTGTCTGATCCACCGGAGGAATTGCTGCGGCTTGTAATGGTAATCCCAGCAGGAGCGGATGACGATGCTGCCCGGGCCCTGCGCATCGCCGGAATCCCAGACGAGCGGGCTGACTTCGATGCTGTGACGGCGCAGAGGCCCTATCATCAAACGATCATCTTCGGTCAGGTCCGGAAGCCTTTCGCAGGTGGCAAAAGCGATTTTCCTCATGACTCGTTCGCGGTTGCCGCTGCTTTCCGGCGCGGGCGTCTGACCAGCTCGCCGCCACAGTTCGGACAGTTCATCTTCATCGCGTCAGTGCATTCGGCGCAGAAGGTGCATTCGTAGCTGCAAATATATGCCTCATCCTCGTGCGCCAGACTCCGGCCGCATTTCTCGCAGGAGCTTCTCATTTCGAGTGCCATCATACATTCCTTTCTTTCAATCACCACTTCCTTCGGCAATGGGAGCCGTCCGCTTCCCGGAGCGGGTCAGGGAACTGTTTTTAGCACCGGCTCACACCTGACTTCGGTCAGCACGGAGTTTGCGATAAAGCATTCGTCGTGGGCTTCGTGGTGCATGGCGACGAATTCCTCCTGAGTCGGCAGTCGCTCGCCCGAAAACACCACTTCGGGCCGCAGTGTCACGACCGACATGGCGAGTTTCCCCTTCGCATTGTTCTCCATCACGCCTTCGGCCTGATCCGAGTAAGTGTCAACGCGGAACCTGCGGGCCGCCGCGATGTTCAGGAACCAGAGCATATGGCAGCTGGCGAGCGAAGACACGAAGGCCTCTTCAGGATCAACCGCAGAAGGGTCTGACAGTGGGGCTCGTACGACCTGAGGCGATGATGAGCCGGGGACCACTGCCCCTCCGTCAAACGTGATGACGTGCCGGCGGCTGTAGCGATTGTCCAGAAAAGGCTGCTCGCCACGATTCCAAAGTATGTGCGCGGTGTACGTGTGCATTTTTGCTCCCTGACGGCCTGACTAACCGGGCCGCGCCTGTAATCCTGGTGTCAGTCGAAGCCTCCGTTGGCGCGGCTCCGGTTAGATAGATGTCAGGCGGCCAGCGTTTTTATGAAGTCAGGCGCCGACCGACCAGTACATCTGCGCGCCGTTGCCGAGCGTCCCTTCGACCTCGCCGCCTTCCTTGCGCCAGTATTCAATGCCGCCGATCAGCTCCTTCGCCCGGAAGCCAAGGGCGTTCAGTTTCGCCGCCCCTTTGGTCGAGCCGTTACAGCCGGGGCCCCAGCAATAGACGACGCAGACTTTATCCTTCGGCAGGTCAGCGGTCGTTTGCTCATTGATGCGCGGCAGATTGATCGCGCCCGGGATGTGACACTCTTCGAAAGATTTCGGGCTGCGCGTGTCAATGATCGTGAAATCGGTCCGCCCTTTCTGCAAATCGAACATCAGGTCCGAGACGTCGGTCTCGAAAGCGAGCCTGGATAAGAAGTGCTGGCGGGCGACTTCCGGCTCCGCCGCTGGCGTTTCCAGAACGAGTGAAAAATTTGAACCCGCCCCACCCGTCTGCGTCTTCAAACTCATGCGTTATTTCTCCCTTCAATCCGGTGTTTGAATGTTTCAGCATTGCCTGCCCGTGAAGTATAGGGAGAATTGGCACCGCGTAAAGATCCATTATTGACGCCCGAACCAGACCAATTCACCAGCACAGTGCCGCGAGCGTGCGCGAGCGGAGCCGGCCGGCACGGCCACTGGTATAAGACTCCGCTCGCGGTAATGTACCGGTCTCGCCTGTCCCGGTTCAGAGATTTTTCCGTCTGCCGGGATGGTTATTCAGAGAACCGAGGCCAGCGTGCGGATGCCCTGCTGAATGGCTTTCGGCGTAACGCTCGCGTAATTCAGCAGCAGCCCCGGAGGCGGATGGCGGGCGAGGTAGTAGCGGGAAAGCGGCGGCACGTCGAGCCCCTTCGCCGCGGCACGTTCGGAAATTGCCTGATCGTTTGCGCCCTTTTGCAGCCAGCCCGCGACGTGCAACCCGGTATCCGTCGGCCCGGCGCGGAGCCTGTTCCCCAGATGCCGGGCGACTGATTCCAACAGCACCTCGCGGCGTTCGCGGTAAATGTTTCGCATCCGCCGGATGTGCGCGCCGAAGTGCCCTTCCGCGATGAAGTCGGCCATCACCGCCTGCATAAAGCCCGGCGTGCAGCCGTCGGTCAGCGTGCGCGCCGCCGTGAATTTGTCCACCAGATCACCGGGCACGACCAGATACGCGAGCCTGAGCGCGGGGAACATCACCTTGTTGAAGGTGCCGGTGTAAATCACGCGCCCCGCCGGGTCGAGCCCCTGCACCGACGCGAGCGGTCGCCCCGTGTAGCGGAATTCGCTGTCGTAATCGTCCTCGATCACCCAGGCGTCCGCGCGCGCCGCCCATTCGAGTAGCGCGAGGCGGCGCCCGAGGCTCATTGTCACGCCGGTCGGGTACTGGTGCGACGGCGTGACGTAAGCGAGCCGCGCCGCGGGTGCGCGTTCCCTGCCGACTTCGACATTCAGGCCATCGTCATCCACGGGCACGGGCACGATCTGCGCAGCAGCGCCCTGTAACGCGGCGCGTGCGTTGATGTAGCCCGGATCTTCCAGCCACACCGGATCGCCCGGGTCGAGCAGCAGTCGCGCCGCCAGTTCAATCGCCTGCTGCGTGCTGGTCAGAATGATGACCTGCCGCCAGTCGCATTTGACCGCCCGCGCCGTCCCGAGGTAATCGCTCACCGCCTCTCTGAGCGGCCTGTAGCCAGCCGCCTCGCCGTGCAGGAGCAGTTCTTCCCGGTACAGCCGCGATCGCCGCGCGATCAGCCGGTGCCACGCGCGGAACGGGAAGCAATCAAGTGCAGGGACGCAGGGGGTGAAAGCGCGGGCTGACGCGGATTCGGATTCGGCAGCCGAAGCAACAATGATCCGGCCCCGTTCGGAAAGCACGGCTTCACGCCTCTTGTATGATGCGCAAACTTTCGCGTGCGCCCGGCGTGGCGGTCTGGACTGCTCGGGGATTTCGCCAGCGACGTAACTTCCCGCGCCCACGCGCCGGAGCAGGAAGCCTTCGGCCTCAAGCTGTGAGAAAGCGACTTCGACAGTGTTGCGGGAAACGCCGAGGTCAGCGGCGAGCGTGCGCGTCGAAGGGAGCCGCGATTCCGGCTTCAGGTCGCCGGCCAGAATCGCGCCGCGAATCCGCTCGCAGACCTGCAGGTAAAGCGGCAGCGGATGATGATTGGCCAGCCCGTCAAGGGCCGGAAGGATTGCGCCGGTGGCCTGCTTACCCATGATCGTCTGAATTATCCGAGGCCGGGTCGGCCTCCAGGTCTTTCACCAGTCTGACCTCTGAAACGCCATTGAATTGATAACCGAGCCGCTCGTTCACCCGCTGCATGAGCGGGTTCGCGCTGCAGGTTTCAAAGCGCTCCTGCCCGTCATCAATGCACATCCGGATCGCCCGCGCCTTCATGTATTTCGCAATCCCCAGATTCCTGTAGCCCGCGTGGACTGCGGTTCCGGGGCCGCTTCTGACGCTGGTATACCCCACATACGAGTCTCGGAATCTGGCAATGATGAGCCGTTCGGGCTCCTCGATGTTCGTAAAAAATTTCCGGAAGTCGTCTATGGTCACCATCCCGCCACTCTGCGTCGGGTCGGGAGAGAGCCACCCTCGGCGGGCTTGATCCTGGAGCTCCGCGAGTCTGGCTATCGGGTCATTGCCTGCTCCCAGCTCGTCTTTCAGAGTGGTGAGTGAGAAAGCCATCGCCTGAAACTTTTTTCCCAGGCCTTCCCACTTCGCGTAATCGAAATCTCCTGCCCGTAGTGTCATTCCCCGCATTCTGTGAATCTCTGCGAATCCTCTGGCCAGCGCAAACTTCAGGCTCGCCCCCGTATTTTCAAGCAATCGGGCCTGGAGATATCTTCCGCCCGCCTTCCTGACTTCGCCTTCGATGGTTTGCAAAAGCAGAGTCCCGATTCCCTGCCCCGTGTGGCGCGGGTCAACAAGCAGGTTCAGCCTGAAATGCGTTTCGTCCAGACGGTAAGCAGACGCGTAGCCTTTGACCGCTTCGTCTTTGCACACAACCCTGAAGCAATCCTTCTCCAGGCTCTCGACCTGCTGGCAGGGCTGCCAGGGGAAGCGGGAGGCGAGATCAATTGACCCGTACGTCTCATCCCGCAGACGAAGCACGGCCTCGTAATCAGCCTGCTTGAAGTGCGCTATTTCCATCTCGGGATCAATCTCAGCGGAAGCTGATGCGGTATTCCTTCCCGGCTGCCATCTTCAGTTGAACCACTCCGTCCTCAGCCGCAGTGACGGGCAGTTTCCTTCCGTTCTCTGAAACGTCTGCGATCTGCTGCCCGCGCGGCGGCCTTAGCTTATGCTCGCCATCCACTGAGGGGCGCAGGATGGCGAGGGCCGCTTTGCCTGCCGTCCAGTCGAGGTCAACTCCGACGGCGCCGCGCGCCCGCAATCCCCTGATCGAACCCGCGGGCCAGGCTTTCGGCAGCGCAGGCAGAAAGCCGAGTTCGCCGGCGTGGCTTTGCAGCAGCATTTCAGCCATCCCGGCAGTCCCGCCGAAGTTGCCGTCAATCTGGAACGGCGGGTGATTATCAAACAGGTTCGGGTGGGTTGATTTGGCGAGCAGGGCCAGAATGTTTTCGTGCGCGGTGTCGCCCTCTTCGAGACGCGCCCAGAAGTTGATGATCCAGGCGCGGCTCCATCCCGTGTGGCCGCTGCCGGCCTGCAATCTGCGCTCAAGTGTGACGCGTGCCGCCCTGGCCAGCTCGGGCGTGCCGCGCAGCGTGATCTGATTGCCCGGATGCAGGGCGAACAGGTGCGAGATGTGGCGGTGGCCGGGGTCGGGTTCGTCGTAATCCTCCTGCCACTCCTGGAGCTGGCCATGCTTCCCGATCCGGAGCGGCGCCAGGCGGTCGCGCGTGGCAATCAATTTCTGCCGAAACTCTGCGTCAACTCCAAGTATCTGACTCGCTTCAATGACGCGGCTTAAAAGAGCGTGAGTGATCTCAATATCCATCGTCGGCCCCATGCACAGCTTCGCCACAGTGCCGTCGGGCAGGCGGTAGCGATTCTCAGGCGAAAGCGACGGGCCGGTGATCAGGTGGCCCTTGCCGTCATCAACCAGATAGTCGAGGAAGAATTCGGCGGCCTCCTTCATCACCGGATAGCCGCGCTTTGCGAGGAACGCACGGTCGCGGGTGAAGTCGTAATGATCCCACAGGTGCAGGCTCAGCCACGCCGCGCCCATCGGCCAGATGCCCGACCCCACGCCGTCAATCGGCACCGCATGCCCCCACAGGTCCGTGTTGTGGTGCATCACGAAGCCGCGCGCGCCATAGAGGTTCTTCGCGACCCTGCGCCCGTCTTCGCGGGCATTGTCAATCAGGTCGAAGAGCGGCTCGTGCAGTTCGGAAAGGTTGCAGACCTCGGCGGGCCAGTAATTCATCTCGGTATTGATGTTGATCGTGAATTTGCTGTCCCACGAGGGCGCGAGTTTGTCATTCCAGATGCCCTGCAGGTTCGCCGCCATCGTGCCGGGGCGGCTGCTTGCCATCAGGAGGTAGCGCCCGAACTGAAAGTATAAAGTCTCAAGCGCGAGGTCTTTCTCGCCGGCCTGCACCCGCCGGAGTCGCTCGTCAGTCGGGAGGTCGGGGACAGGGGCGGCGAGATTGAATTCGACGCGACGGAAGAGGCGCTGGTGATCGGCCACGTGGTCAGCGCGCAGCCTGGCGTAAGGCTTTTTCGCGGCGGCCAGGTATTGTTCGCATTTCGCCGTCACATCTTTTTCGCGGAAATTCGTCGCCGCAGCAAAGACGAGCGTGGCGGCGTTCGCGCCGTCAATGACGAGTTCACTGCCTTCGACGCGCGTCTTTCCGCCTTCGGGCAGGACGCGCAAAACGCCCTGGAACCTGACCCCGACCTTGCGTTCCTGCTGATGGCGTTCGCTGCGGGCAATCGCTTCGCCTTCGATCACGACGCGGTCAGGGCCGACCACGCTTGTTTTGCTGTCAGCTTCGCGCGTCAGCGTGGCCGCAAACGTCAGGGCGCCCGGCTTGTCGCTCGTCAGGCGGACGACGATCACCTGATCAACTGCCGACGAAAAAACCTCGCGGGTGAAGCGCGCGTCGCCGGCTTTGTAAGCCATGCGGGCGATGCCCGAATCAAGATCGAGTTCGCGGACGTAATCGCTCGCCGTGCCCCGACCCGAAAAACGCAGCATCAGATCACCGAGCGGCTGATACGGCGGCATACGTCTTGGGATGGCGATGATGTTTTTATCCGCGAGTTCTTCCGCCTCCTTCGCTTTTCCCGCCACCAGCAGGCGGCGGACTTCGGGCAGGCTCGTGGCGGCACTGGGGTTGTTGCGGTCACGCTTTTCGCCGGCCCAGATGGTGTCTTCGTTGAGTTGCAGGCGCTCGGACTCAACCCCGCCAAAGACCATCGCGCCCAGACGCCCGTTGCCAATGGGCAGGGCCTCCTCCCACTTCGTTGCGGGCTGGCGATACCACAGCACATTTATACGTTCCGGGGAGGCAGCCCACAGCGTGACGGTGGCCAGTAGCGGAAAGCAGGTGATCAGTAACATCAGGACTTTTTGTTTCATAAGACCATCCACGGCGCGAGAGGCTCCTTTTTGACAAAATAAGGAGGATCGGTTGACTGGGGTTGCCTGTACGGTACATTACAGACTGAATGATCTTACACTGATTTCAAATCGGCTGTCTCGTCAGATACATCAGACCTTCTGCAAAAGTCTGCTGAGCAGCAGTGTCAGTAGCCCGACCGTGAGGGAGGGCTTGCTCACACCGCCAAGCCCTCCCTCACGGTCGGGCTACTGACACTGCCGGAGGTTTGTTGTTTTCTGCCGGGGAGATTGAAGGATGCGGAAAAACTTCGGATTCGATAAATCAGAGCTGGCGATCCTGCGGAAATTGTCCACCCCGGAAAAGATCCAGCACTTCCTTGATTACGAAATCGCCTACAACAAGGAGAAGGAAGGCGAGACGTGCCGCTCGCCGCGCCGCGTGCTGCGCGACCGGCTGGCTCACTGCGCCGAGGGGGCTTTCTTCGCGGCGGCGGCGTTGCGCGTCCAGGGGAACCCGCCGTTGATCCTCGACCTCGAAGCCGTGCGCGACGACGACCACCTGCTCGCGGTCTTCAAACAGTACGGGCACTGGGGCGCGATTGCGAAGTCGAATTACTCGGGGCTGCGCTTCCGCGAGCCCGTCTACCGCACCGTCCGCGAGCTGGTGATGTCCTATTTCGCGCACTACTACAACCCCGCGGGCGAACTGACGCTGCGCGCCTTTTCGACCAGGCCGGTCAATCTCAGCCGCTTTGACCGGATCAACTGGATGACGATGGAAGAGGATTTGTGGGAGGTCTGCAACTACTTCTGCACGGTCCCGCATTCGCAGGTCCTCCCCCCGGAAATGCCTCGCAAACGGCTGAAGCTGGATCGCCGCCTGTACGAGGCCGGACGGGTCGGCGCAGTCAGCTGATCGGGACCAGAAAAAATTGCGCGGCCCTCACCTGCCGTGCGCCAAACCGGTTCACCTGCTCGCGCGAAGGTGGTAGACTCCGGGCAATCTCAGAGAACAGTTGGTAAAGAGTTCATCTGCTTGCAGGGATCAGAGGTCGGGCGGACTGCGGTTTATTTCCGTCCGGCGGGTGGGTTCAGTGGATTGCCAGGCGGATTGCTCATTTTCTCTTCCCGATACAAGGGTGCAACGTCTGTCCACGAATACTCCCCTCCGCCGTTCCGGCGGTTGTGACAATTTGTTGCGAGGTGGCTTTATGAAAGTTCAGACTCACACCTTACCGCGATTTTTATGGCGCTGGCTGCTGATCGCCTCGTTCGTCGGGGCCGCCTGTTTACTCTCCCCGCTCCGGCCGGCGCCCGCCCAGCAGCAAAGCAATCCTCCCGGCCAGTCGGCGCGGCCCGAATCGAACAACGAGGGGAAGGTCACGGTCAGCACGGAAGTCATCTCGCTGACCGTCAGCGTGACGGACCCGCAGGGCCGCTTTATTTCGGGGCTGGAGAAAAGGGCCTTCGAAGTTTACGAGAACAAGGTCGCTCAGGAGATCAGCTTCTTCGGCGCCGAGGACGGGCCCGCTTCCGTCGGCATCGTCTTTGACCTCTCCGGCTCGATGCACGGCGAAAAGATCCGCCACGCGCAGGAGGCGCTGGCGCGGTTCATCCAGACCTGCCACCCGGAGGACGATTACTGCCTGATCGGCTTCAACCAGCGCGCCGAAGTACTCGTGGAAAGCACGCGCGACAGCGAATCGCTGCTCGCCAGACTTTCCGGCATCGAGCCGCGCGGCGACACGGCGCTCTACGACGCCGTCGCGCTGGGCCTCGGGCAGGTCGTCCACGGGAAGTGGCCGAAACGCGCGCTGATCGTGATCAGCGACGGCGAAGACAACAATTCGCGGGTCACCTTCAAGAAAATCCGCCAGATGGTCAAGGAAGCCGACGTGACGATCTACACGATCCTGATCAAAGGCTCCATGCCGCACGGCATCGGGCAGGCGGTGCTGGGCACGCTCGCGGAGACTTCCGGCGGCCAGTCCTTCAACCCGGAGAATGCCGAGCAGATGAGCGAGGCCTTCGAGAAGATCGCGCTGGAACTGCGCCGCCTCTACTCCCTTGGCTACGTGCCGGCGAGCTTCGTGCCCGACGGCAAATGGCGGAAGCTCAAAGTCAGAGTCACGCCGCCGCCCGACCAGCCGCGGATCGTCGTGCGAACCCGCATGGGGTACTACGCCGTCCCCGACCGCGCCCGCCGCGATCAGAATGCGGCCGGGCTGGATAATTGATTTCGTCAGCTTGTCATCTTCGGTTTGAACTCCGGCTCTCCTGCCCGCGCGTTTGCGTCCTCCGACTGCGATTCCACCCTCCCTGGCTTTCCTGATCCCCGCGGATTTTGTGAGCCAGCGATTCCGGAGCGCCGGAGGCGCGCAATGTTTATAGCCAGGTCAGAAAAAGCATCCCCAGCTCCGTCAGGGGCGACATTCACAATCACCCATGTCGCCCCTGACGGAGCTGGGGCGGTTGATCGAGACGGGGGCTATAAACATTGCGCGCCTCCGGCGCTGAAGAAACTGCCTCACACATAAAATCAGGCGGCATCAGCTCTCAGATGAGACGGCAGTTACGATTTCACTCGCGGCGCATTCCGATTTACAGTATGTCAGTCCGGCTTCGGACGGAGATTTTCCTTTCGATATGCAAAACACCGCGAAGACTACGCCCGCCGACAGGGGAATAATCCTGCAATTCGATGCCGGGACGCTCGTGCTTGACGGCGCTGACGCCGCGGCCCGTGTCCCCTCGGCCTTTCAGTGGGACGAGCGGGTCCGCCGCTGGCGCGCCCCGGCGCTGGCTTACCGTCAGGTGCTGACCGAACTGGTGCGGAGCAAAATCCCGCACGAGGATCAGGCGCGCAAATACCATGAGTTTCAATTCCGCATTGACCTGCAGGTCGAGCCGCGCCCTTACCAGCGTGAATCAATCGAGGCGTGGCAACGCGGCGGGCGGCGTGGCGTCGTCATCCTGCCGACGGGCGCGGGCAAGAGCTTCGTCGCGCAGATGGCGATTGAACTGACGGGCCGCTCAACGCTCGTCATCGTCCCGACGATTGACCTGATGAATCAGTGGTACGACCTGCTCATGTCCTGCTTTCTGGCCGAAATCGGCCTGATCGGCGGCGGTTACTTCGAGGTCGGCGCGATCACGGTGACGACTTACGCCTCGGCCTTTCGCTTCATGGAGCGGCTGGGCAATCAGTTCGGGCTGATCATTTTTGACGAATGCCACCACTTGCCCGGCAGCGTCTACCGTTACGCTGCGGAACTCGCGATTGCGCCCTTCCGCCTCGGCCTGACGGCGACGCCCGAGCGCGCCGACGGCGGCGAGGAGCTGCTGGTTCCATTGATCGGCCCGATTGTCTACCGCAAGGAAGCGCAGCATCTGGCGGGCGAATTCCTGGCCGATTACAGCATCGAGAAGATCACGGTGCAGCTCACGCCCGAAGAGCGCGCTGTGTATAAGCGCGAGCGCGCCGTCTTCCGCAATTTTCTCTCCGGCCAGGGGATTGACCTCGGCACGCTGCACGGCTGGCAGATGTTCATTGCCGCGAGCGCCCGCAGCGAGGCCGGACGGCGCGCGATGCAGGCTTACCGCGACTCAAAGCGCATCGCGCTCGGCACTGAGGCCAAGCTCGGCGTGCTGACGAAACTGCTGCACCGCCATCGCCGCGACCGCGTGCTGATTTTTACGGCTGAGAATGAGATGGTCTACCGCATTTCGGAGCAGTTTCTGATCCCGGCCATCACGCACGAGACGCCGATCAAGGAGCGCCGGCAGTGGCTCGAGGCGTTCAATCAGGGGAAGATTCTGGCGCTCGCGACATCGAAGGTGCTGAACGAAGGCGTCAACATCCCCGACGCCTCAGTCGCAGTCGTCCTGTCAGGTTCCGGCTCGTCGCGCGAACACATCCAGCGGCTCGGTCGCATCCTGCGCAAGCAGCCCGACAAGGAGGCGATTCTTTACGAAGTGGTGACGGCGGGGACGACCGAGGAACGCATCAGCGAGCGGCGCAGCGATGCCGACCAGTTCCGCGCGAATCAGTCTCGTGAGGCTGAAGAGCCAATGCTGGATGCGGGCTGGCTGGAGTAAGAAGAGGTCGGCACTCATGAAAAAATACTCTGTGGCGATTGGGATATGGCTTCTGGTACTCATTGCAATCTTCAGTTTCCCGGTTGATCTTCCCGATATTATCGGGCTGGTGATTTTATCGTCCCCGCTGATTGGCATCATCCTGATTGGTTTCTTTTTCGTCCTTCTCCTGAAAGAGAAAAAAAAGCATCGCCCTGTTGTTGCCATGCTGCTGGTGGTTCTGATCTGCGTTGCATTATTTGAGAAAGGGGTGAGGTGGGGAGCCTCGCTTCATCTGCTCGTCAATGAGAATCGGTATCAGGCAATCGTGACACAGGTTCTGTCAGCGCAGGATGGCGCGGAAAGAAGAGCCATTTGCGGGGAACGCTGTATGATCCTGTCTGAAAAGCCGCTGCGTGTTTCCTTTCATTACTGTCACTGGTTCCTGATTTGGCGGGATATTGTTTACGACCCGACCGGGGCAGTAAACGAGAAAGACATATTGAAACTTCATCAGTTGAATAGCTATTTGTTTGGGGCTGAGCATCTGAGGAGAGACTGGTACTTGTGCAACTTCGGCGATTAGAGGCACTGCAAATTACAATTCAAATATTGCTTCCATCGAATCGAAATGCTGACTGCTGATCTGGCAATGAGCTGGCAGCGCGGGAGCCGCATCGGGCCGCGCTACATTGACGCTGACGATCCGAGCCACCTGCAAACGGCCCGGGATCTGATTCTGATCGTGACACAGTATCAGGGCCGCACGCGCGGGGGGCTTGAGCGGGCGCTCGATGAATACATCGGCGTGGGCGCCGATTACAGAATCCTGCGCGGGCTGATCAAACTGCTCGTGGATCGGTGCGAATTTGAAACGGTCTGCGCCAAAGACCCGTCGGAAATCCGTCAGGCATTATTCTTCAGAGCCGCGCAGCATCACCCGCTCGATGACGATTCGCGGCAGCAGGTGATTGCCGCAGTCGCCGCAGAACTGGAATGCGCGCCCGAAGAAGTGACCGGCGGGCTGTATGCCGACCTGCCCGCGAATCAGGAGATGACGAAGTTCGACGAACTGAGCGCGCGCGAACTGCTGGATCGCTACAACCTGGCGCAGGCGCAGGCATTGCTCTATCGCTGCATCGAAATGCGGCTGCAACTCGAACCGCAGGAGCCTGAAGTCAGTCGCCGGTTGTTTATGGAGATCAGGTCGAGGCGGTTGATTCATTCGATCAGCGGCAACCCGCGGGCCGGTTACGAGATTCGGCTGAGCGGCCCGGTCTCGCTCTTTCACCGCTCGCAGAAGTACGGCATCCAGATGGCGGTCTTCCTGCCCGCGCTGCTGCTCTACCCGGGCTGGCGGATGAGGGCGGAGATCACGACCCGGGACGGCACCGCTTTTTTTGAACTCGCGAGCGACCAGCACAAGCTGCGCTCGCATTACCTGATCGAAGACATCCCCGTCGAAAACCCGCTGCTCGAAAAACTGGCCGCGGGCTGGGACGCTCAGGAGAGTGAATGGGAACTGCGCCCGAGTCATGAGGTGCTTGACCTCGGCGAGGCCGCGTTCGTTCCCGACCTCGTGTTCATTGAGGGCGGAAGGAAAGTTTATCTGGAACTGCTCGGTTACTGGACGCCGCGCTATCTCAGTGATCGGCTGAAAGAATTCGAGCGGGGCCGGTTCGGGAACTTTCTGCTGGCCGCTTCCGAAGAGATGCGGTGCAGCCGCGACGCGCCGGCGCAGCTCCCGCCGAACGTGATCGTCGTCAAAAAGACCCTCACCGCCAAAGACGTTCAGCGCGGGCTTGAGAGACTGGCAGGTGAAGGGGATGTGGGGTAAAACTATCCGCCACAGAAATATTTTCCGTCAGGTGATTCGTTCTTCGCCCCCGGTTGCGCGTTATGCAGTGAGTCACGCCAGGGCCAGCGGCGATGAACGCATCACCATCAATATCGTTTCCCGCCGAGGGATAAGAACACAACAGGAGTTGAATATGAACCAGACAAAAATGAGTACTACTGATGCCCCGCCCAACCCGGCATTTATTTTTGAGACGCTCAACGCCTACCAGCGCACCGCCGCACTGCGCGGCGCGATAGAACTCGACCTGTTCACCGCGATTGCCGAAGGGGCGACCGACGTGCCGGCCATCGCCGCGCGCTGCCATGCGTCGGAACGCGGCACCCGCATCCTGTGCGATTACCTGGTCATCAACGGCTTCCTGACCAAGGAGGCGAACACCTACGGGCTGACCCAGGATAGCGCGCTCTTTCTCAACCGCAAATCCCCGGCTTATCTCGGCACCACGGTCCGCTTCCTCAATTCTCCGCACCTGATGAATGCCTTTCAGGACATCGCGGAACTCGCGCGGCGGGGCACCACGCTGCTCGGCGGCGAAGGCTCGATGGACCCCGAACACCCGATGTGGGTTGATTTCGCGCGCGCGATGGCCCCGATGATGGCCCCGGCGGCGGAAGGGATTGCGGCCATCGTCGGAGCCGACAAGGGCGGCAAATGCAAAGTCCTCGACATCGCCGCGGGCCACGGCGTTTTCGGCATCGCGATTGCCCGCCACAATCCGCAGGCCGAAGTGACTGCCCTAGACTGGAAGAGCGTGCTGGCCGTCGCGCTGGAGAATGCCGAAGCCGCGGGCGTCGCGGATCGCTATCAAACTCTGCCCGGCAGCGCGTTCGAGGTGGATTACGGCAGGGACTACGATCTCGTGCTGCTGACGAACTTCTTACACCACTTCGACCTGCCGACGTGCGAGCAGCTGATGCGGAAGGTGCATGCGGCACTCAAGCCCGGCGGGCGGGCCATCACGCTCGAATTCGTGCCGAACGACGACCGCGTCACGCCGCCCGTGGAAGCCTCGTTCAGCCTGATGATGCTCGGGAGTACGGTGGCGGGCGACGCTTACACCTTCGCGCAATACGATCAGATCTTCCGCAGCGCAGGCTTTGCGCGCAACGAGATTCACGAACTCCCGATGTCGCCGCAGCACGTGATCGTGAGCCACAAGTGATCCGCGCCGCCGGGCTCACTTCACCGGGTTTGCCGGTTTCAGATAGCTGGCGAGGAAGCGCCAGATTTCCGCGCGCGAGTCCTTCGCGAGCCGGGTGTCCAGGCGGTTGAAGGCGTGGCCGCCCGGCGCGTTCTGATAAATCTTGTAATCGAACTTCTTGCCCGCCGCCTTGAGCGCCGTGATCAGGTGTTCGACTTCCAGCACGTTCACGTCCTCGTCGTTGGTGTTGGTGTGGATGAGCAGCGGCGTCTGCAGCTTCTCGGCGTTCCACGCAGGCGAGCGGCGCCTGTATTCGTTGACGTTCTCTTCGGCAGTCTTGCCCAGGTGGTAGGGCGCCGAATAGAGGTCGCGGTAGCCCTGGCCCTTGTAACCCATCCGCGCGACCAGATCACTCACCGGCACGCCGGCGTAAGCGACCTTGTAATCCTGCGGGTGCTGGTAGACGTTCCAGAGCGTGATCATCCCGCCGTGGCTCCAGCCGATGATGCCGACCCGTTCGGGGTCAATCTCGGGGTGGTTCTCGATCATCCACTGCTTGCCCGCGAAGACGTCTTCATTTTCCATCCCGCCGTAATCAATCTGCCGCCAGTATTCGCGACCGTAGCCGGTGCTGCCGCGGTAATCGGTGGCGATGACGGCGTACCCCTGCTCGACCAGCTCGCGGACGACGTGAACGTTGCTCGAGTTGAAATCGCCATGGACTCCACCATGAACCAGGACGATCAGCGGAAGCTTTCCCGACACCTTCTTCGGGATGAAAGTGTAAGCCGTGACGATGACCGGGTTGCCCGCGCCCTGCGCCGTCTTGTTGGGAATCACCGCCGGGGGCGGGCCGGTGTAACGAACCTTGTCAACCGTGGCCAGCTCGGCGAGCTGATCGAACATCATCAGTTCGTCAATCTGCTTGCCGAGCCGCTGGTCCATAAAACGCAACTGCTCTTCGAGCGCGCGGATCCGCTGCTGCGTCGGGTCTTCGGGCGGCCTCGCTTCGGGCTGCTGGGCGAATGTGATGATGGCGAGAATTGAAACGGCGAACAGCAGTGACGGCACTCTGAAGGGGAATTGAATGTGCATAGTCATGGTTCCTCCTGAACCGGTCGAACAATGAGTGAAGCTCCTCGGGAAAACCATCTGCTCAGAATTTTATCGAAGGCGACGCCGGAAGTAATCAGCGCCAGTGAAAGCCACGTGCGCCAGCCGACCGGCTCACTCAGGACGAGCCAGCCCAGCACGACCGCGATGGCCGGCACGACGTAATCGTAGAGCGAAACGGTGATGGTGCTGAGTTTCGAGAGCGAGTAAACGTAGGCCGAATAAGCCCCCAGCGAGCCGAAGACCGTCAGAAAGGCGAAAGCCGCGAAGGTGCGCGTGGTGAATGAAAAGTGTGACGCCTCGCCGGCGAGCAATCCAATCAGGCAGAGCGTGACGCCGCCGGCGAGCATCTGGATCGCCGACGCCACGAACGGCGGCGCTTCAAACGCCCCGTACTTCGACCAGACCGAGCCGATGCTCCACGCGATGCAGGCGAATTGCAACACCGCGACTCCCGCGAAAAACATCGGATCGAATGCCTGGCCACCGAATTTCGGCGCGACCAGCAGCACGACGCCTGCGAAGCCGATGACGATCCCGGCGAGCTTGAAAGGCGTGACCTGCCGGTGATTGCCGCGCAGCGATTCCGTCAGCACCATCCAGAAAGGCCCCGTCGAGAGCAGCAGCGCCGTCCACCCGCTGGTGATGTAATGCTCTGCCCAGACCACGCCGAGCGAGCCGACGCCGATCATCATCGTGCCGATCACGGCGTGACGCCGCCATTCGGATTTCTTCCGCGGCAGACTTTGTTTCGTCAGCAGGCAGACGGCCGCCAGCAGCCCGCCCGCAATCGCAAACCGCAGCCCGGTCAGCAGGAGCGTCGGCAGTGTTTCAATCGCCACCCGGATCGCGAGGAAATTCGTCCCCCAGCAGAGGCAGACGGTGGCAAAGGCAAGGTAAGCTGGCACACGTTCACGGTTCAGCATGGCTTTGATCTCTGATGTAACGGAGTGTGAGGTTAGCAACCGGGCCGCGGGACTGGCAAGCGAATCAGTACCGCGAGCGGTAGCGAGCGTAGCTCCCGGAGCAAGCTATTGACCGGGAGCTACGCTCGCTACCGCTCGCGGTACTGATTCGCTTGCGCAAGACGCAATGTGTGCTGGTAATGGCGCAGTTTATCGGCGGGAAGGTTTGACGGTCGGTGGATCAGGAGGGCTGGCATTCTCCATTCTCAATTATCCATTCTCCATTACTGTCAGAAGGATGATCCTGATGCCTGAAAACGCCGGCAGCAACCTGTACAGTAATGGAGAATGCCAGCCCTCCTGCGATTGCGTGAGTTGCTGATTACGCGCGCAGGAGCCGCAGCGTCCGCTGCAACGCCTCGACGAAAAAGAATTCTCCCCACATCACCGATTCGTTGACGCCGAAATCCTTGTGGATGTGATAGACGCCGCCGCGCAGAATACCTTCCCATCCGTCGTCGCCTTCACCCAGGTAATTCGTCACGAGCGAACGCATCGTCCGCAGCGCGCAGTCGCGGTAAGCCTGACGCCGCGCCGCGCTCGTCGAAGCTCGGGCGAGGTTGAGCAGCCCCGTCACCGCAATCGCCGACGCGCTCGTGTCAACCTGCGAACGGCTGAGTTCCCCGCCTTCGGGCGCGTCGAAATCCCAGGGCGCTATCCCGGCCTGCTCACCTTCGTTCGGCACATACGCGACCCAGTAATCTGCGTTGAGTTGCGCGACTTCGAGCCAGGTCGGGTCTTTCGTCAATTGGTAGCAGGTCCCGAAACCATACAACGACCACGCCAGCCCGCGCGACCAGCACGAATCGCCGCGGTAACCCTGCTGGGTCGTCTGCTTGAGGAATTCGCCCGTATCCAGATCGAAGATGCCCTCGTGCGAAGTGCTGCCGTCGCCGCGCACGAGCGTCCGCCGCGTGGTCAGGCAGTGACGGCGCGCCAGTTCGAGCAGGGCGCGGTCATTCGTTTCCAGCGCGGCGTAAAACACGACTCCGATGTTCATCATGATGTCGATGAAGTTGGAATCCTCGCCGTGAAACGAGCGCAGGCAGCCGGCCTTTTCGTGGAACCTGAGCGACATCGTGCGGCCCGCGTGAACGACCACATCCTTGAGCGACTCCTCGGCCCGGCCCTCGCGGGCGGTCGCCTCGTACCAGCGGCGGTAGGTGCCGTGCCAGAAGATGAAGCCGAGGTCATGGACTTCGCGGTCGTCCTTGCGGTGTTCGAGCGCGAGCGAATATTCCTCGGCTGATTTGCGCCAGGCCGGGTCGCCCGTTTCTTCGTAAAAGATCCACATCATTCCGGGCAGGAACCCGTCGCACCAGTGAGTCCAGGCCGGCTTCGAGTGCCGCCACTTCCCGCCGTCGGTGTAGAGCGGGTAGAAGCCCGGGTCGCGTTCGATGAGCGCGCGCACCTGGTGCTGCGCGAAATTGAAGGCGTGTTCGACGTTCGTAAGCAGAGTTTTGTTTTCAGACATATGTTCAGTGTAGTGTGCTGAAGAGCAGCTCCTTCCAGCGGTTAATGTCAATTTCCCAGCAAACCGTGATGTGGGGCCAGCCTTTGCCTGTCACAGGCTGCCAGACGATGGTGTTCGGGGCGGAGAGGGCGACGTTGAGTTTATCCACGACGGTCATCCCCCGCGTGAACGTCCCGTCGCATTCGACTTCGACGTAATGGCTGCTTTTTCTGGTGCAGATGGCCGGGTCAATCGCCACCGCCATCGCCACGGGGTCGGGCAGCGGGATTCCCACCTCGCCGAAATGTTCCTGATTGGCCCGCAGCGCCGACGCGTTGCAGTCAATCACGAAATGCGCGAGCGGCGTGTTAATGACTTCCCGGCAGTGCCTGATGTCTTCGTCTTTCAGATTCGCCTCGCCCCGGCACAGTTCCCAGCCGACCATTTCAATCGGCAGTCCGGAGCGGAAACAGATGCGCGCGGCTTCAGGGTCGCACCAGATGTTGAATTCGGCCGCCGGCGTGATGTTGCCCTCCGTGCAGGCCGCGCCGCCCATCACCACGCAGCGGCTGACGTGTCTGACTATGTCGGGCGCTTTGGAGATGGCCAGCGCGACGTTCGTGAGGGGCCCGAGCGTCACGAGTACGATGCCCGGATTCGCCCTGATGGTTTCAATGATCGCGTCAACGGCGTGCCCCTGGGCGGGCGGTGACGCGGGCGCAGGGTAATTCATATTCCCCAGCCCGTCTTCGCCGTGAAAGAAGGTGGCCCGGAAAGGCTCGCAGGCGAGCGGCACGGTGGCGCCCTCGTAAACCGGAACACTTTTGCCGCACAGCTCGACCGTATACCGCGCGTTGATACTGCCCTGCTTCACTTCCACATTGCCCGCGACGATGGTGATCGCCTCGACTTCGATGTCGGGAGTCCGCAGGGCCATCAGCAGCGCCACGGCGTCATCGGAAGCCGTGTCGGTGTCTATGATCATTTTCCGGGTCATAACAGGTCTGGCGGGGCACATCGAAGCTCGGCATTGTAATAAATAAACGGGCAGGATTTACAGGATAAAATAATGGCCGGAGTCAATTCCTGAACCCTGTCTCAGTGTTTGCTGTTTGATTCAAAGTCGGCGCAGGTGGAAGCCGCCGTCAACGTTGATGACTTCTCCCGTGGAGAATGGGAACAACCCTCGTGCAATCGCCGCGACCGCGCGCCCGACGTCTTCGGGCGTGCCCCAGCGCGCAATCGGCGTCAGGCCGGCGCCGATCAGTCGGTCGTACTTTTCCTTCACCCCCGAAGTCATATCGGTCGCGATGACGCCCGGTCTGACTTCGTAAACGTTGACGCCCTCGGCGGCGAGGCGCGTGGCGTAAAGGCTGGTCATCATCGCGAGCCCCGCCTTGGCCACGCAGTAATCGCCGCGCTCGGGCGATGCCGTGTAAGCCGAGATCGAAGTGATGTTGATAATCGCGGGGCTATAATCCGCGAGACCGCGCGAAGCCCGCTGTTCGATCATCCAGCGCGCCGCCGCCTGGCTCAGGAAGTACGGGCCTTTCAGATTGATCCTGATCAGGCGGTCAAAGCTCTCTTCGGTCGCTTCGAGCAGGTCAACGCGCCTTTCGGGCGCCACGCCCGCGTTGTTGACGAGCAGGTCGAGGCGCCCGAACTGCCTGCGCGTGGCCGCGAGCAGCCGCTGCCGGTCGCGCGAGCCTGAAACATCGGCGCGACACATCCTGACCCGCGCATCAGCGTGGCTGCTCGCGGCCAGCACTTCGGCAGATGCCTTTTCCGCCGCCGCCTCATTCGACGCGTAGTTGATCATCAGGTCGTAACCGGCGCGCGCCAGCTCAATCGCGATGCCTTTGCCAATGCCGCGTGACGCTCCCGTCACGAGCGCCACAGGGCGTTCAGAGATTGAAGGAGATTTCATGCGATGGCCGATTCAGGCAGAGGCTAGTAGCCCTTGCCTTTGGTCGAGGTTTTGACGCGCAACAGGGTCGTGTTGGCCGTGACGTAAAGCGTTGAGCCATCCTCACCCCAAGCGCAGTTGGCAGTCGGCACTCCGGTGTCGAGCGTACCGAGGTGTTTGCCATCGGGCGAGAAAACGTGAACCCCGCCCGGCCCCGTCGCCCACAGGTTGCCGTCCTTATCCACCTTCATCCCGTCGGGCAGCCCCGGCCTCTTCTCCTTCGCCCAGGCGGTCGCGTCGAAGAAGACGCGGCCTTTCTCAAGCGTCCCGTCAGCTTTCACGTCGTAAGCCATCCAGACCGCCTTTTCCGGATCGGAGCAGGCGACGTAGAGAGTCTTTTCGTCGGGCGAAAAGGCGATGCCGTTGGGCCGCGTGATCTCTTTGGTCAACAGCGTAACCTTGCCTTTGGTGTCCAGGCGATAGACGCCGCAGAAATCAAGCTCGCGTTTGGGGTCGTCCGCGCCTTTGGGCAGGCCGTAGATCGGGTCGGTGAAGTAAAGATCGCCGTTCGATTTGTAGACCAGATCGTTCGGGCTGTTGAGCCGCTTGCCCTCGTACTTATCGGCCAGCGTCGTTCTCTTCTTCCCATCATCTTCAAGCCTGACGACCTGCCGGTCGCCGTGGGCGCAGGCGACGAGGCGGCCCTGTGAATCGTAAGTCAGGCCGTTGGTGCCCGGCTCCTTGCCGTCGAAAGGATCTTTGCCGGTGTAACCGCTCGGCTGCATAAAGATGCTCTCGCCCTGGCCCTCCTGCCACCTGACGATGGCGTTGTTCGGGATGTCGGAAAAAAGCACATAGTTCTCCTTCCGATTCCACACCGGCCCCTCAGTCCATTTGTGGCCGTCGGCGAGTTTCTCGACCTTCGCGCCGGTCGGAATGAGTTTATCGAAGGCGGGATCGAGCCGGACGATCTTAACCGCATCGGGGCTCGCGGGCTTTTCCGCAGAGGCGGTCGGGGATGATTTGTCAGCAGTCACGGTCGCTTTTTTCTCCTCCGGTTGCGCGCAGGAAGCGAGTTGAATCGTGAAGGCCAGCAGGCCAATCATTATGAAAAGGTGGAACGAACCTTTGGTCATTTGCCAGTCTCCTTATGCCGGTTACTGCAAGGTTGCTGATGCCATCGGATTTTGTGGGCCAGCAGTTCCCAAGCGCCGGAGGCGCGGCATGTTTATAGCAAACCGTCTCAGGAAACCGCCCCAGCTCCGTCAGGAGCGACATCTGCAATCAGGGATGTCGCTCCTGACGGAGCTGGGAATGTTTTTTTTTCCATCGAGGCTATAAACATTGCGCGCCTCCGGCGCTGAAGAAATTGTCTCCCCACACAATCCGGTGTGATGAGTAAGGTTGAATACTTCGTCAGATGTCAGGGTACTGATTACTTTGCTGGGGGATGCACGTCGCGCGCGAGGCGAATGCCGCTGAACTGCCAGCGCGCAGCGGGCGGGAAGAAGTTACGATAACTCGCCCGAATATGCGAGCGCGGCGTGACGCACGACCCGCCGCGCAGCACCATCTGGTTGCACATGAATTTGCCGTTGTATTCGCCCAGCTCGCCCGCCAGCGGCTGAAACCCTGGGTACGGCGAGTAAGGGCTGCCGGTCCATTCCCAGACGTCGCCGAACATCTGCGCGGGTGATGATGTTTCGCGCCGCGCGGCGAGGGACGCGGGGTGCAGCCGTCCGCTTTCGACGAAGTTGCCTTCGAGTGGAAGGCCTGAGGCCACGTCTTCCCATTCCATTTCCGTCGGCAGCCTCGCCCCGGCCCAGCGCGCATAAGCATCGGCTTCGTAACAGCTGACGTGACAGACCGGCTCATCGGGGTTCAGTGCGCGCAGGCCGGACAGCGTATACACGAAATAATCATCATCCTGCCGCTGCCAGTAGAGCGGCGCCTGCCAGCCGAAGCTCTGCACCGAATTCCAGCCGTCTGACAGCCACAACTCCGGGCGCTCATAACCGCCGTCCCTGATGAATTCAAGATACTCGCCGTTCGTGACCGGGCGTGAAGCCAGCTCGAAGGCTTCGATAAACACGCGGTGGCGCGGCTGCTCGTTGTCAAAACAGAACCCGTCGCCGTCGTGCCCGATCCGGCGGATGCCCTCTTCGTAACGGTGCCAGCGCAACGCCTGGGCGACTGCATCATCGGCATTGTTGTCGCGGTAACCCGGGTGCAGCGGGTTGAATGAGAGCAGGTGCTTGATGTCAGTCAGGATCAGTTCCTGATGCTGCTGCTCGTGCTGCAGGCCGAGTTCGAGGACAGCGGCCAGCCGCCCGGTGACGGCCCCTCTCTCTCTGAACAGCTTCATCAGATGATTGTCAACGTACCTGCGATACTTCATCACTTCATCCAGCCCCGGTCGCGTCAGCAATCCGCGTTGCGGCCTCGCGTACTGTTCGCCCACGGTCTTGTAGTAGGAATTGAACAGCACGCGGAAGGCCGGGTTGAAGTGCTGGTAACCAGCCAGCTCGCGTTCCAGCACGAACGTTTCAAAGAACCAGCTCGTGTGCGCCAGGTGCCATTTGGCCGGGCTGCAATCGGGCATTGACTGCACGGCGCAGTCCTCGGCGGAAAGCGGCGCGGTCAGTCGTTCGGTCGCCCGCCGGATATCCTGATAGCGTGCTTCGAGAGAGTCCGCAGTAGTTTTTGCTGTCACTGAGGCTGATGAAGAATCGGATGATGAAAACATGCGTACCCCTTCTTTACACTGCCTGTTCGGCGGCCAGGGCCATCTCGCGAATACCGTCATAATCACTGTCGGCAACCTCAACGAAGCGGGCGACCGGCCCCCTCAGCAGCAGGCTGTTTCCCATCGGATCAAGGTGCATCTCAAGCAACAATTCGCGCAGCTTCTCGCGCAATCCGAGCGGCAGGCTTTTCAGAACCACGAACGGCGGGATCTGGCTCGGCCCCAGCGTCTCAATCACGCGAAGCCGCGAATTTATTTCCGGCGACCGCCGCAATTCCAGTTCCAGCACCGTGCTGTCAATTGCCGAAGCATCCACTTTGCCGCTGAAGATCATCCGCAGCGATACCTGATGCGCGCCGGATTCGATCACCCGGCCAAAGTAACCCCAGCTCTCGCCCTGCGTCGCCAGGTGGTAAGCGATCAGGTTGTATCCGGAATGTGAGTGCGGTTCGTTGTAAGCCCACACGGCGCCGCGCAGGTCAGCGAATGATCTGAAATTACTGTCGCGATGAACCACGATATCTGAAAAATAGACCGGGCGCTGCCGGTAGCGCTCGCCGCGCATGACGGGCGCGGCCAGCAGTTCGATTGGCGAATCGGGCCGGTCGGCTTTCCAGATATAAGGCAGGCCGCAGATCCAGCAGAGGTGAATCTCCCCGGCATCGAGCAGCCGTTCGCGCTCCTGCCAGGGGATGTCGTTGACGAGTTCGACCGGCGCGTCGAGCCGCGCGGACAGGTAATCGGCGATGCCACGGCAGATGAAGTCGGAATTCTCTGCCATGCAGGTGGATAATCTCAGGGCTCTCACTAATCCTTCTCCAGCAGATTCCCGGGCGCCGCGGGTTACTTCGCCCCTGTCAGCGCATCCCTCACGAACTCACCTTTGATGCTGTAATCAGTCGAATCAATAATACCAGACGCGATGATTTCACGCTTGCGCTTCACGTAAGCTGCCGGGCAGATCAGGTTCGGCCCGCAGCCGGTCGCGAAATCGGAACCGCCCGGCATTGTGACTGGCGGTTAGACTTGTCTCCAACCCGTCAGCATAATAAGCGCATGCCGCGATGGTTCCTGCCACTCATCATCCCGCTGTTCGTTTCAGCCTCATTCGCCGCGAAGGGTGAAAGCACTGCTCCCCTGCCCGACGACGCGGGCCGCCTGGCGCTCGAACGGACCCGGTCGCTCGTGGAAGAGATCCGCGCGGCTTCCTTCCCGGAACTCAAGGATGCCTCAATCAAAGTGGAATTGCTCGACAGCGAGGCGGATTACTTCCGCACCCGCTTCAGCATTCCGCACTTCCTCGCCGGGCGGCGCATGCGCTATCTGATCAAAGTCAACCCGGCGGTCTTTAGTCTCGCGGCGCCCGAAGCCGGCGTGCGGGCGATCATCGCCCACGAACTCGGGCACATCGTCTGGTTCCGGCAGCGGAACCGGCTCGAACTGCTCGGACTGATCCGGCTGACTTCAAAAAAATACACGGCGCGGTTTGAAAGGTGGACGGATTTGCAGGCGATTGCCCGCGGCTACGGGGAAGGGCTGAAGGAATATCGCCGCTGGCTCTACCGGCATGTGCCGCCGCAAAAGCTCGGGGAGAAGCGGCGCAACTATTTTTCGCCCGAAGAGATTGACGCGATCCTCGCGCGAATCCGGCAACAGCCTGAGCTGCTCAAACGCTGGCTCAAAAAAGTCCCGCTCGACATTCAGAGCATTTCGGGGCAGCCATCAGGCAATCGCAGTGACACTGAATTTGCGCGTTCGTCGAAACTCAATCACCACTCTGAATAATTATTCATCCGGCATTCATCCGGCTTTAATCCGGGTCTGTTAGCCTGTCTGCGGGGGAAGGCACGCCATGCGTCTGTTACTGGTCGAGGACGAGGAGAAAGTTTCGCGGTTCATTCGGCGCGGTCTGGAGGCGGAGCGGTACGCGGTTGATGTTGCCGGCGACGGCAGGCGCGCCGTCGAACTGGCGGCGGCGTACCAGTACGACCTGATCATTCTCGACCTCATGCTGCCGGAACAAAGCGGGACGGCCGTGCTGCGGCAGATTCGCGCGCGGGACGAACACGTCCCGGTACTCGTCCTCACGGCGCGCGACGCGCTCGGCGACAAGGTGGAACACTTCGAGATCGGGGCCGACGATTACCTGACCAAGCCCTTCGCCTTCGCGGAACTGCTGGTGAGGGCCAAAGCCCTGCTGCGGCGCGGGGCGGTCAGTCGCTCGAACGTGCTGAAGGTCGCCGATCTGGAGCTTGACCGGCTGACTCAACAGGTCAGGCGCGCCGGGCAGCGGATCGAACTCACGGCGAGGGAGTACGCGCTGCTGGAATACCTGATGACACACGCGGGCCGGGTGCTGTCGCGCACGATGATCATCGAACACGTCTGGGACCAGAGCTTCGACGGGGCGACGAACATAGTGGACGTTTACGTCCGGCACCTGAGGGGCAAGGTGGATGACCCGCACGAGCGCAAACTGATCCGCACGGTGCGCGGGGTCGGTTACGCGATCAGCGACGAGGGGGCGGGATGAACACGCGCTCAATCCGCTTCCGGCTGACTGTGTGGTACGCGGGTCTGCTCGCGCTGCTGACCCTGCTCTTCGGCGCATCAACCTGGGTCGGACTCCGCCATTACCTGAATCAGTCGCTCAACGAATCACTCGGCAGGCAGGCGCGGCAGATCGGCGAGAGCTTTCTGGCGGACGTCGTCACCGGCGGCGAGGGCTACGTCGTCAGCGAGATCAACGAACACTACGCGCCGGAGCTGAATAATCGCTTTGTCCGGGTGACGCGGGCCAACGGCAGCGTGCTTTACGTTTCGGGCAGGCCGAAGGAAAGCCATTTCGACCCGTCAGCCGTCTCTCTGCCCGGCGCGCCGGTCAACCAGGATTTCGTGCGCGAGGAGCATCTGCCCGGCAGTGATCTGATGATCTACACACACCCTTTCACCGAACGGACGGGCCAGCGCTTTCTGATCGAAGTCGGCGCGCCTGACGAGCAGGTCGAGGCGGTACTCTACGGCCTGCTGCTCGCGCTGGCGCTCGGACTCCCGCTGACGTTGATCGTCGCGATCAGCGGCGGGTGGCTGCTGCTGCGGCAGGCGCTCAACCCGGTGGATGAGATCACGCGCGGCGCGGAACTGATCACCTCCCGCAACCTCAGTCAGCGGCTGCCGGTCGCCAGAACCGGCGACGAACTCGAACGGCTGTCGGCGGCGCTCAACCGGATGATCGCGCGGCTGGAGGAGTCGTTTCAGTACATCCGGCGCTTCACGGCTGACGCGTCGCACGAACTGCGGACGCCGCTGACGGTGCTGCGGGGCGAACTGGAAGCCGCCGCGCAGAAGCCGCAACTCAACCCCGAAGTCGGCGAGACGATTGGCAGCGCGCTGGAAGAGACGGAGCGCCTGAGCCGGATTGTCGAAAGCCTGCTCGCGATTTCGCGGCTCGATGCTGGTGAGGCGCAGATGGAGTGGGTCAGATTCGATCTGGCGGAACTCGCCGCCGGCACGACTGAGCAGATGCGCCTGCTCGCCGAAGACAGAAACATCACGCTCGGTTGCGAAGCGGGCGGAAAAGTTGAAATCGAAGGCGACCGCGCAAGGCTCAGACAGGTCGTCGTCAATCTGGTGGACAACGCGACCAGGTATACGCCCGCGGGCGGCCGGGTCACCGTGAAAGTCGGAATGATGGACGGCAATGCCGTGCTGGAAGTCGAGGACAACGGCGTCGGCATTCCGGCTGAAGCTCTGCCGCACATCTTCGAGCGGTTCTACCGCGCGGACAAGGCGCGCTCGCGGCAGATGGGGGGCACGGGGCTCGGCCTCGCGATAGTCAAATCAATCGTCACCGCGCACGGAGGTCAGGTCACCGTGGAAAGCACCGAAGGCGGAGGCAGCCGCTTCCGTGTCGAACTGCCACGCGGACGGCGCCCCCACGACGGCGAAACAGCCCCCCATCAAATAAACAAGGGATGATCAATTCAGCAGGAGAAAAGCAATGAAGAAACTTTCGAGACGTGAAGCAGTGGGAACTCTGATTGCTGGCGGCGCGGGAATCACGCTGTCCGGTCTGACAAATACCGAAGCTCAGGCTGCCGCGGGCGCTTTTGCCGGACAGCACCAGCCGAAGCCGTTGCCGTTCGACGCGGCGAAACTCAGGGGCATTTCCGAAAAGCTCATTCGGTCGCACTGGGAAAACAACTACGGCGGTGCCGTCAAGGCGCTCAATGCCGTCGAGCAGCGACTCGCCGCGATGCTCGCCGATAAGGATCTGCCCCCCTATGTCTACGGCGACCTCAAGCGCGAAGAACTCGTCCGCACTGGCTCGGTCGTGCTGCACGAGCATTACTTCGCCAACCTCGGCGGCGACGGCAAGCCGGGCGGCGACGTTCTCAATGCGATCAAACAGGCGTTCGGCAGTTATGATCAGTGGGAGGCGGAATTCAAAAGGACCGGCAACGCGCTGGGCGGCGGGTCGGGCTGGGTAATCTTCGCTCACAACTTCCACACCGGCGAGCTGCATAACTACTGGTCGTGGGATCACATGCACAACGCGCCTTTCTCGCGCCCGCTGCTCGCGCTCGATATGTATGAGCATGCTTACCACATGGATTACGGCGCGGCGGCGGCGAAATACATTGACGCGTTCATGCAGAACGTCAACTGGGAGGAGGTCAACCGCCGTTTCGTGAGCGCGCAAAAAGCCTACGCGGCGTTACGTTGAGGAGCTGTGATGAAAAAACTACTGCTCATTCCCTGTCTGCTCGTCCCCGCCCTGGCGACCTGTGTGAACACGCCGACGCAGGAGAAGACGCCGCTGCGTCTGGTGCAGACCATCGCGCTGCCCGCCGTCGAGGGGCGCATTGACCATCTGGCCGCGGACCTCCAGAGCCAGCGCCTCTTTCTGGCGGCGCTCGGCAACAACACGCTGGAGGTGATTGACCTCACAGCGGGCCGGGTGATTCATTCGGTCAAAGGGCTGCATGAACCCCAGGGCGTAGCTTTCGTCCCCGAGGCCGGCGCCGTGTATGTCGCCAACGGCGGCAACGGCAGGTGTGAGGCGTTCGCCGCCGATTCGCTCGCGCCGCTGCGGGGCGCAAAATTCTCGGGCGACGCCGACAACCTGCGTTACGACGCGGCGACGAAGCTGCTTTATGTGGGTTACGGTGACGGGGCCATCGGGATCTTCGAGGCTCTGACCGGAAAGATTGTTGGCGAGATCAGGCTGCCTGCGCACCCTGAAGCATTCTCGCTTGAGCAATCGGGATCGCGCATCTTCGTCAACATCCCGAAGGCGAAGCAGGTCGCGGTGATTGACCGCAATCAGCGCGCGGTCGTCGCCCAATGGCCCGTCACCCAGGCCGCCGCGAATTACCCGATGGCGCTCGATGAAGCTCATCACCGTCTGTTCATCGGCTGCCGCCAGCCCGCGCGCCTGCTCGTTCTCGACACCGACTCAGGCAAAGTGGTCGCGCAGGTGGAATGCGCCGGGGATACGGACGACGTCTTTTACGACGCAAAGAACGGGCGCGTCTACATGTCGGGCGGCGAAGGTTTCATCAGCGTGTTTGCCCGGCTCGATGCCGACAAGTACCAGCCGATGGCCAGAATCCCGACCGCGGCGGGCGCACGCACTTCACTTTTCGTCCCCGCACTCGGACGGCTCTATCTGGCCGTACCCCGCCGCGGCGGACAGTCAGCTGAAGTTCGCGTCTACGAAACCCAGTAAGGGAGTCTGATGTCAGAGCGATCAGGCCAGTCCGGCAGCGCCGCGATATTCGCACTCGCAGTTGTTTTACTCCTGCCGCTGCCGGCTGCCGCTGATGAACATAAACGCGTCATCGTCCCGCGCGCGACCGGCAGGATCACGATTGACGGCGCGCTCGACGAGCCGGACTGGGCCAGGGCCGCGCCAATCGGCGAGATCACCCAGCGCGAGCCCCGACAGGGCGCCCGGGCAAGCGAACGAACCGAAGTCAGATTGTTCTGTGACGCGCATCATCTTTACATCGGCGTCACCTGCTTCGATTCGGAGCCGGGCCGCATCATCGGCACGCAGATGGCCCGCGACTCGACCCTCACCGCCGACGATTCGATTGAGATTCTGATTGACACCTTTCATGACCGCCGCAACGCCTTCTATTTCGCCACGAACCCCCTGGGCGCGCTCGTTGACGGCCTGATCATCGAGAACAACTCCCCGAACAGGGACTGGGACGCCGTCTGGACGGTGAAGACCCGCAGGTCTGATCGCGGCTGGGCGGCGGAGTTCGAGATTCCGTTCAAGAGCCTTGGCTTCAACCGGAATCAGAACGTGTGGGGCTTCAATTTCTCGCGCACGATCAAGCGCCGGATTGAGGAAGACCGCTGGGCGGGCGCGCGCCTCGATCTGAAGTTCAACCAGGTCTCCGAAGCGGGCGAGGTCGAGCTTTCCGGCGAGATCGAACAGGGGCGCGGACTGGACATCCGCCCGTATTTCGCGGGCCGCTGGTCGCGTGACAGCCTCGCGGGCAACGACACGGTGACGGGCAAAGGCGGCGGCGAAATCTTCTACAACATCACGCCGAACCTGAAATGGACGACCACGTTCAATACTGACTTCGCCGAGACCGAGGTGGACAGCCGGCAGATCAACCTGACGCGCTTCTCGCTCTTCTTCCCCGAAAAGCGCGCGTTCTTTCTCGAAAACGCGGGCGCGTTCAGTTTCTCGAACCCTTCGGGCAGCAGCGTCCCCGACGTCATTCCGTTCTTCAGCCGAACCATCGGATTGCTGTCGGGGCAGGAAGTGCCGATCCTGGCGGGGACGAAGCTGACCGGCAAAGTCGGGCGCTACGACGTCGGCCTGCTTGGCGTGCGCACGCGCGAGACCGCTTTTACTGAGGCGAAGAACTTCTTCGTGGGCCGCGTCAAACGCAATCTCTTCAAACAATCTTACGTCGGCGGCATCTTCACCGAAGGCAACCCCGCTGACAAAAGGACGAGCCGCACTTTCGGCGGCGACCTGCATCTGGCAACCGCGCACTTTCTCGGCAAAGACCAGAACTTCGCGGTTGATCTTTTCGGCCTCAAAAGCCGGAACGAGGGAGTGAAGGGCGACGACAGTTCTTACGGCTTCTCCGTGAGCTATCCGAACGACCTCTTTGCCGGGCGCGTGGGCTGGCAGCACATCGGCGGCGAGTTCAACCCGGCGCTCGGTTTCGTCGCGCGCTCGAACGTCAACAAGCTCACCATCAATGCCGAGTTCGATCCGCGCCCGACACATTTCCTCAACGTGCGGCAGATGTTCCACGAATTCTTCTTCACGCGCTACACGCGGCCCGAGACGGGCCGGGTCGAGAGCTGGCGCCTTTTCACGGCGCCGATCAACTACGAGCTGAATTCGGGCGAGCATCTCGAGTTCAACTACATCCCGACGTTCGAGCGGCTCTTCCAGCCGTTCGAGATTGTTGACGGGCTGAAGCTGCCGGCGGGCGATTATCGTTTCAATCGCTTTCGCCTTGAACTCAACTCCGCGTCGAAGCGCCGCTGGCAGGCCGACTTCGCCTGGTGGTTCGGCGGCTTCTATTCGGGGCATGCCGATCAGTTCGAGACGGGTTTCGGGTACAAGGTCGCGCCGCACTTTCAGATCAGGCTGGGTCTGGATCAGACCTTCGTGCGGCTCCGGGAGGGCAGTTTCGTCGCGCGGATTTTCGAGCTGCGGACGAGTTACTCATTCTCGCCGTTCCTGTCCTTCTCGAGCCTCGTGCAGTTCGACAACGAATCGCGCAACCTGGGCTGGCAGGGCCGCGTGCGATGGATCATCCGCCCGGGCAATGACCTGTTTCTGGTCTTCAATCAGGGCTGGCTGCAGGACGAGCGAGGCGGCCTGCATTTCCGTCCCGCGGGGACGAAACTGGCCGGGAAGATTCAGTACACGTTCCGCTTCTGAAAGGAGAAGATCCGATGAAATCAGCAATCTGTTTGTTCGTCACATTATTTCCGCTCATCATCGCGAGCGTGCAGGCGCAGACCATCACCATCAACTTTGACAAGGACAAAGCCGGTGAGCCGCCGGAAGGCTTCACCACCGCTCTGACCGGCAGGGGCAGGCCCGGAGTCTGGGTCGTCGTGAAGGATGGCACCGGCAATGTCCTCGCCCAGACCGACGCGGACAAGACCGGCTACCGTTTCCCGGTCTGCGTCTTCGACGGCCTGACGGTGAAGGATGCCGACATCAGCGCGAGGATCAAAGCGATCTCCGGCCAGGAGGATCAGGGCGGCGGCATCGTGTGGCGCTACCGCGACAAGGACAACTACTACATCGTCCGCGCGAACGCACTCGAAGACAACGTCGTCCTCTACAAGGTTCAGAACGGCAAGCGCGAAGACCTGCCGCTTAAGGGCTCGGGCCGGACTTATGGAAAGAAGGTGAAGGTTCCGGCGGGGCAGTGGAATACGCTACGCGTGACGGCGCATGGGAACCTCTTCACCGTCTGGTTCAACGGCCTGAAGCTTTACGAAGTCGAGGACGGCACCTTCACCGAGGCCGGCAAAGTTGGGCTGTGGACGAAGGCGGATTCGGTGATTCACTTCGACGACCTGCAGGTCAGCAAGCCACCTGCGAGCGTGCGAGAGCAGAGTGGCGGAAAAGAGACGGGCCAGACGCCGATTGTCGTCTTCGTGTGTGAACACGGGGCGGCCAAAAGCATCGTGGCGGCGGCCCACTTCAACAGGCTGGCGGAAGAGCAGCACCTGAACCTGCGGGCCATCGCCCGGGGGACGAATCCCGACAGTGAGATTTCGCCGAAGGCCGTCCAGGGATTGCAGGCTGACGGGCTGGCGCCGGGAGAGGGGGCGCCGAAGAAGATCTCCAAAGCCGATCTGGTCGGCGCCAGGCGTGTGATCACCTTCTGCACGCTGCCTGACGATTACCCGGGCGGCGTGCGGGTCGAACACTGGGGCGATGACCTGCCTGTGGGTGAGAATTACAACAAGGCCCGCGACACGCTGGTTGAACGCATTCGCCGCCTGCTGGGAGAACTCAGGTCGGAACAGTGAAGCGGCTCAGGACGGAATGTGAGCGACCGCGATTCAGCAGACCTCCTGCAAAAGTACTTTCAGGGATGACGAGCGGCGGCCGGCTCTGAAGCCCGGGGCATTTTTGCAAGAGGCCTGCTGTACCGTTTTATTCACAGTCTTCAGGTAACCGGTTCCTGATGGATTAATTGTGGTGGAAGGGTCAGAAGTGAGGGATTGCTACTGTGAGAGGCCGACGCGCCGCAGCAGATTCCGGAAGCGCGGGTCTGCGCGGAGGTTGTCGAAGAGCGGGTCTATTTTGAGCATCACCATTTTGTCGGCGTGTTCCTGATAGCTCTTTTCCAGCCACTCGATGGCGCGCTCACCCTCCCCGAGTCGGGCGTGGAGTTGCGCCAGATAAAAGGAGGGCTGGTCATATCTCTGCCAGTCTTTCCTGGTCACCAGCTCAATCTCCTTCTCCCAGTAACCTCGCCAGCCTGACGCCGCGTAGGCATCTCTGAGCGGCGCCGTCCAGTCCGTCCCGCCTCCGATGTTCAGGGCTTTCAGCCGCGCGGCGACGGCCTGGTCATAGAGCCCTTTCTGTTCATAGGCCAGAGCGAGGTCATAGTTGAGCTTGAAATAATCATGCGCGTCCAGCTCAAGCATCTTCAGGCAATGCGCGATGGCCTGGTCGTACCGGCGCGCGCGGTAATAAGCCCTGACCAGATCCCCGTTGGCGGCGAGTAAGAGCGGTTCGAGTTCCTGCGCGCGTCTGGCTTCGGCGATGGCTTCCTCGTGGCGCGCGAGGTAGGACAAGAGGACCGAATACCATTGATGGGCCGTCGAATAACCCGGGTCAAGCTCGATCGCGCGCCGGTATTCCCTCTCCGATCCCGCCCAGTCCCAGTCGTAATAGAAGAGAACCCGGGCGAGCGAAGTGTGGGCTTCGGCCAGTTGCTCATCCAGCTGCAGCGCCTGTTTCGCCGCCGCTTTGGCTTTGGTATAAGCCTCCTGCGGCGGCAGCGCGCCGAGCTGAGCCATCAGTGCGTAACAATCGGCCAGCCCCGCCCACGCCAGCGGGTAGTCAGGGTCTGAGGCGATTGCCTGATTGAAGTACTCGACGGCTCTCCTGAAACCCGCCGCGTCCCGCTTGTCCCACAGGTAACGGCCTTTGAGCCAGGCCTGCCAGGCTTCGGGATTCCGGGGGTATCGTCTGGCCAGTCGTTGCTGTCCGCCCGCAGGCGAACGCACCCGCAGTTTCTCCGAGACCTCCTGCGCCAGAAGCTCATGCACCGCGATGAGGTCTGTCAGCCGGCGATTATACTGTTCGCCCCAGAGCTGCGAGCGGCGCGCCACGTCGGTCAGTTCGGCCTGAATGTGCAGACTGCCGTCGCGCAGCGTGATGCGTCCGGTCAGCACCGCGCCGACGCCGAGCTGACGGCCGGCCTCGCGCGGATCAACTTCGCGGCCCTTGTAGCGGAAGACAGTGCTGCGCGGCACGAGGCGCAGGCCGGGCAGTTGCGAGAGGCGGTTGATCAGGTTTTCGGTGATCCCGTCACTCAGGTACTCAAGGTCCGGGTCATTACTCCCGTTGACGAACGGCAGGACGGCGAGGGAATCAATCGCCCCGCCCCGCCCGGCGAGGAGATAGACTCCGGCGCCGATGCTCGCCAGCACGGCCAGGGCGACGGCCGCGATAGCCGGATGCGGGAATCGTCGCCGTGATCGGGCAGTGATTATTTCGGCGACCTGATGGTCGGCAGATTTCAGCTGACCTTGTGCCTGCCAGCCGTTGGCCTCCTGCCCCGCCGGGCTGTTTTCCTGTTCAGGAAACGGATGACCGAAGCCGGCATCATTCGCCCGAGCAGCGGGGCGCGTGGTCGTGAGTTCAGCAGCGACGGCTCTGGCCCTCTCAAAGGCGGGGGCCGTCTCCGCGGCGGGCAGAGGCTGAATCTGTCCCGATAGAATCTGTTCGTGCAACTCAGTCGTTGCCTGTTCGGGCTCGGCGTCCAGCTCCCGGCGCATCGCCTCGCAGCACTGGCGGTATTGCTGCAGCGCCTGATGCCGGCGGCCGACGAGCCCATAGAGGCGCATCAGCCGCCGGTGTGCCTCTTCATTTGACTGATCGCCTGCGATCAGTTCCCTGAGGCGGTCAATGCTCCGCTGGTACTGGCCGTCCTGTTCGTAAAGCGCGGCGAGCCGGGCGAGCAGGTCGTGGTGCAGGGCGTGCAACTGCTCGCGCCGCCTCGCGGCCCAGTCCTCATAAGGCTCATCGCTCAGCAGTTCGCCGCGGCAAAGCCCGAGCGCCGCTTCATAGCCGGCGACGTCGCCCCCGCCGATTGCTTCAGCCGCCTGCCGCTCGAACTCATCCACGTCAATCCACAGCCGCTCGGGCGCGCGCAGCAGTACCTGATCGCCCTGAGTGATGAGAAAGCGCGACTCCGAGCCCGCCTTGAGCGCCGGCTCCAGAGCGCGGCGGGCGGCGTGGATCGTTTTGTGCAGGCTGTTGGCGGCTGATTCCGGCGGCTGCTCCGGCCACAGGCATTCCATAATCTGCTCGCGGTGCAGTTGATGACGGGGCTGGAGTGCGAGGAGTTGAACGAGCAGTCTGGCCTTGCGGCGTGTCCAGCGCTGATCAATGACCGGCCCGCCGTCCACGGTCAGGCTGAACGGCCCGAGCAGGCGAATCTCCAACGACGATGGGAGGGAAACCTTCCGGGACATGACTTACTGCGACAAATTGGAAATCCAGCTTCCGGCTTGCGCAGCGGCTTTTCACCACCGCGTGGCCAGCATCCTAACGGAGGTTTCCCGACGAGTAAAGCTGCCAGTGAGGTGGTCACGCTGCCCGGGGTGCGGACCCGTGCAAGAAATTCGCGATCTGCCGGCCTGACGCGCCTCAGGCCAGTTCGCGGCGGTAGGTGAGGAAGTTCCTCGTCACCCGGCAGCCGAGTTTCTCCGCCGTGCGGCGCGACGGCCAGTTGTCATCCAGCACAACCGTGTAACTGCCCGTCCTGTAGCCGCGCTCGATCATCGCCAGGTAACTCCGGGCCGCCATCGCCAGGTTGACGCCGCGCCCGCGCCAGGGCTCCTTCACGCCGATGACCAGCAGCATGCCGTGGTCAATGCTCTGGAGGGCGCTCTGAAACTCGCCGAAGTTCTCTTCGATGGATTTGCCGCGCAGCGGGTGAAAGGCCTGATTCAGATCGGGCAGCGAGAAGACCCCGCCCGCCGTCTGCCCGTCGGCTTCGGCAAAGACAGTGAACTCGGGGACGAGAAAGTCTTTGAGGCCGACCGTCAGCTCCGACATCTCCTGTACGGTGAGTTGTGGCGCGCCCCAGTGCCGGGAGAAAGTTTCGTTGTAGAGCGGCGTGAAGAGTGCCGCCTCTTCTTCGAGCCGCTCAAAGTCCCACGTGCGCAGGCTGACGCCCGCCGGCCGGGCGAGTTCGACCATCTGCTCGTAACGTCGCGCGAGTTCGGGCGTGAACTCGACCTGATACTGCACGACGCCGCGCTCGGCCATAAAGCCGGCGTTCTTGACACAGCAGTGGTAGTAAGCCGGGTTGAATCCGTGCAGGAAGGACGGCGTGGCCTCGTAAGCATCTATCGTCAACGGCATCTGCCAGCCGATCAGGAAATTGAAGCGGGCGGCAGCGCTTTGTCGCTCACGCAGCCATTCACAGGCGGTGCGGAGCAGCGCCACTACCGCTTCGTCGTGGCCGGGCAGCGCTTCAAAGAGGACGAGGTGCCCGGTCTGTTCCTGCCAGTGGCGGTTGAACTTCTCATCCACGACGGCGGTCACGGTCGCCAGGATACGATCATTCTCCTCGACCCAGAAGGCCTGCGCCTGCGCGTGTTCACGGTACGGGGCCCCGCCGTCGAGCAGGCGGACGAGGTGATGTGTGTCGGGCGGCACCCAGTGCGGGTTCTGCCGGTAGACCTCATTGCCGAAGTCGGCATAGCGCTGGAACTCATCGCTGGTTTGAAGTGCGCGTACTTGCATGGATATTCTCCTCTGTGAAGTGTCCGACAGGCTGCCGGCTTGCGACTGCGGTCTCCGGCAAAGTCAACGACAAGCTGCCGGCTTATCGGACCTCAACCGACTCCACCAGCAGTATTCCGGGTCGTCGCACTATGGAGAGAAATCGCTTCCCGAAGACGTTCGGCGATTTCCGCGGCCTCAGCAATAATTCAACGTCATTGCCCCGGAAGGGTGTCTCGTGTGTTTCGGATGCCGGTGGGGGGTACGAACATTGCCGTGTGAATAGATTTCACCCGGTAACCTGTGAAGTGGTATTTATTTGATGGGCAGGATTCCAGGGCCGCGTGACGACAGATTCCGGCGGCCTGGGTTCTGCCGTGCCGCCCGCGAGGGTCGGATCACGACGGATTTTTGTCAGCCAGAATCAACCTGCTTTGCAGGGATTCGGACGGAGCGGGTTCCAGACGGCTGGCGAGCGCGGCAGGCCCGCCCAGTTCGGTCATCAGGTTTTTCAGAAACTCATCCTGCATCTGCCGCAGGTGCCTGACGCTCCGGCCCTCGGCCATGTCGTAAATGACGAACAGCACCGGCCCGTACTTGCGCGTCATCGCCACGCCCGAGAGCGCCGCAGCCCCGTCGTCTGTTTCGGTCAGCGTGCCGGTCTTCGCGATCACGCTGCCCGCAAATTCGGGCTCGGTGAAGCGTCCGGCCAGGGTGCTGTAATCAACCCCCGCCACGGGCATCACGTCTTCAAGCTTGTAGCCGCGCGCGCGCAGCCACTCCGTCAGCATGCGCAGGATCCGGGCCGTGCCCTGCGGCGTCAGGCGGTTGATCTCAAGCCCCGATGCCCGCATGACGAAAACTTCGTGATCAGGCAGTCCTGCTTTCTCGACCAGAAAATCCCTGACCGCCCGCACCCCGCCGATGTAATCGCCAAGGAAGTCGGCCATCGAGTTGACGCTGTGCGCGTTCTGTTGCTGCAGGATGTGGAGCAGCGTGTCCGACTCGACCGCGAGCAGCAGCTTCGCCGCGTTGTAAGGCGACTTGTCAGTCTCGAAGCGCGTGTTATCGCGCAGCGCGAGCCGTGACTGGCGGCGGAAGACTCCGGCCGAGATGTCGGTCTGTGAATTGTGATTGCATGTGAACGGGCCGACGACCACCAGACTCCCGTTCACGCGCCTGACCCCCGAGCGTCGCAGGGCATCCCCGACGTTTTGTGCGTCGGGGATCGAAAACGAGGGGTCGCTGCCGCTGAGCATAATCAGATCGCCGTTGAGCGCGCCGGTGCGCGCGTCAATTTCGCCGGTCGCGCGGAACTCGGTGCGGAAGCGGTAATCGGCGCCGAGCTTTTCGAGCGCGACGAGCGTGGTCGCGAGCTTGACGACTGACGCCGGGTTGAAAAGTTCGCGCTCGTTCCACGCGGCGATGGGTTCATGGGTGTTGAGAGCCTCAATGTAAACGCCGTGCTGATTGCCTTCACGCTGTTCGGACATCAGACGATTTCTGAATGCAATCAATGCCTGCGGATCATCGGGCCGCCTGGGTGTGGGAGTCGGCTCGGCGACCGATTTCTTTTCAGTCGCGGGGGTAAAAGTCGCGAAACTCCTTGACCAGGCGAAGTTTTTATTTTTCGTCAGCAGCGGGACCGCGCCGACAGCGATGAGCAATGTCACTACGAGAGCGACAGTCCGTTTCACAAAAGCGGGTCGAATCATCGTGGTTTATTTTTGATGCTTATCCTGGACTAATTTGACAGTCCGCGGCAGGGGGTTAACAATCAGTAACGGCGGGGTAAGCTAACGGTATTTGACGATTGAAGCAAGCAAAAAATATCGTCGGCCCGTAACCTATCCGCTAAATACCTGCCACTACTGACCGGGGAACATACGCTCATGAAAACCACTCGCTGCCGCCTGTCGCTGATCATCTGCTGTTATCTGGCCCTCGCCTCGCCTGTTTTTGCGCAGGCCGGGAGGGCCGTCAATGCGACCGTTAATCAAGCAATTCCCGCGCCTGAAACCGCGCTGGGCTTTAAGATCGGGACAGATCGCAGGCTGGCGAAGTGGGAACAGTTCGTGGCTTACTTCAACCGGCTCGCCGAAACCAGCAACCGCGTCAAAGTCGAGACGCTCGGGCAGACGACGCTCGGCAGGCCCTTCATCGTGGCCACCATCAGTTCGCCGGAAAACCTGAAACAGCTCAGCACGCTCAAAGAGATTCAGGCGAAACTGGCCGACCCGCGTCTCATTCAGACTGACCAGTCGCCCGCCGGGCAGACTCTCAATGACCTGGTCAGGCGCGGCAAAACCGTCGTCGTCATCACGTGCAGCATTCATTCGACCGAAGTCGGCGGCACGTTCACCGGGACTGAACTCGCCTGGCGGCTGGCTTCATCGAACGCGCCCGAGATTCAGCAGATTCTCGACAACGTGATCGTGCTGCTCGTGCCCTCGCTCAACCCCGACGGCACTGACATCGTGGCCGACTGGTATCAGAAGACGCTCGGCACGCCGGCTGAAGGCACCGCGCCGCCCGAGCTTTATCACCACTACACGGGCCACGACAACAACCGCGACTGGTACGCCTTTACGCAGGTCGAGACGAGGTTGACCGTGGACAAAATCCTCAACGTCTGGCACCCGCAGATTCTGCACGACGTGCATCAGATGGGCGCGAGCGGCGCGCGACTGTTCGTCCCGCCTTACTCCGAGCCCTGGGAGCCGAACATTGACCCGACGATCATCGCGGGCGTCAACGCGCTCGGCTCGACGATGGCGTGGGAAGTAATGGCGCAGGGCAAACGTGGCGTCGTGATCAATGGCGTCTACGACGCTTGGACGCCGGCGCGGGCATACGCTCATTACCATGCCGGATTGCGGATCCTGTCGGAGACCGCCAGCGCGCGCCTGGCCACGCCGGTTGACGTCCCGTTCGAGAGGCTGGGGCCGGGCATCGGCTACCACGCGAAAGTGCAGACGTGGAATTTCCCCGCCCCCTGGCCGGGCGGGCACTGGACGATCCGCGACATCGTGGATTATCAGGAGGCCGCCGCGCTCGCGCTGCTCGGCCACGCGGCGCGCTACCGCGAACAGTACCTGCGCAACTTTTACGGGATCAGTCGCCGCGCGACTCTCCCCGGAGAGAATGTATCCGCCTTCCTGCTGCCCGAGCCCGCCGTCCCGGCCACGATCACCGCGGCGACCAAAGAGATCAGGGAAGAGGTCAAAGCCCGCAGCACGCAGGATGAATCGAAGCACAACGAAGCCGACGCCGCGGTGAAGAAGATCACCGGCCAGCCTTCGACCGCCGAAGAGGTGAATTACTATTACAAGATCGAAGGCCTCGACCGCGTGCTGGCCATCCTCAAGCGCGGCGGCGTCGAAGTGACGCGCGCCACGAAAGAATTCACCGCTGACGGCAAACGCTACCCGGCGGGCACGCACATCATCAGTATGCAGCAGCCATACGGGGCCTTCGCCAAAACGCTGCTCGAAAGACAGGTCTATCCCGACCTGCGCGAATACCCGGGCGGCCCGCCCAGGCGGCCTTACGACGTGGTCGCGCACACGCTGCCGCTGCTGATGAATATCAGCGCCGTGGCCGTCAAAGAACCGCCCGCCGTCGAAACGCAACGCGAGCCGATGTCGCTCGTGCTGCAATCGCGCGTGCGTTCAGACCCGGGCGTGCGCGTCGGCCTGTATCAGAACTACCTGCCTTCGATGGACGAGGGCTGGACGCGGTGGATGTTCGATCAGTACAAGTTCCCTTACACGCGGATCGTCCATCACGAAATCCGCGCCGGCAAACTGCGCGATAAATACGACGTGATCATCCTGCCCGATCAGGCGGCGCGCGCGATTGCCGAAGGGATCCCGGCGAAGACTGCGGCCACGCGCGGCGGTGACGAAGAAACGTTGGGCAGCTACCCACAGCAATACACCGGCGGTCTCGGCGAGGACGGGATCAAAGCCCTGCGCGACTTCGTCGAGGCGGGCGGCACGCTGATCACTTTCAATAACTCCTCCAACTTCCCGATTGAATACCTGGGCGTGCCAGTAAAGAACGTGCTGAAAGGAATCCCGGCGAAGGACTTTTATTGCCCCGGCTCGATCCTGCGCACGCAGCTCGACGAATCGAGCGCACTGTCATTCGGCGCCGACAAGGAATCAATCGCGTGGTTCGAAGGCGGCCCGGCATTTGAAGTGACGGACGCGGGCAGCGTGAAGGTGATCGCGCGTTACCCTGACAACGCGAACCCGCTCCTGAGCGGCTGGATTCTCGGCGACCAGCTGATCCGCGGCAAAGCGGCGCTCGTCGAGGCGCGACTCGGCAAAGGCCGGATCGTGATGTTCGGCTTCCGCCCCCAGTACCGCGGCCAGAGCCTGGCGACCATGCCGCTGCTCTTCAACGCGATCCTGACGAGCAGGACGGAGCAGTGAGGAGCGATAAGGCGATGACCAGAGAAGAAGCCCTTCATTTCAAGGCGCGGTGGCAGATGGTGAATGAAACCATTGCCGAGGAAATTCGCCGAACCCCCGTGTCAGTAAAGCTTCAGCAGTTGGAAGTAATGTTTGCCGCCGCACAGGAACTCGGATGGGTCGAGAATCTGAAAGCGGGAGAAGAAGAAGTGCGGGAGCGATGGCGCAAACTGAAGGAGAAACTGCATGTCTGAGAAGCTGCTGCCTCGATAGTTCGTAACATTACTTCACCTTTTTGTACCTCTTCTTCGCTTCACTCGGCACCAGCGGGTCAGTATCCACAGGCCCTCACCATCCCAACTGCATCGTAAAGCGAAAAGTCCGCCCGTCATTCAGGGTGTTGGTGATCTGACCGAAGTTCTGATTGACCAGCTCAAAGCCCGGCTCGGCGAATTGCGGCGCGTTGAAGAGGTTGATTGATTCGGCGCGGAACGTCAGGCGCACTTCCCTGCGCACCGCCCAGACCCGGGCGAGCGAAGCGTTGACGTTGTGAATCGGGCCTTTGCGGAAGACGTTGCGGCCGAGGTTGCCGCGCTCGTCCGTCGGCCTGATGAATGCGAACGCCGCGCGCGGCAGGAGTTGTTTTGAAGTGTTCGGGTTTGAAATCGTGCGGCCGAGGATCGAGGGGTCGAGCAGGTTGGGCCGGTCGCTTCCGTTGCCGTCAACGTTGCCGAAGCCGGGGCCGTCGGCGCCGGATACAACATTGAAAGGGATGCCCGTCTTGACAAGTGTCACGGCTGAGAGGCTCCAGCCGCCGCCTGCCTTCGCGAGCCAGCGCAACTGCGAGGGCAAACTGGTTATATAGCTCACGCGCCACAAAAAAGCATGCGTCTGATCGAAGGGACTCAGCCCCTTCATATCGCGGTGCGTCTCGAATTCCGACTGGCTGCGCCCGGTGCGCGAATCATTCTCGTTGGCCGTGTTCGTGTAACTCGTGCCCAGATCCATCGCCTTGCTGAACCAGTACGAGGCGTCCATCGTCAGCCCGCGCCAGTTCGAGAGGATGAGCGAAGCGCGCGCGGCGTCGAAGTAACCGCGTGAGCCGTTCAGCACCACGCGGATGTCGGCGTAATCCTGATTCGGGCGGCGCTGGTTGACGGTCGCGGTCGTCTGCGGGATGCCTTCAACCGGATGGGCGCGGTTGAGATACCACATCACAAACAGCTTGTGCGAACGGCTGCCGACGTAACCGAGTTGCAGCCTGATCGTCTTCGACCATTCGGGCTCCCAGCTCAGGTTGTACTGGTGCGAGTAGGGCACGGCCAGTTCGGGGTCGAGATGGTAAAGCGTCGGCCGCGCGAGCGGCAGCTGGCCGCCCGGTGAGGCGCTGCCGAGCGGGTCCACGAGGTTCGGCGCGGTCACGACGATCTTGTAATTGCCGGGCGGGCTGAAGCGAATCTGCTGAAACGTGACGGGGAAGATTTCGCCGAAATGCGTCCCGTACGCCGCGCGCGTGACGCCCCACTGCCGCGGCAGCCGGTAAGCGAAACCGAACGTCGGCGCGATGTTGTTGCAGTCGCAGTCGTAAGGAATAGTGTTGAGGCCATTCACTTCCACCGGCGCCGTACTCGGCTGGTAGCGCAGGCCGTATTGCAGGTTGAGCCGCTGATTCACCTTCCAGTTATCGCCCGCGTAAAACTGCAAGTCCCAGGAGCGAAAGCCGCGATGGACGTTGCCGATGGAAACGATGTGCTGCGACGGGAAGCCGAGCCGGAAATTGGTGATCGCGTCGCGGCCGAAATCGCTGCCGAACGAAAAGAACCCCCGATGCACGTCGGTCTCACGCCCGTTGAGTTGTCGCCGCACCACGCCGAAGCCCGCCGCGAGCGTGTGACTGCCGCTTACGCGGCTCATCTGCCCCGCGGACCTGATCTGGTTCTGCGCCCGGTCAATCGGGATGCTCCCGTCCGGCCCCAGACTGCTCAGGCCGGAGACTTGAATGAACGGGCCGACCGCGTTCTTTTCAGGCTCGAGCAGCGAAGCCAGCCGGTCGTAGCCGGCCGACAGCCGAATCACAGTGGTCGGGTTCCATTGCCGCGTCCAGACGATGCGCGCCAGATGCGATTTCGTATCGGTGTTTGGGTTCTGCCCGGCGATAAACTGAAAGGCGTCCACGTTCTGTGAAGTGAACTGGTATTGCAGCGTGAGACCGTCTCTGCCGTTCAGGCTCTGATCCAGACGGATGCCCGCCTGATTGCCGTTGATCACCTGTGGCGAGTTGGTATTGAGCGCGCGCGGATTGATGTCAGTGCGGTTCGGCAGCTCAGCGGGGAAAGCCGCGAGGAAACGCGCGACAATGGCGCGCGTCACCGGGTCAGTCGCGAGCGGCGTCCGCTCATCGGGTTTCGGCACGAGGACGTTCCCGTTGACGCTGCCGCGCACCTTCTGCTGGCTGCCGTCAATGAAGAGATTTGCGCTCTTCCACGGCGCGGCGCCGAAGTTGAAGCCGTAATCGTTCTCGTGCGCGGGCCTCACCCCGCCGACCTGGAAGAACGATCGGGCGCTCAGGACGCTGTTGAGGTGGGTGAAAGTCAGATTGCCGTGCATGCCCTGCCTGAGCGCGGCCGGGACGGCCAGCACGGATTTCGGCGCGTTGCCGAATTCCGCGCCGAAGTAGCTGCTCGCCGGAGAGAATTCGCGCACGATGGTCGCCGTCGTGCCGAGGCGGACGTTCAGTTCCTTGAGCGCGTTGTTGTCCACCAGATTGAACTGAACGTTTTCATTGCGCCGGCTCTCGCCCGAGGCCGCGTCCGTTTTGCCAAGCAGGTTAAGGTCGGTGCGCTTGCTGGGTTCCGACTGCGCTGCACCCGACTGTCTGGTTTCGCTTTCAGAAGTTTTCTCTGCGGGGGGCGGCGCTGGTGGCTGCTGTGCCACGGCCGGTTGCGACAACACACTCATACCGAGTGTGAGCGACAGGGTCAGGTGAATCAGTCCGGTGCAATTCCGGCGGACGTGTTTTGAATGCCTCTTCACCGCGGAGGCGCAGAGAGAGCAGAGGAAACGCAGAGAGGAGGTCTCATCTGCGCTGTCTCTGCTCTCTCTGCGCCTCCGCGGTGAAGAGGCATTCCCTGACAGGACGCCCGGCTTTCTGTTGGAGCGATGAAGGCAGGAGAATATTTTTTCGTCAGAAGACAGGCACATAAAGTGGCAGTTCCGGAGCGCAGGCAAATTGATGGTCTACGTCGTACCGGTTTTCGCCGAGCGCGCGGGACGGTAACCCAGTGCCCTGAGCCGGCGGCGGACTTTCCCGGCGGTGGCGAGAGTCCCGATTTTTTCACTGATTTTTTCGAGCCAGACGACTTCACGTCCGTTCCAGTCGTAAACCCAGGTGTAATAAAAGGGGCGCGCGCCGGTCGGCCCGATCCCCGTGTAATGGTCGCACAAAACCAGTAGTTCGTTATCCGCGTCGCGGTCGGCGTTGGCAAAAAAGACGGCTTTGACTTCGGTGTGACTCCACATCAATTCGATCCGTGGCAGCTCGACTTTCCGGTAACCTTCACCCTGCGGGATCAGAATCCAGCCGGTGTATGGGCGGTCCTCTTCTTTGCCAAACAGCACGACCAGACTTTTTGCCGACGGGCCGAACGAGCCCTGAACCACCGGGTGAGCGAGCTTCGTCCCGGGCGGGATGACGCGCGCCGCGAAATCGCCGGATGATTCGCCGGGCCGCGGGGTGAAAAGCTCTCCCTGCTGCGCGAGCGCGTGGCAGAAAAACAGCGCGGACAGGAAGGCTGAAACGGCGGTTCTCTTTTTCATCGGGGATCAGGCAGCCTTAGTTGAGCGCGGCGAAGGCCTCGAAGCGCTTACGGATCAGTTCGCCGTAAACGGCGGCCTGCCCGGCCCCGTTGTATTGCGAGGCGAAGGCGACGAAATCCTTGTGCTGAAGCGCGGAAACCCTGGTCGAGACGTTGTGCGGCCCCTGAATGAAGTCGAAGAAGCCGATCAGCTGGATGCGCTCGTCGGCCTGGAAGGCGGAAAACATCTCCTGCACCGAGTCATAACCGATCAGGCTGTGATTATCGCCGAGGATCTGCGGCAGCCCCATGCTGATCGAGCGCAGGCCGGCCTCCTCATTCAGCAGCACCGCCTTGCTGAAGACCTTCCACTCGGCGTCCTGATCGCCGTGAAAGCTCTGCCAGGGCTGGTTGGCGGCTGAACGGAACTCGTGCCCCTTCCAGGGCTGCTGCTGGTTGAAGCGGAAGAAGGCGTTGAAGGTATCAGCATTGTCTTTGCCCCAGAACCGCCAGAACAGGTGATTCTCAAACCGGATGATCAGGCGCCCATGGCTGAAGCCGCTGCCGCCCGATTCGGTCGCCACGACGGCGACGGCGACGCCCGGGTCAACCCCGATCCGGGTGGCGAGCGCCTTGATCAGCCCGCCGTACTTGTTCCAGATGCGCGCCACCATTACGGCATCAGAACCCTGATTGACAGGCACAGAGAGCGCGACCGCCGGGGCGAGCGGCAAATCCACGACGCCCGGCTGGTGAATCAGGAAGCCGCTCATGATCTTCTGCTCAGGCAGCAGCACCAGATTGCCGTGGACGAACCCCTTCAGGCCGTCCACACTCACGCTCAGCCATTTGCCATCCTGCCCCTGACCGGTTTCGAGGACGGCCAGCTTCGTCTTCGCCTTAAGCTCGATTTTGATTTTGAACTCCTGACCCGGCCCTTCGCGCAGGTTGGCGACGCTCGTGGTGGTTCCGGTCAGAGGAGTGGTTTCGGGCATGGGGCGTCTCCTTTTTGTTCTGTAGTTGCCCGCGGAGGTTTATCCCACGACTGTTTTGAAGTCAAGCTATACGTTCTTCCATTTACTCAGGCTTTGCCGTGGTCGCACTGCCAGCCTGATTTCCCGGCCGCTCCCAGCTCCGCCAAGCCACGAGCCATGCCGGAAGAACGTACAGTGATACCCAGGCCCGCCAGGCGAGACCCGGGAGCAGAACCTGCCATCTGATGTGATCGCCGGCCGCGAAAAAGATGACGAGCAGGACGAGTGGCAGATTGATGACAACCCGCCACGCTCGGTAGCTGGTCCGCCTGACCTGATCGGTGCTGCTTCCTTTCGCGAGCGCTTCGATCACGATCATCAGCAACACCAGAACAAAGGCTGTGCCGACGTCGAGGAATCCGACCCAGACGGGAATAGACTTCGCCTCAGAGAGGCTGGCGACGAGCGGGAAGATACATGAAATGACGAACAGCACGGCGCCGGCGGCAGCCACAGGCCGCCCCCAGCGTGCCAGCAGGGGAGTCTGTTGTGGAGTCATCCCGGAGTCGGCGGGGCGTCCTTTCATATTACGTTTGCAGCAAACCTCCGCGCTTCTGGCGCTGAAGAGATCATCTCTCAGACAAAATCCGCCGGCACCGGAAGAAGCTCACTCACCCCGCAGCGCAATAGTCGGGTCAAGCACTGACGCCCGCCGCGCGGGCAGCCCCGACGCGATCAGGGCAATGATCAGGAAGAACGCTGCCATGGCCACGAAAGTAGGCGGGTCGGTCGCGCTGACGCCGACAAGCATGCTCGTCATGACGCGCGTCAGACCCACGCCCGCGACCGCGCCGACCGCGATGCCCGTCGCGCTCAAGCGCAGTCCGTGGCCGACCATCAGTTTGAAGACGCTTCCGGGCGTCGCGCCCATGGCCATCCGGACGCCGATCTCCGCCGTGCGCTGCCGCACCACGGTTGACAACACGCCGTAGAGCCCGACGCCCGCGAGCAGCGCCGCGATGGCCGCGAAGACGCCGATGAGCAGGAGCGAAAAGCGCGTGCCCGCCTGTGCCCGCTCGACGAGCGCATCCATCGGCTGCATTTCGGTGATCAGCAGATTCGGGTTGAACCTGGCTATCTCTGCGCGGACTACTGCCGCCAGCTTCGCAGGGTCGCCCTTAGTGCGGACGGCCCACCGCGCGGCGGCGCCGTGTCCGAGGAAACCGTCGGTGAAGTAAATCTGCTCGCGCCCCGGCTCGGCCAGCGAAGTAGTGCGCTCGTGCGCGACGACGCCAATCACCTCGACCCACTCCGGCTCCTGGGAGCGGATGCGGACGAGGATGCGCTTTCCGACGGCGGATTCATTCGGGAAAGCTTTCGCGGCGAGAAACTGGTCAATGACCACCACGTTCCGCTCGGGCGCGTTGTCCGCCTCGGTGAATGTGCGCCCCGCGAGGAGCGGCGTGCGGAGCGTCTCAAAGTAGCCCGGCAGCACGCTCTGGTTATCTACGGCCTGAAACTTCGTCGGGTCGGAGAGCGCTGCTGCGGTGCCCCAGCGAATGGGGCTGAATCTGTCCGCGAGCGGGAATGGCCCGGCGGCCGTCACGCTTTCGACGCCCGCGAGCGCACGCAACCGGCCCTCGACCTCGCGCATAAAGCTGGCGCGCTCCTGCGGCTGCTGCCCGCCGCGGGGCCCGAGCAGCAGGAATGTCAGCAAACCGTGCGGGTCGTAGCCCGTGTCAATGCGCTGCAGGGCGAGGAAGCTGCGAAACATCAGGCCCGACCCGATGAGCAGGACGAACGAGAGCGCGACCTCCGTGACGACCACCGCGTTGCGCAGCCGCCCCCCGCCGCCGAGCGAGCCCGCGCGACCGCTCCCGCGCAGGAGGTTCATCACATCCGGTCGCGAGGCCTGCAATGCGGGCGGCAGGCCGAAGATCGCCGCCGCCGCGAGCCCGGCCAGCGCCGTATACGCGAGGACGACTGGATCAACCCTGATCGAATCGAGGCGCGGCAGGTTGGCGGGCGCGATGGCGAGCAACTGGCGGATGCCGGCCCACGCGAGGCCCAGGCCGAGCAGTGTGCCCGCCCCCGCGAGCAGCAGGGCTTCCACAAGCATCTGACGGACGAGTCGCCACCAGCCCCCGCCGAGCGCGGCGCGCACCGCCAGCTCACGCCCGCGCAGCGCCGCCCGCACGAGCAGCAGGTTCGCCACGTTCGCGCACGCCACGAGCAGCAGAAAGATGACCGCGCCCGTCAGCGCGAGGAGTGCGGGCCGCACTTCCGCGACCAGGTATTTGTGCAGCGGCTCCAGCCGGAAATGCAGGCCGGAGGTCTCCCGGATCGAGTCGTTCTTCCTGATCTCCGCGGCGGCCGCGTCGGCCTCGGCCTGCGCCTGCCCGAGCGTCACGCCGTCCTTCAAACGGGCGATCACCCGGTGCGCGACGTTATTCCGGTTGGCAGTGTCGTAGCCCAGGCGCGCCGCGAACCAGACATCGGGCACGCGTTCCGCATTCATCCTGGGCGGAAGGAGCAGCTCGAAGCCCGGCGCCAGCACGCCCACGACCTGAGGGCCGCTGCTCCCGCCGTTCAGCATGCCGCGCCCGAGGATGGCCGTATTCCCGCCGTAGCGCCGCTGCCAGTATTCGTAACTCAGGATCGCGATGGTCGGCAGAGGCGGCTGAGCCTGTGCGCCCGGCGCGCCACTTGTCTGCGGCTGCGGCGGTTGTGGCTGGCCGTCCGCTTCAGCGAAATCACGACCGGCTGTGATCTTTGCGCCGAGCAGCCGGAAGAAGTTCGGCGTGACCGCCGCCACACGAACCTGCTCGGGCGTCCCATCCTCCCGGGGCAGGATGCGGCGGCCTGTGTTGACAGCAGCGAGGTCTTCAAGCGTCGTCTTCGATCTGTCGCGCAGGTCAAAGTAGTCGGTGTTTGAAAACAGCCAGTCCGTGACGTTGCGCTTTCGCATGTCCGCACTGACCAGCACCAGCCGATCCGGATTACTGTAAGGCAGCGGGCGGAGCAGCACCGCGTTGACGACGCTGAAAATCGCCGTGTTTGCGCCGATGCCCAAAGCGAGCGTGATGACGGTCACAGCCGTGAAGCCAGGGTTCCTGAGCAACATTCGCGCGCCGTAGCGCAGGTCTTGCAGGAGTGTCTGCATCTCTCCTCCTCAACGATGAAGTATGAACGATTAACGATGAACGAGAGAGCGATGACCGCAGTTCATCGTTCATACTTCAGATTTCATCATTCATACCTCAGTGCTACCATCGGGTCCACTTTTGTCGCCCGTCGCGCCGGAATCAGACAGGCCAGCAGGGCGACGAAGACGAGCAGCAGTGAGATCACGATGAACGTCAGCGGGTCGGTCGCGCCGACGCCAAAGAGCAGCCCCTTCATCAGCCGCGTCAGCCCGAAAGCGCCGAGCAGCCCGAGGCCGATGCCGGCGAGCGCAAGCACCAGCCCGTGCCCGATGACCAGGCGGAGGACGTCGGCCCCGCTGGCCCCGAGCGCCATCCGAATCCCGATCTCCTGCGTCTGCCGGGAGACGGTGTAAGAGATCACGCCGTAAATGCCCGTCAGCGTCAGCAGCAGGCCGGTCGCGCCGAACAACGCAAAGAGCAGCGTGTAGAAGCGCGCCTGCGCCACTGTGTCCGCAATCGCCTGCGCGAGCGGCTGGACGTTCGTCACCGGCACGGTCTTGTCGCCCGAGCGAATGGCCTCGGCGAAGCCCCGGGCGAGGGCCGCCGGGTCGTTTGTCGTGCGGATGAAGAAATTGCCCCAGCCCCAGCTGTTCTGCTGGTAAGGCAGATAAATCTCGGGATTCGCCGGCCGGGTCAGACTGCTGTGATGCACGTCGCCGACGACGCCGACGATCTCCCATCGTTCCGGGTCGCCCTCATTCTGATTCGCGCCAATGTGCGAGATGTATTTGCCCAGCGGGTCTTCGTTCGGGAAGTAACGCGCGGCGAGCGTCTCGTTGATGATGGCCACGCCCACGCCGCCGCGCTCGTCCTGTTCGGTGAAATAACGGCCTTTCCGCAGGGGAATCCTCATCGCCTGGAAGTACTGCGCGGTGACGCTGCGGTTGCTGGCCCCCGGCTCCTGTCCGGGTTCAGGCCTGGGGCGGCCCTCGATCCTGAAATCGCTGCCCACGTTGCCGCCGCTGAAAGGCATCGGCGCGACGAACGCGGCGCTCTCGACGCCGGGCAGGCTGCGGAGCCGGTCGAGCGTCTGATTGACGTAACGCACCCGCTCCTCATGATTTTCATAAGCCGCCCGGGTCAGGCTGACGCGGCCCGTCAGTACGTTCTTCGGGTCGAATCCCGGATGCACGTTCACGAGCCGCCCGAAGCTGCGCATCATCAGGCCCGCGCCGATGAGCAGCATGAGCCCGAGGGCGACTTCCGACACGACCAGCGTGTCACGCCACCAGCGCAGCCCGCCGCCGCCCGTCGCGGTCTTCGAGCCGGCCTTCAAAACCTCGTTGATGTCGGGACGCGCGGCTTTGAAGACGGGCAGCAGGCTGAAGAGCAGCGCGGTCAGCACGGACACCGCAAGCGTGAATGCCAGCACCCGCCCGCTCATCTGCACTTCATCGAGTCGCGGCAATTGCTCTGCGCCGTAATACCTGATTGCCTGGAGCCCCCACACGGCCGCGAGCAGGCCCGCGCCGCCCGAGAGCAAAGCGAGCAGCAGGCTCTCGGTCAGCAGGTGTCGCGCGATCCGCCACCGGCCGGCGCCCAGCGCGACGCGCAGGGCCAGTTCCTTCTGCCTCGCGCTCGCCCGCACGAGCAGCAGGTTCGTCACGTTCGTGCAGGCGATCAGCAGGAGAAAACCTACCGCCCCCAGCAGCACCCACAGGGCGCGGCGCACTTCAGAGCCAACGATCTGTTCATCCACGGGCACGAGGTATGCGGTCGCGTTCCGGCTGTATTGCGGGTATTGCCGCTCCAGATTCGCGGCGATGCCGACGAACTCCGCCTGCGCCTCCGCGAAGGTCACGCCCTGCCGCAGGCGGCCGACTGCCTTGAGTACCTGCGCGCCGCGCTGATCCAGGTTCCCGCCCTCGCCCGCGATGGTCGTCACGAGTTCGACCTGTTTCGGGGCCAGCGGGAACTCGAAGCCCGGCGGCAGGACGCCGATGATGGTGAAGGGCCTGCCGTTCAGGCTGAGCTGCCGCCCGAGCGCGTCATCGCTGCCACCCAGTCGGTTCTGCCAGAACTCGTGGCTGATGATGACCACCGGTTCGGCGCCACGCTTCTCTTCCTCGACCTGGAAATCGCGGCCCCGCACGGGGCTGGCCCCGAGGAGCGAGAGGAAATTGGCGGTGACGCGCAGCCCCTGGAGGCGTTCGGCCTGCTCGTCATTGAGCAGGATGAAGCCATTCGGTTTGTAAGCGGCAATCGCCTCAAAGCTCCGGCTCTGCGCCCGCCAGTCCTGCAACTCGAGGTAGGAGACGAAGCCTTCGGTGCGTTTGTCTTTAGCCGTGCGCCAGATCGCGGCCACGCGCCCGGCTTCGGGCATGTGCGGCGGATTCAGGATCAGCGCATTGATCACGCTGAAGATCACCGTATTCGCCCCGATGCCCAGGGCCAGCGTCAGCACCGCAATCAGTGTGAAGCCGGGCTGCTTCATGAGCATGCGCGCGCCGTAGCGCACGTCCTGTAGTAGTGTCTGCATGATTCCCTCCAGAAGCTGTCAGCCGTCAGCGCTCAGCGGTCAGCCAGGCACTCTGGCTGACCACTGACTGCTGAGAGCTGATCGCTCAGGTAACAAGCTGCTGCCAGCCGGTCACTTCTTCGGCGCCTCGTTCCTGAGGCTGCGCTTGAGAAAATCGAGCGTATACCTGTACAGATTCTCGGCCCCTATGCCGTGTTCGCGGTCGGGGAAGGTGTGGATCTCGAAATCTTTTTTGAGCGCAGTCAGGCGGTCACGGAGCAGCAGCGCCTGGCTGACCGGGACGTTGATGTCTTTTTCGCCGTGCAGGATCAGCACCGGGCAACGGAGTTTTTCCATTTGCAGGATTGAGGAGCGCTCTCTGACGGCCTCTTCAGTCATCCCGGGTTCGGCCTCCATGTTTTTGCGAATGCCGTCGAGGCCCGTCTCGTCATGCGCCCTCCTGAAATCGTAAACGCCCGCCCCCAGCACCACTGCTTTTACGTCGTCGAGCCGGACGGCCAGCAGCGAGGCCGCCATCCCCCCGCGCGAATAGCCGACGATGCCCATGCGCTTCGGGTCCACGAAGGGCTCGCGCTGAAACTTCCTGTACCCGGACGTCAGGACCTTGAGCGTTTTTGGGCCGACGTAATCTGCCGGCCCTTCCGACCTGCCGTAGCCGGGTTGCGAGACGGCCACGCCGGCAAAACCTTCCCGGGCGAACGTCAGGCCGTTCGGGATCCAGTCGCGCGCCGTCGTCGCGTGGCCGGGGATGAGCAGCAGCCCGGGGAACGGGCCGGCGCCTTCGGGCCTGAACGAGATGGCTTCGACGTTTTTGCCGTCCACCGAATAGTCGAACCTGCACAACTTAACTTTGAATGGCTCGTAGAAGGTGCAACCCTCTTTGTCCAGGGCTTCGGCCAGCCTGCCCGAGTCAGGGCGTTGCGCCCCGGCAGTCGAAAAGCAGACGAGCATGATCGCGACAGCCAACGAGCGACACGGCAGCGTCATCACGGCTCCTTTGGAGAGTGGTACAGATGGCAAACCACAGCGAAGGTCATGCCACAAGGTGTCCATTGTTTCCTCTATTCGTGACGCAAGGCAGTCATCGGATCCACTTTCGTCGCACGACGCGCCGGCAGATAACAGGCCAGCAGGGCAACGAACGTCAGCAACAGTGCGATCATGACAAACGTCAGCGGGTCGGTCGCGCTCACCCCGGATAAGAGGCTGGTCATCAGCCGCGTCAGTGCGAAGGCGCCAGCCTGCCCGATGATCACGCCCGCCACGGTCAGCACAAGGCCCTGCCCGACCACCAGACGGAGGATGTTCTGCCGCTGTGCGCCCAGCGCCAGGCGGATGCCGATCTCGCGCGTGCGTTCGGCCACCGAATACGACATCACTCCGTAGAGCCCTGCTGCAGCCAGCAGCAGCGCCGTGACGGCGAAAATCGCCAGCAGAATCAGGTTGAAGCGCGGGCGCCTGAGCGAAGACGCCACAAGCTGATCCATCGTCGAAATCGCAGACACGCTGGCGTCAGGTGCGACCTTCAGGATGTGGCTGCGCACGGCCGCGGCAAGGCCGGACGGTTCGCCGCCAGTGCGGATGGCGAAGTAACTCGCGCCGCGGACCCTCTGCATGTATGGCCAGTAGATTTCCGGCGAGACGCGATCATCCAGCCCGTACCGTCTGACGTCGCCGACGACGCCGACGATCTCGACCGTATCTTTCTCGCGCACGAGCGTCAGGCGTTTGCCGACGGGGTTTTCGCCCGGCCAGAAGCCCCTGGCCATAGTTTCGTTGATGACCGCCACGGCGGGCGCTGAGTCATTGTCGCGGGTCGTAAACTCCCGGCCTTTCAGGACCGGGACCTGCAGCGTGTGAAAATAATCCGGGCCGACGTTGTAGTAGCGGGCGCGCGGGTAGTCTCCCGAAGGGGACGCGGGCTGCCCCTCGGGCAACACCTCGATGTCTTCAAAGCCGCCGAATTGCGGGCCGGCGGAGGTCACGCCCACCGACCGCACGCCGGGAATTGTTTCGATCTCTTCAGTGACTCGCTGGTAAAACGCGGCGATGTCTTTTCCGGTCTTGAGCCGGGTGTAAGGAGAAAAGACGCTGACCGTGAGCAGGTGTTCCGGGTTGTACCCCGGCTTCAGCGTCATCATTTGTACAAAGGTCCGGCCGAGCAGGCCGGCGCCAACGAGCAGCACCAGCGCCAGCGCGACCTGCGCGACGACGAGCAGGCTCCGCAGGCCGAAGCCCAGACCAGAAAATGAGCCGCGCGTGCCGCCCTTCATCACTTCGATGAGGTTGACGCGCGCCGCCTGCACGCCCGGCGCGAGCCCAAACAGGGCCCCCGTCAGCAGTGAGAGCGCGAAAGTGAAGGCAAGAACAAATGTGTCCAGCTTCACCTGCCCCGCGCGCGGGATGGTGTCCGGGCTGATGGCAAGGAAAAGATCAATCAGCCAGACGGCAAGCGCGAGTCCCAGGGCCCCGCCGGCGAGGGCCAGCACGATGCTTTCGGTCAGCGCCTGGCGGATGATGCGCCATCGCCCCGCCCCCAGCGCGGCCCGGATCGCGAACTCTCTGCGCCGCGTCGCGGCCCGCGCGAGCAGCAGGTTCGCCACGTTCGCGCACGCGATCAGCAGCACGAACCCCACCGCCCCCAGAAAGACCATCAGCGTCCGACCGATGTCACCGACTTCGGATTCATGCAGTGAAGTGACGGAGACACTCCAGCCGGCATTTTCTTTGGGGTAAGCCGCGGCCAGCTGCTCGGCGATGCCGGACATCTCCGCCTGCGCCTCCCGCAGCGTCACTCCGGTTTTGAGTCGCGCCCAGACGCGGCGATTGCGCACGTGGCGGCCAAGGAACTGGTCGGGGTCAACCGAAAGCGGCGCCCAGACTTTGACCCACCCGAAACCGAGCGTCTCAAACTCGGGCGGCAGCACCCCGACGATCGTGAAGCTTTCGTTATCGAGCGTGAGTGGCTGGTTGATCACGTGCGGGTCGCTGCCGAACTGGCTTTGCCAGTAACTGTGGGTGATCAGCACGACGTGGTTATGACCGGGCTGATCCTCTTCGGGAAGGAACGTGCGGCCCGCGACGGGCTTCACGCCGAGGACGGAAAAGAGTCCGGGAGAAGCAATGCCGGCCTGGACCCCCTTCGGGCCTTCGGGTGTCGAGATGTGAAAGCGCCAGTCGCGCCACGCGCCGAACTGCTCGATGGTCCGGCTCTGTTTCTGCCAGTCTTCGAGGTTGCGTGGCGAGGCGATGTCGAGGTATCTGGCCTTCTCCGGATTCCTTTCGGCGAGCGTCACGAGGCGCTCCGGTTCGGGGAAAGGCAGCGGGCGGAGCAGCACCCCGTTGACGAAACTGAAGATGGCCGTATTCGCGCCGATCCCCAGCGCCAGGATGGAGACGACCAGCAGGGAGAATGCCGGAGAGCGCATCATCGTCCGAAATGTGTAACGCAGGTCTTGTAACAGTGTGTGCATAAATCCTCCGGAAGCTGTCAGCTGTCAGCTCTCAGCCAGACACTCCGGCTGAGAGCTGAGTGCTGACAGCTTATTCGTATCTGAGCGCGACCAGCGGGTCCACTTTCGTCGCACGCCGCGCCGGCACCCAACAGGCCACCAGCGCTACGCCGGCGAGAAACAGCGGCGCAAGGGCGAAGACGAGCGGGTCGGTCGCGCTGATTCCGCTCAGCAGACCGGTCATCGCGCGCGTCAGGGCGAACGAAGCGCCTGAGCCGATCACGAGCCCCGCCGCAAGCGGCACCATCCCCTGCCCCAGCACGAGCCTGAGGACGTCGCCGGCTCCGGCGCCCAGCGCCAGGCGAATGCCGATTTCGCGCGTGTGCTGTGCGACCGTGTAAGCGATGACGCCGTAGATGCCGATGGCCGCGAGCGCCGCCGCCGCCGCCGCGAAGATGACGAGCAGCGCCGTATTGAAACGCTCATCGGCCAGCGTCCGGTCAATCACCTGCTGCATGCTGCTGACCGAAGTGACCGGCTGATCCTTGTCGAGCGCGTGAATCTCCCGCTCGACGGCGCCCGCCAGTTCGAGCGGCGCGCCAGCCGTGCGCACGGCGATGAACGAATTGCGAGAGGTGATCTGCGTGAAGGGGACGTAGAGTTCGGCGTTCTCTTCCGGCGCCTTGTCGCCGAGACCGTAGACTTTGACGTTACCCACGACGCCGACGATCTCGTAAGGCACCGGGGGAGTTGAATCGTCCATCAGACGTTTGCCGACGGGGCCTTCGCCGGGGAAGTGTTTGCGTGCCAGCGTCTCATTGATGATCGCGACGCGCGGCGCTCCCGACGCGTCACGACCCGTGAAAACTCTGCCTCTGAGCAATGGGATCGCGAGCGTGCGGAAGTAATCGGGGCTGACGACCTGCAGGTGCGCGGCGGGGCGCTCCGAACGGCTCGCATCCGGGCGGCCTTCGATCCCGAAAAACATGCCGTAGCTCCAGCCGACGATGGGCAGGTCAGTCACGAGCCCCGCGCGCTCCACGCCCGGCAGCGACTCGATGCGCCGCAGGGCCTCGCCGTAGAAGGCGGCGACCCGTTCGTCGGTGGGGTAATTCCCGCGCGGCAATCCGATGTGCAGCGTCAGCACATTTCGCCCGTCAAAGCCGAGTTCCGCGCGCTGCAGATGAAAGAGACTGCGGACGAGCAGACCCGCGCCCGTAAGCAGCACGAGCGACAGCGCGACTTCGGCGACAACCAGCAGGCTGCTCAGCCGGCGATGACTGACCCCGGAGGTCGCCCCGCCGCCTTCCTTCAATGATTCGGTCAGGTCGGCCCGTGAGGACTGCCATGCGGGCGCGAGGCCGAAGATCAGACCGCTCAGCGCCGCGAGCCCGAGCGTGAAGAGCAGGACGCGCCGGTCCGCCGCGACCTGCGCTTCGGCCGGGAGCGTGAAGCGCGGCATCAGCGCGGAAAATAAATCGAGCAGCCACCTGCCCAGCTGGAACCCGAGCGCGCCGCCCGCGAGCGAGAGCATCAAGCTCTCGGTCAGAAATTGTCTGGCCAGCTGCCACCGCGACGCGCCGAGCGCCGAGCGAATCGCGATCTCTCTTTGCCGTCTGGTGACGCGTGCCAGCATCAGATTGGCGACGTTCGCGCACGCGATCAGCTGGATGAACAGAACCGCGCCGAACAGGATCAGCACCGTCTGCCTGAGCTGCGGACTGATCACGCGGTCGCGCAGCGGGTCAATCGTGACGCCCCAGCCCTGATTCGTCTCGGGGTGTTGCTCCGCTATGCCGGCGGCGACCGCGTCCATCTCGGCCTGCGCCTGCGCTACGCCCGCGCCCGGGCGGAGCCGCGCGAAGACCGTCAGGAAATGTGAACTGCGGCTCGTCTGATTCGGATTGAAGGCGAGTGGCACAAAGAGCTGCGTGCCGCCCTGATCAAATCCGTTGTTGGGCCTGAGTACGCCGACGACCGTGTACTGTTCGCCGTCGAGCGTGATCGTGCTGCCGACCACTCCGGCACTCATGCCGAAGCGTGTCTCCCAGAAGCGGTGGCCGAGCAGCACGACGTGTGACCGACCCGGCTGCTCTTCCTCCGGCAGGAACGCGCGCCCGAGCGCGGTCTTCACGCCGAGCAGTTCAAAGAAGCCGGCCGAGACGCGCGCGCCCGAAACCTGCTCGGGGCGGCCCTCGCCCGAGAGGTTGAAACTGCTCTGTGACCGCGCGGCCATCCGCTCGAACGCATGGGTCTGGTTTCTCCAGTCCAGAAAATTTGCGGCGGAGACCGAATTGCGCGGGAACTTCGGCGGTCGCTCCCACAGCATCACCAGCCGGTCGGCGTCCTCGTAAGGCAGTGTCTTGAATAAGACCGCATCCATGACGCTGAAGATGGCCGTGGTCGCGCCGATGCCCAGGGCCAGCGTGAGGACGGCTACAAAAGTGAAGCCGGGTTGCCTTCGCAACATGCGCGCGCCGTAGCGCAGGTCCTGTAAGAGTATCTGCATAATCCCTCCGGAGCGGTCAGCCATCAGCTCTCAGCAGTCAGCCGGAACCTCCGGCTGACTGCTGACCGCTGATCGCTTATTCGTATCTGAGCGCGATCATCGGATCAACTTTC
>Ga0070741_10000460_pt1 | contig 149325 bp, 110 predicted proteins | sample Coa_R1_4_FD_66440 | JGI IMG/M metagenome (GOLD analysis project Ga0070741, IMG submission 66440) | Surface soil microbial communities from Centralia Pennsylvania, which are recovering from an underground coalmine fire - Coalmine... | ecosystem: Environmental > Terrestrial > Soil >... | reverse complement strand
GAAGAGGTTCTGATCATTAAGAAGGGGAAACGCCGCCGGAAAACACAAAAACAAAAACCGTCTTTAAGGAAAGAAAAGAAATAACCCAGCAGCTCCCTTGACAATACCCATAGCAGGGCGGGCAGTCCTCTGCACGCCGCCCCCCGAAAACGATTTAGGGCGTTCCGAATAGGTATGGTTGATGTTCCATGAGCTACAAAACAGTTCATGGAAAGGATGCGCCACTCTTGCCCTCAAATCGTCCTCGTCGTCGATCCGAAAGTAGGGCTGATCTGTGCCGGTTAGCCGTCGTCCCACGCTCCCAGACGCTCAAACGCTCCCATGCTGGAAGGTAGAGCGCGCCACTCCGTGCGTACCGTTCAGGAAGCCACATCCCGCCTTTAGCATTTAACCCTCAGCATTTCGCCCTCCGGGGGGCCAGACCCGTGACACCGTGACAACTCAATAAAGAAGGGCCATTTCTGAAGTGCCACCCGTGACACGACCCGTGACAACCCGTGACACTTGTTCCCCGACCCGTGACAAGCATTGTCCTCCAAATCGTGCTTGCCCTCGTCCTCGCCCTCGATTTGAAGATAGGCACGCCTGCTGGGCGGCTCGTCCCGACGTGGCCTCACCGCCAAGGGAGCTTTGGCGACGGCAGAAGCTCCCAAGCCAATGCCCGTCGCCCCTGCGCCAACCCGGCTTTGTCGGAAGGTCGCTGAATTATTTGGCCGAATGCTTGGAACCCAGCTTTTTGCCGGATTTTTTCAGGATCTCGGCGATTTGCGGGGAAATCCATTGCTCCGACTGTTCGGTCGATTGCTCGGCAGGAGGAAAGTAATTTTCGTCCACCAGCAGCTTCGGCTGCTCTTCCTCTGTGGCGGCTGGAGCCGGCGGAAAGTAATCCTCAGCCACGACCAAAGGAACCTTGGGCGGGGGCGTGGGCTGGTGGGCTGCTGGTTTTGGTTTTTCCGCCACCGGCACGCGATAGTGACCGCGCTCGTTCACCTGGACCAGCTTTAGATCCACCAAACGCGACATCAATGCCCTGGCCCAGTGTTGGGACTCCTCGTACCTGCGCCGCCCGCCCGCCCGGCGGCAAATCTCCATCATTGGAACGAACTTTCCGTTCCAGCTTTTCAAATACTCCAATATTCCCAGCTCATCCGCGCTTAAGGTCATACAACACAAAAACAGTATAGTCTCAGAAAAGAGTCAGCACTCCATGTGCCAAATGCTTGCGGCAGAACTTGTAAGAGAATGTCTGACAAGGCACCGATCCTGAAATCGGTCTCACCACACTCAGGCGGGCTGGATCGATGTAATGTAAGCCGGACGAAGAAAGCCGGGAATGTTTTTGGCGCAGCTCATATTCAAACCTCTGCATCACGCAGAAAGGCAGGCTGTCCAGTAAACGGACACTCAGCTTTTTCGCCCGGCCAGCTCCGCCCGAATCTCCCCGATCATTTTCTCCAACCGCCGGCCATACTCCACAAAGTTCTCCCGCGTCACGTCCTCGGACGCGACTTTGGTTTGTGCGTCGTGGAACACGACCACCATGTGCGGTTCGATGGAAATGCCCGCGTCGTAGCCGCGCGCCAATGCGTCCTTCAAAATGTCCCGCACCCGGCCTGAACCTTCGCCGGGCCAATCGTAATCGGCATCGTTTTTGGCCGGATTCCAGGTCGCGTCCTTCACGTGAATATGCGCGGTATAATCGCGCACATGGGTCCAGAATTCCCACGCATCCTGCCGCGGCCACGGTTTTGGACCGCGGCGATCGGGATTGAAGATGGGGTTGGCCGTGTCGAACACCCATTTGAGCCCCGGACACTTGTCTAGCAATTCGAGCGCGTGCCGCCAGCTCATGCCGCCGTAATTCATGCAATTCTCGTGCACCGGCTGGATGCCGGCATCGAGAAACATTTTCGTGACCTCGCGCACCCGCTCGAAAATAATCGCGGGCGTGCGGTCCTCGTCATCACCGGGTTTGAAGCTCATTATGCGGACAAGTTTTGTGTTGAGCTTCTGCATGCGCGGGATGGCGCGCCGCACTTCGGCCAACGTAAGATCGAACGGGTCCTCCATTTTCTTGGCCCAATTCATGATCGCCGAACCGAAAGCGCAAACACCGAGCCCCGCCTTCGTGACTCGGTCCACCAGCAGGTCGAACGCCGCGTCCGGGATGTCGTGCGCGTTCGCCTTGGGATAGCCGGGCACCGCCACCGCGCGCAATTCGATCTGCCGCCAGCCCAATTCCTTCGTCGCCTTGATTTGCGAGTCCAGGCTCGCTCCCGCTTCATCGCCAATTCCTGCCAGGTACATGTTGCCTATCGGTTGAAAGACGCGGTCACGTCTTCGTTGGAGATCTTCACGACTTTCTTTTCGTGCTTCGAGTTCGCAATCAACTGGTTGAGTTTCTTTTCGTAAGCCGCGCTGTCCATCGGCAGCTCGACCGTCTGGCCCAGCAACGATGAATATAGCATGACATTGGCCAGTTCGACCGAATGAATGCCGTCCTCTCCCGGCGCAATCAACGGCGAACCGTCCAAAATCGCATCGACGAAATTCTGCATGAGCGCGGCATGCGGGGCGGGGGCGTTGTCGAACGGTATCTCCACCTGCCACACGTCGGGCTTCTGAAAGCCGACCCTGGCCGTCTTGCTGAACTCGGTCATCGAAGCCTCGTTCCGCGTGAAATGCATCTTTTCTTTTTCCAACACGATGCGCCCGCGCGTGCCGGCGATCTCGAAGCGGTTCGTCCCCGGCGCCTCCCCGGTGGACGAGATCAGCACGCCAGTGCCGCCGTTGGGATAATCGAAGTAACAGGTCACGTCATCCTCCACTTCGATGTTGTGATAACGGCCCAATTGGCAAAACCCGCGCACCCGGGCCGGCATGCCGCAGAGCCACTGCAACACGTCGAGATTGTGCAGGCACTGGTTGAGCAGCACGCCGCCGCCCTCCCCTTTCCATGTCGCGCGCCACCCGCCGCTGGCATAATAGGCCTCCGTGCGATACCAATCCGTCATGATCCAATTCGTCCGCACGATTTCACCCAACTCGCCCGATTGAATCAGCTTCCGGAGTTTCAAATAGCGTGGTTCCGCGCGCAACTGGAACATGCCGGCGAACACCAGTTTCTTCCGTGCCTGATGCGCCGCGATCAGTCGTTCCGCATCCGCTTTGTGCGCGGAGATCGGCTTTTCCACCATCGCATGCAACCCTTGTTCCAGCGCCGCAATGCCCAGCGTGGTGTGCTGATAATGCGGTGTGGCAATGACCACCGCATCGATTTCGCCCGACCGGAGCAATTTCTCCCCGTCGTCAAACGTCTTGAGTTGCTTGTAGGGCTGCAACTCCTGCGGCACGACGCTGCAAACCGCCGTCAACTCGCAACGATTGATCTTCCCCGCCAACAAATAACCCGCATGGTGCCGGCCGATGTTTCCCAAGCCAATGATTCCCAGGCGCACTTTGTTCATGCCGACAGTATAAGAAAAAGGCGCAACAATGGAAGGCGCGAATTCGACGCAGTTGATCTCGTGGGTAGTTCCCTGTTCCGTTGGACCTACTCACGGACCATGAACGGCTCTATTATACATGCGTCATTAATGAATGCGCCTGGGGCCCGCGGCGGCGCGCACAGGAGTGCGCGCCCTACCGGCACACGGTGGTAGGGCGGGCAGTCCTCTGCACGCCGTCCCCCGAAACGATTCAGGGCGTTCCGAATAGGTATGGTAGATGTTCAATGAGCTACAAAACAGTTCATGGAAAGGAACATCGCGCTGCGATGTTCCCGCCCGCGTTCCAGCGGGCGGAACGATTGAACAAACGCGCCCGCCCTACCGAGACAGGTTCTAAAAAAGAACCGGCAGCTCCTTGGGGGCTGCCGGAGCCTATGTGCAGGTATCAACCCAGCGTGGCTTAATACAGTGCTATGGTCGCTTTCCTGCGAAAGTCCTCGAGGTTCAGCTTGCCCCGGAAGAATGCGTCAACGTCGGATTTTTTCGCGCGAATGGTAAGCGTCGTGCCGGCGTGACCCGACTTGTGGCCCGGCCCTCCGCCGCCCCGGCCACCGCCGCCCCCTGGGACGTCGCCAGGGGTCGCAGAACTCCAACCATAACCGCCATTGCCAATGGCGTTTGGTGCTGCCCCAGGAGCGAACGGGTAATTGCCTATGCCCGCGTCCTCCCAGGCAATTGACCCGTTCTCTCCGCTGGTCACGGTCACGGTGACGGATTCACCATCCTTCAGGGCGCGGATGTTGCTGGCGTTCTTCATGGCCTCAAGCAATGAGTTTTCTAATTGTTCGACACGTTTGGGATCGTACTCAACAGCCGGTCCCCCCGGGCGGAGCCGCCGCTGCCTCGGTTCCGTCGTCTCGGGCGAACCATACAATTCCTCCTTGGCTTCTTCCCAGGTCGAGTTGCCCGGTTCCTTCGGCTTTTCTTCCGCGACCTTCGCCGGCGGACCCGCGAGCGGGAAGTTGGCCTTGAGCAGGAAGATTACGCCATAGCCCTCGATTTGCAGGTTCTTCACGCCGCCGCCGCCAAGCGTGGTGATGCGAATTCCCATCGCCTTGTTTTCCTCGTCTCCCCCGGTTTTTGCCGCCGCTTTGGCCAGGATCCGTCCCATGACGCTCAGGTCTTCCTCCGTTGCGGCCAGGCTTTTCGGATCGGTTTCGCTTGAACGGATAATCAAATTGCGGCCGGTCGAACCCGTGGTAAACGTCTTTACGTAAAGCGATTGCCCGGGCTGGTAGTCTATCCCGGCAAGGGCACGATCATAGGCGCTCTTTGCCTCCGCCTCCTGCTGCTCCGCTTGCGCTTGGTTGAGCCCCGCTTCGTGCTGGATGTCCTGCAGGGTTTGTTGCGAGGCCCGGTTGGGGAGTGCGCGAGGCGAGGGGACGTCCGGCTCTGCGGGCTCAGGCGCAGCAGGCGCGGGAGCAGGGGCAGTCTGCGCCAGCAGCACGGGTTTTTCCAGCAGGGTGGGCCGAACCAGCGTACCCGCACCGGCTTCGACGTTGAGAACCGGAGCCTGCGAGAACACCGTGTGATGCGCACGCACGAACTTCGGTTCGTGGGTTGTGAGCCCGCCGTAGTTCCGATTCAATTCGGTGATTTCTTCCGTGCTCATTTCCGAATCCGGGAGTGGAAGTTGCTTCCACACTTCGGTAGGCAACAGTTCGGGCGTTTCCAGGAGCGCCTTCATCGCCGGAGCGGTGACCAGGGAGAGAGCAAGCAAAACGATCATTTTCATAAGTTCCTTTGGCAGTCGAATTTGGTTTGGTGATTAGTGAATTGGCGTCGCCTGAGTTTCGGTGCTGGCGAGACTCACGATTTGCTGGTGCGTTTCCCGCAAGCCGCTTTCCGTCAGCACCGCCATGGTTTCAAGTTCCTTGTGCAGGGCATCGTAATCGGCCCGGTGGGCCGCGTTCATTTCCCGCAAGGCGGCGAGCGTGACGCGGCTGTCCTTGAAGCTGCGCTCGTCCACCACGCGGGTCATTTCAGCAATCAGTTGCTTGCGTTGCTGGTCAAGCTGGACCTGGAACTGGGTCTGCATCTCCCGGCGTGTGGCCGCGAGGTTGCGCGCGTTTGCGGACAGCAAATATCCAGAGCCCAGGCCAAGGCCCAAGCCAAAGACGAGCGCCGCGGCGACGGCCCATTTCAGGAGCGGTTGCGCCGCGCGCGCCGGGCGGACAGCCGGAAGCTTCCATTTGTCCAGCGAGGTCATGGTCGCGCGCCACTCGCCCACGCGCACCCGGCATTCCGGACACCGCTTGAGGTGCGCGGACAGCCGCTCGTGGTCCGGGCGCGAAAGTTCGTTATACAGATGGGCCATCCACTCCTCGCGCGGCGGATGGTTCAGATCACCGGGACTTCCCGAATTGGTTTGTTCTCTGGTTTGCATTTTACTTTTCCTTCTTCAATCAAGGTGTGGCTTAAAATTTGGTTTAACTGGTTCAGCGCCTCCGCCATGCGGGATTTGGCCGTGCCTTCCGGAATCTCCAACACGTCGCCGATTTCGCGGAATTTGAGCCCTTCATAATGCTTCAGAACGACGACGGCCCGGTATGGCTCGGCCAACTGGAGCAGAGCCTGTTGAACGGCCTCGGCCCGCTCCCGTTGGACCAGATGCAGGTCGGGTCCAGGTGTTTCGGACTCCGGTGCAGCTTCAGTTGTGGCGCCCGATTCGTCTTCCAAAAACGATTCCCGCCGCCGTTTGATCTTTCGCAGTTCGTCATAACAAATGTTCAATGCCACCCGCCAAAGGAACGTCGAAAAGCGCGCCGCCGATTGATAATCCTTCCGCCGCGCGAACACGCGCGCGAAGGTTTCCTGCGCCAAGTCTTCGCCGCGATGCCCGTCGCCCGTCATCCGCGTGCAAAGCGCCTGGATGGGACCTTCCCAACGCTGGACGAGCTGGGCAAAGGCCTGCGGATCGTCCTGCATTTTGACCCGCCACATTGCCTGCTCATCCGTCGCCGAGAACACGGACGGCCATGATTTAAAAAATGATCCTGCCATCAGCGATCCACATGGTTGCCGCATGCTGCCATATTCCGCGAGCCACTTCTGTGCATTACAATGGTTAAACGTTGCCCGGTCTGAATTGGTTCAAAAAAATGCGCGCAATAACACCGCCGCTCATGACTTGGCCGCTTCAAGCCGGCCACACAGGGAGGCAGGACGTGCAATCCTCTGCGCGCCCTACCCAGTTCCCTTATGAAGCATTCGGGTCAGGGCCATCCGGCTCGGGCAGTCCTCGCCGCCGGCACGCATGGAGTGACGCGCCTGAACCGAAACAAAAACCCAAAGCACGGCCTTGCAAGCCAGGTCGTGGTGCGGTAGAAACGGCAGGTTGATGGCTGCCCTAATACTTGCGAGTTGCGGAAAACAGTCTAGACTTTGAAATAATGCCCGGTCTTGCCAGTTGTCTTCTGGATGATGTTGTTCCGGCCCACGTGGCCGGGGAGTGTTCTCGCTGCTCGCATCGGCCCGGCGGTTTCCCACAGATTTGATGGCCATGCGATTCCCCTCTCCGACGCGGCGCGCCTTCACTTTGATCGAGTTGTTGGTGGTCATCGCCATTATCGCAATTCTCGCAGGATTGCTGCTCCCGGCCCTCAGCCGCGCCAAGCAGCGCGGGCAGCGCGCGGCCTGCGTTTCCAATCTTAAGCAGATTGCCCTCGCCTTCCGAATCTATCTTGATGACCACGAAAACAAGTTCGCGGACCGGCGCGACCTCAAATCAAGTTTGCCCGGCGGGTATCATCCCTGGACCACCTGGCCGCCGTCCGACCCGCGCGGCGGCTGGGCGGACATCGTGCTCAAGGACAGCGGCGCGCCCGATTCCATTTGGGGCTGTCCGGCGGCGGAAAATTCGATGGTTGGGAATGTGGTCCAGGTGGTTCAGGCCACTTCGACCGATTCCAATGCGCCGGTGACGCGGTATTGGTTGTGGCGTTTCGACCGCCCCGATGATCCGGTCGGAATCGAAGATTTCTGGGCTAAATCAGAAGCCCAGGCAATTGCGGACCTGCAATCGACCAACGATCCGCTGCTGGGTCCGATTAACGGGCCCAGCGACGTCGAACTGGCGGTGGACGCTTATTTCCCGAGGACGACTCCGACGGTTGACCCGCTATTGAAGAACCGCACAATTCATCCGGGCGGACGCAACCGAATGTTTCTCGATGGTCACGCGGAGTACCTCAAGGATACAAGGACCACCCAGTAAGAGCCGCCCAGAGTGTGGCATTCATGCCCCTGGGACGGACCTTGATGCGGCGTAAATGCGCGCTCCTTTAGTTATGGCTCCGCGCCGGGAAGGCGCGAGCTACGGCCCTTTGGTGCCAGCGCGCACAAGAAGGATGGGTACGAAACTGCGATGGCGCACTTCATGGATGGTGCTGCCAAAAAAGAGGTCGCCGAGCAATCGATGTCCGTGCGCGGTCATGGCGATGAGGTCACAGTGTTCGCGCTCGGCGGTTTTCAGGATCTCGGTGGGGGGATCACCCAATTCCAAGTGCGCGGTCACTTTCAGGCCCTTGGCCCGCAGTTGTTCGGCGGCGGCTTCGAGGTAGGCGCGGTCGGCTTTCATCTCCTCGGATTCCGCGAGCTTGAGCCGATTGAAATTGCGGGCCACCCAGCCGTCCGCGACGTGAACGAGCAGCAAATGGGAATGGAACTGCCGCGCCAACTCCGTGACATGCGGCAGGAGGCTCGCATCGGCCCGGCTGTTTTCCAAGGCCACCAGGATCTTTTTATACATGCACGGCCTTTCTTAGTGAAAGAATCGCGCAAACCAGCCGGTAAGGCCACTCCAATCCAGGAGGTATTTGGCGTTCAACACGACGATGATGAGGGTGGTTATCCAGGCCAGCGCTTTTAACCAGAGCGGACTGACGAATTCGCCCATCTTCCGGCGATCACTGGTAAACAACACCAGCGGAATCACCGCAAACGAAAGCTGCAGGCTGAGGACCACCTGGCTGAAGATGAGGAGTTTGGCCGTGCCGCTTTCGCCATAAATGGCGGCGCAAATCACGGCGGGAACAATTGCCACAGCGCGCGTGATGAGACGCCGCACCCAGGGTCGCAAGCGCAGATTAAGGAAACCTTCCATGACGATCTGGCCGGCCAGTGTGCCGGTGAGCGTGGAGTTCTGCCCGGACGCCAACAGGGCGACGGCGAAAATGATGCTCGCGAGGGTGACGCCCAGGGTGGGACTCAGCAGTTTGTAAGCGTCCTGAATTTCCCTCACGTCATGATTGCCGTTGGCATGGAAAGCGGCGGCGGCGACGATGAGGATGGCCGCATTGATGAAGAGCGCGAACATCAGGGCGGCCGAGGAATCGAGCACGGCGAATTTGATGGCTTCGGACTTGCCTTCGGCGCTTTGTTCGTACTTGCGCGTTTGGACGATCGAAGAATGCAGGTACAGATTGTGCGGCATCACCGTTGCGCCAAGAATGCCGATGGCGAGGTAAAGCATCTCGCGATTTCGCACGATCTCGAACCTGGGCACGAAACCGCCCAGCACGGCCGCAACATCCGGTCGCGAGAAAATGATTTCCGCAAGGAAACAGACGCCAATGGTAAGAATCAAAACGGCGACCAGCGCCTCGATGTAACGAAAACCCCGGTTTTGAAGATACATCACCGCCAGCACGTCCAAGGCGGTGAGCGAAACGCCCCAGACCAGCGGCAGCTTGAACAGGAGGTTCAACGCGATGGCCGAACCGATGACCTCGGCGAGGTCGCAGGCGCAGATGGCGATCTCGCACAACACCCACAGGCTGATGGCAACAGGTTTGGAGTAGTGATCGCGGCAGGCCTGCGCCAGGTCGCGTCCGGTGGCGATGCCCAACCGGACGGACAACGCCTGCAGAATAATGGCCATCAGATTGGAAAGAAAAACCACACTCAGAAGCGTGTAGCCGAATTGGGAGCCGCCCGCCAGGTCGGTGGCCCAGTTGCCCGGGTCCATATAGCCAACCGCGACGAGGTAGCCCGGGCCGGAGAACGCGAGCATCTTGCGCCAAAAGCTGAAATGCCGCGGGACAGGCACCGTGCGGTGGACTTCGTGCAGGCTGGGCGTCTGGTTGGGCAGCCGCCAGCCGTCATCCGCGCCGGAGGATGCGGAAGGGTCGGTCTTCATGGCAGGCCGATCCGGTTCGTTTTGCGAGCGCGATGCATTGGCGGTATTGAGTTGCGAGCAACCCATTGAAACATACGATAGCACAAGCAATATTCGTTGCAATAAAAAAAGTTAGTCTAGCCTAATATATATTTGCCGCTTGTGGACGGCGGGGTGGTTCCAGCAGGCAAAATTAGCTTCATTGGGCCTCAATTTTTCGCTAGTTTGGGCGCATGAGATTGCAACTCGCTCGAATTGCCCGGGCGTTACAAACATTCCTTCGCCCCGGAACGATTTTATCGCTCGTCACGATGGCGGTTTTTTTCGCGGGCGCGCGGCAGGTTGCCGCAGCTTCCGGAGTATCAATGATCACGACGAACGGATTGCTCGATCACATCCGCGTGCTGGCTTCGGACAAGTTTGAAGGGCGCGCGCCGGGCACTCCCGGGGAAACGCTCACGGTGGACTACATTCAAACCCAGTTTAAGAATCTCGGACTCAAGCCGGGCAACCCGAACGGCGCCTGGCTACAGGACGTGCCGCTGGTCGGCTTCACGGCGCAAGCCACCGTTTCCTTCACCGCAGGTGCGCAGACCCTGGATTTTGCGTTTCCGGGGGAGTGCGTGATTTGGTCGCGGCGTTATGTGTCGCCGGTGACGGTGGGAAATTCGGAGGTTGTGTTTGTCGGCTACGGCATCGTCGCGCCCGAATACGGTTGGGATGATTACAAGGGCGTGGACGTGCGCGGCAAAACGCTTCTCATGCTCATCAACGATCCACCCGTTCCCGATCCAAATGATCCCGCCAAACTCGACGACAAAATGTTCAAAGGCAAGGCGATGACGTATTACGGCCGTTGGACGTACAAATATGAGATCGCCACCGAGAAGGGCGCGGCGGCGGCCATCATCGTTCATGAAACTGGTCCGGCGGGTTATCCCTGGCTGGTCGTTTTGGGAAGCAACAGCCGCGAGAATTTCGATCTTCAAACGCCTGACAAAAACATGAAGCGGGTCGGGATCGAAGGCTGGATGACCCTCGGAAGCGCGCAGAAACTGTGTACCGCGGGCGGCCAGAAATTCGAAGACTTGAAACAAGCGGCGTTGCGCCGGGATTTCCGGCCCATCCCGCTGGCGTGCAAAGCCAGCCTGACAGTGACCAACGCGCTGCGCGAAATCCAGTCGCACAATGTCATCGCCAAACTGGAGGGCTCGGACCCGAAATTAAAAAACGAATACCTCGTTTACACGGCCCATTGGGACCATTTGGGACGCAATGCGAAATTGCCTGGCGATCAAATTTACAACGGGGCGGTGGACAACGCCTCGGGCAGCGCGGGACTGCTGGAATTGGCGAAGGCATTCACACTTGGCGAACCCAAACCCAAGCGCTCCGTGCTCTTTCTTTCCGTCACCGCGGAGGAAAAAGGTTTGCTCGGTTCGAAATATTACGCAACGCACCCGCTTTATCCGCTGGAGAAAACGCTGGCGAATTTCAACATCGACGGCATCAACGTCTGGGGCCGCACACGGGATGTGGAAGTGATCGGCGTCGGTCAATCCACGCTCGAAGACACGTTAAAGATTTTCGCCGATGGGCAGGGGCGCGTGTTGGTCCCGGAGGCGGAGCCGGAGAAAGGATTTTATTTTCGTTCGGACCATTTTGAGTTCGCCCGGCAAGGCGTGCCGGCGCTCTACTTGCATTCGGGAATTGACTACATCGGCCAACCCGCCGGCTACGGGATGAAGAAGCGGGAGGAATACATCGCGAACGATTATCACAAACCGAGCGACGAGATCAAACCGGGTTGGGATTTGTCCGGAGGCGTTGAAGATCTGCAATTGTTACTTGAAACTGGCCGCGTGATTGCCGATGGCAAAGAGTGGCCCGAATGGAAATCAGGTTCGGAATTCAAGGCGCGGCGGGATGTGATGCTGCGAAAGCCGTGATTCCCGAACAGGGTTGCCGAAGAACCTGCCCGCCGTCGGCGCGCACGGAGTGACGCGCCCTACCGAGACAGGCTCTAAGCTGAGTTAAGCCGGACTTCCTTGCCCGTGCTGGCGGAGGTGTAGATGGCGTCGAGGACTTGCTGGACGCGCAAGGACTCTTCGATGGGCACCATGGGTTTCTTGCCATCGAGGACGCAGTTGACGAAGTGATGCACGCGATCCTCGGGATGGGGGACTTTCACGGCGGACAATTGCGTGGTTTCGTAACCGTTCGGGCCGTTGCGAAACAATCGCGCCGGGAAAAGGGAAATGCCGCCCAACGTGCCCATCAAATCGACGCCATACTCGCGGGCATCGGGAGGCTGGCAGGCGGCCCAACTTACTTCGAAACTCAGGCTGCGTCCGCTCTTGAGCTTGAGGAGCGCGACGCCGTAATCATCCACGTCGAAAGGTTTGGCCGGATCGATTTCGCTCCGGCCCCAATTGAATTCTCCCACACCGCGCTGGCCGAAACGCGAGTGGGTATGGCCCGAAACACTTACGACTTCGAAATCGCCGAATAAATGCAGGGCGAGATCGATCATGTGCGAGCCAATGTCCACCGTGGCACCGCCGCCGGCGAATTTCCTTTGGGTGAACCAGGAACCAATGCGAGGAATGCCGTTGCGCCGCCACCAGAAGCAGCGGGCATGGTAGAGTTCTCCCACGTCGCCGCGTTGGATGAACATTTTGGCCATCTGGGTCTGGCGGTTGAATCGGAAATTCTGGCCGACCATGATCGTGCGCCGCATCTTGGCGGCGGTATCGATGATCTTCGAAGCTTCCTTGGCGTTCAGCGCCATCGGTTTTTCCAGCAAGACGTGTTTGCGAGCGCGCAGGGCTTCGATGGCGACGGGCGCATGCAGATAATTGGGCAGGGCAATGGTCACCGCATCGATATCGGCCTGCTCCAGCAACTCACGGTAATCCGTGTAGCTGCGGGGAATCTTGAACCGATCACAGGCTTCCTTGGCCCGCCCCGCATGGTTCTCGCAAATGGCCACAGCCGTCCCGCGTGGACATTGCGAAAGGCTGTTGAGATGTTCCAGTCCTATACCGCCCGCCCCGATAACCGCACATCGTAATCTCTCGGGCATAACAATTATTGTTCTACTCTCATTTCGGTTAGACGCAGGCTCTTAAGGGTTTTAATCAGATTTCAAGCGGCTGGTCAATGGGGATTTGGCCATTTCTGAGGAAATGTGCAGAATTGGCGCTTGCCCAATGCCCCCACAACGTCTAGGAAACGTGCCGTGCTTTCCGCTCTGGCGCTTTTGTCCGCTCTAAGTTTGTTACTTGCTGTGTGGCAATGGGTTGCAGCATGGCGATTCCCCCTGCACTCACGCGCACCGGAGCCTGCCTTCACCCCCGCCGTCACCCTGCTCAAGCCCTTGAAAGGGTGGGACGACCAGAGCGCCGACTGCCTGCGAAGCTGGCTAAATCAGCAGTATCCTGCTGCGGTTCAAGTACTTCTGGGAATCGCCTCCGCCGATGACCCCGCCGCCGAGCCGATCCGCCGGTTGTTGAAGGAAAATCCCACCTGGAACGCCCAATTGGTCGTTTGCCCGAACGCCTTGGGCGCCAATGCCAAGGTTTCGACCCTCATCCAACTCGCGCGCCTGGCCGATCACGAAATCATTGCGGTGAGCGACGCGGACGTTCTCGCGCCTCCGGATTACCTTTGCAACGCCGTCGCTCCACTGCGCAAGCCCAAGGTCGGCCTCGTCAATTCCTTCTATCGGCTCGCTCAACCCTCGACGCTCGCGATGCAATGCGAAGCCATCGCCATCAACGCCGATTTCTGGAGCCAGGTGCTGCAAGGGCAGACGTTGCAACCGCTCGACTTCGCCCTGGGCGCGGTGATGGTCACGCGGCGGGAACAATTGGCCGCCATCGGCGGCTTCGCAGCGCTCGCCGATTACCTGGCGGACGATTTTCAGTTGGGCAACCGCATCGTCCGCACCGGGAAGAGCATTGCCATTTGCCCCGTCGTGGTGGATTGCCTTTCGACCCCCATGGGCTGGCGGGCGGTGTGGGACCATCAATTGCGCTGGTCGAGAACGATCCGCGTTTGCAAGCCGCTGCCCTATGCATTCAGCATCCTGAGCAACGCCACGTTCTGGCCATTGCTTTGGCTGTTCGGCATGCCGACGGCGAACGTGGCCCTGGCGGTCGGAGGATGCGTGCTGGCGCGAATCGTGATGGCTGCGACCTTGCAAAACCGGCTCGCGCCCGGAAACGGATCATGGGCCTATTGCTGGCTGGCGCCGGTGAAGGACCTGATGCAATTCGCGCTCTGGCTGCTCGCCTTCTGCGGCAACCATATTGAGTGGCGCGGGCAGCGATATCGGCTGCTGCGGGATGGGAAGCTGGTGCGCATTTGATGACCTTCGTACGCGCGCCACGTCTCAACCTTCCCCCTACGATAGAGGGGCAAGAGTTCACTTCCGCATCGACGGCGTATGGGTTATGCCCACCAGCAGACCTTCCGGTCCCAGCAGCCGCGTGACGACCTGGCCCCAGGGTTCCTTTTGCGTCGCGACCAGCAGCTTGTAGCCCTGCAACTTCAGCTCCGCCGTGGCTTTTTCGATATTCTCCACGTCAAATTCGATCCACGCTTGTGGCACAGGAAGATTGTCAGGCCATTGATTCGTGCCAAAGCAGGACTCAGCCGCCTGCGCCAACGGCCACAAGGCAAAATGCTTCACGCCATCCAGCCCGCCGGTGTGCAGATAGCCACTGGCTTCTTCATCGAACGGCAGTCCCAATGCCTCGGAATAGAACTTGCGGCTTTCGTAGAAATATTATCCTATTCTATGGCATTATGAATACGTCGATTTATGTGCCTTCAGATGCTGACAGCGCTCCGATGGCCAGAGCGATGGTGAAACTTGCGGCCCATTTCGCGCGGCAAGCAGATCCGTTATTCGAGGGTTTGGGCATCGACGACTAATTGGTCCAATGCTTATCGTACGAACCCCATGGACGACCTGCGCAGCGCGCTGGGCTGTTCGCATCCCAAGCAAACGCGCTGATCGGGCCCAGTCTTCACCGCCGACTGACCCAGGGATTCCTTTTTCTACTTAAGCCTATGGGCAAGCAAGTTCAATTTTACATGACCCACGAGGACGAGAAGAACTTCCTCGCCTCAATCAGCGATCTCGCCCCCGTGCGGCTGGTTTACAAGTCGTTCGTACATCCGTCGGCTATGGAACTGGGACCTTTTGCGCCCGTCGGCGGTCACGAAGATGGCGCGGATCTTTGCTTGGTTAACACAACGCTTGGGACTGTGCCCAAGGTCAACTCCTACCCACAGCACTCGTACCGGTTCGTTGACCCGGCTGAATCTGAAGTCGTGGAGTTCCTTCGGTGTAAACTGGCCAAGGGGCAGTATAAACCGTCTCGGATCTGGCTGAGCGCTGGCCGGCTGTGGTTTACCGAGCAAACCATGGACGGCAGAAAGTCGGATGCTTTCATTAAGTGGGCGAACTCGCTGCTCAAATGGGTTCGCAGGCACTACGAGAGGGATGCCGGTGGCAATTATGTTGCGCCAAACGCGCTCGAACTTTCCAAGGCCGGCAAGCTCCAGCTTGGCCCGTCGGACGAGCCTGAACTTTCCTTGGAGGAGCGGAAACGCATCTTGGGAATACAATAGCGCTTGTGCTGTCCGCCTAAAAGGTGTCGAAAGGTGTTGGTCACAGCTATTGTAGAGTATATCAAAATCGGTTCGCGTCTCTGCACGGTCCCGAGGGGGCGGAGAGAAAAGTTGATCCTTAGATTTGAAATGGGTCAACCCATAGTTTGGTTCGTTTTTCGTTTGAGAATCCCTGGCGAAACCTCCACCTTCCTCCCACACCGCGCCAATGGCGAGCCGCTGTGGACCGCCCCACCCGTCTCTAGCCGAATACAAGGACGACCAAACGAGCCAAACTATGGGTTGACTCCTTTTCCTGTCTGTCCTACCGGACGTTTACGAAACAGCCTGGTTGCCCTCGTCTTACGGTGGGATTGAATAATTAAAAGTTGACATACATAGCTTTACAATGTATAGTGCTGCCATGCTTGCGAAAGAACTGGTGGCGGCCTCGACGGAGCCGATGATTCTCTCGCTCCTGTCCCGGGGCGAGAGCTACGGCTATGCGCTCATTCAGGAAGTCAAACAACTCTCGGGGGACAAAATCGAATGGACCGATGGGATGCTGTATCCGGTGTTGCATCGGATGGAACGCGAGGGCTGGATTGAGTCGCGCTGGGGGCAGGCGGAAAACGGACGGAAGCGCAAATACTATGCCCTCAAAAAGGACGGCAAAAAAGCCCTGAAGGAACAGCGCGAGCAGTGGACCACCGTGACCGGAGTATTGAAGCAATTGTGGAGGGAAGAATATGTTTAATCTCGAACAGGCAATCGCAGACTGGCGGCGACAACTGGCCGACGCCGGAATCAAATCGGCCAATGTGCTCGATGAACTGGAAGGTCATCTGCGCGATGACATCGAGCAGCAGACGCGCTCCGGCACGGACCCGCAGAAAGCCTTCGACTCCGCCGTACTGCGCATCGGACAGGCCAAGGCGCTCCAGGACGAGTTCGGCCGGCTGGCCGGGCGGAGTGCAAAGCCGGGGCGAAGGTTCGTGCGGCGCGCATGTTTCGCCACCGCCGTATTCGTTTTTTTGGTTGAGACCTGGACGCTTCTCGAATACGACCTCGGCGTTTTCGAACGTCTGGCCGGACTGTGCATCGTGGTCCTGGTCACGGCATATCTGGCCAGCCTGCCTTTCCTCAGCCAATGGCTTTCGCGGGCCGCGTATGCGCGGTTTATGAAAGGCGCCGTAGTCGCCAGCCTGTTCGCTCCATTGTTCGTAATCTATGCCCTGTTGTGCGCCTGCAACGTCATCCACTTTGAACTTGGGTTTATGCCGAATTTCTTAATGTGGCTGGCGTTCACCGCCGTCTCCGTCACTTCGTTTGCCTGTTGCCTGGGGAGTGACCTCGGACGGGACGAAGGTTCGGGCGGCCCAGTACCGCCTTTTGGGTGGGAGCCGCAGTCCATTCCTCCCGTGCGACCGTGCCCGCCGGACCTTGATTTTGGCAAGGCAGTTCCACCTCCGGACGAATTTGCCGCCGGCGCACGGCAATCCCTGGCCGTTGCCCGCGAGGAAGCTTCACGGCTGGGGCACGATTTCATCGGCACCGAGCATGTGCTGCTGGGCGCCCTCAAGCTCGCCACGGGCACCGCGGCAACCATTCTGCAAAACAGCAACGTGGACCAGGAAGCGGTCAAGCGGGAAATCGAGCGATTGGTTGTCGCCCAACCCGCGCAAGCAACCGCCGCCGCGCTTCCGCTCACTCCGCGCGCGCGAAAAGCCCTCCGCATCGCCCGCCGGGAAGCCAGGACCCGCCGGCAGCCGTTGATTGACGTTGAACACATTGTTTTGGGCTTGCTGTTGGAAGGCAGCGGCGTGGCGGCGCGGGCATTGGAAAACCTTGGCATCCGCGTGGAGCGGCTCCGCTGGGAAATCTCGAAGGCTGCCAGCCATTCATGACCCTTTTCTGTCCAGCGTACCTAACGTAGTAATTTACCATTGTAGTATTTTCGCCAAGCAATCCTGCACGATGCTCAGCGCCTTCAAACGGCGACATGAAATGGAGCGTGTCGAGGCAGAATAGGCTTCATCGGCAGTTCAGGAAAAAGTTCCCCTCAGATCCTGTTAATCCTGTAAATCCTGTCGAAAGAATGATTCTGGCGTTTAGGAACGCTCGACAGCCTGCCGCACAACGGCGCCATTGTGGTCCTGCTCGTCGTCTGCGGTGCTACGCATCGTGAGAGCTACTGGCACATCGCGCGGTTGCGATCGTAGGCCCCGCGATCGCCCTTGCGGCGGTGGTGGCACTCGGAAGCGCTTTCGGGTCGTTTTGACAAGCCGGCGTAACCCCAAATGATTTGGCTATCCCGCCTTTCATCCGGAAAAGGGGTCAACCCATAGTTTGGCTCGTTTTCGCTTGGAATCCCTGGCCAAACCTCCACCGTCCTCCCATGCTGCGCCAATGGCGAGGCGAGTATCCGGGTGCCATCGACCACGTCATGCGCCGGGGACCGGCGCGGAAACCGGTGCAGGCACAAAGAAACTTTATTCCCGCGTTTTGGCGGCCAGATTTCTCAATTCTTTTTCTGCTCCTTTGCCTTTTCCTTTTCGATGTCCTCGGGCTTGATCGTTTCGATCTTGGCGCCTTTCTTGAGTTCCTCGGCTGAGGGCACCTTGATGATGTCGCTGGTAAGAGGCTGGGGTGGCGGAGTCGGAGCGGGATGGCTCGCGGAAATCAGTTCCACGTCGAAGATGAGGGTGGCTTCCGGTCCGATGTTGGGAGGAGCGCCACGATCCTTGTAGGCCAGGCTGGAGGGGACAAAAAGCTTCCACTTGGCGCCCGGCTTCATCAGTTGCAAGGCCTCAGTCCAGCCTGGAATGACTCCCCGAACACCGAAGGTGGCGGGATGACCGCTCTTTTCCGAACTATCAAATTCCGTCCCGTCGATCAACGTGCCCTTGTAGTTCACCGTCACGGTGTCCTCCGCCTTGGGACTGTCGCCGCTGCCCTCCTTGAGGACTTTATATTGCAGGCCGCTCGGCAGAGTGATGACGCCAGGTTCGGTTTTGTTCTTGGCCAGGAAAGCCTCGCCTTCCTGCTTGTTCTTATCGCCCAAAACTTTCTGTTTTTCCTGCTGTTTGGCCCGCATTTCCTGCTGCCATTTCATCAAAGTCTCGCGCACTTCCTGGTCGGTCATCAGCGCCGGACCGGACCCGGTGCCGTCCTTGACGCCTTTGGCAAAGGCGTCGATATCGAGATCGAGTCCGCCTCGTTTCATGTTCATGGCGTTCATCAGGCCGGCGGCATAGCTGACCTTTTCTCGTTCGTCCTTGAACGGATTCTTGTCCTCGGCCTTCTTGTCCTCCGCGCGTGCGGCAACAACCACCAGCCCCAATCCCAAAATCGCGAGTAAGCGTTTAATCATAGAATGCAGGAATACTTCTCTGAAACCTCCGCCCATTTCAACCCTTTATTTAGCCAAAATAGTTGTTTGGAATGTGAACACGCCGGGCTATATTCCGTCTAAATTGCAAACTTTAAGCATACGATTGGGATTTATTAAACTGTGAGAACCCTATTCATTTCGCTCTGTCTGGGCCTGATTTTGCCGCTCCAAGCCGCTGAAAGCGCATTTAATCCGAACCTGGACGGAAGATCCGCGCTGGCCATTGAGATTGACAAGTCCGCCCACCCCACCCCGCTCATGCCGGGCACGAACGATGGCCGCATCGCCTACGTCACCGCCTGGATGCTCGAAAACGCGCACTATCTCCATTACCGCCTGGATCCCAAGCTCTCCAGCCGTTTTCTGGACCGTTACATCGACACCCTCGATCCCCAGCACATTCATTTCCTGCAATCCGATATCGCTGACTTCGAAATCTATCGCGATAAACTGGGCGCTTTGACCAAGCAAAAGTTCGACACTACACCCGCCTACGTGATCTTCAACCGTTTCATGGAGCGCCTCGAACAGCGGGCGAGCGAAGCCGAACAATTGCTCACGGCGGGACCGCCTGACTTTACCCAGGACGACCGGTTGGACCTGAGCCGGAAAGACAAGCCTTTCCCCAAGGACATGGCGGAAGCCCGCCAGTTTTGGCGTGACCGCGCCCGCTACGAGTATTTGCAGGAGCGGCTCAACAAGGAAAGCCCCGAGGAAATGGCGAAGCTGCTGCTGAGCCGGCACAACGCCGTCGAACTGGCCCGTTCCTGGCGCGATTACCATAACGACATCGTCAACATCATCGGCCGCCGTTACAGCCGCATTCTGCGCAACTTCCGGGAATGGGACAGTGACAAGGTGCTCGAAGCCTATCTGACTTCGCTGGCCCACGTTTATGATCCGCATTCGGATTTCTTCGACCGGTCGGACCTGGAGAACTTCTCGATTTCGATGAGCTTGTCGTTGTTCGGCATCGGGGCGGTGCTGACCTCCGAAGATGGTTACTGCAAGATTCAGGAATTGAATCCCTCCGGTCCGGCGGCCAAGAGCAAGAAGGTCAAGGCCAATGACCGCATCGTGGCGGTCGCACAAGGCACCAATGAACCCGTGGACGTCGTGGATATGCCGCTCAACAAGGTGGTGGAGATGATCCGGGGCCCCAAGGGGACCGAGGTGCGCCTCACGATCATTCCGGCCACGGCGGTAGATCCTTCAACACGCGCCACCGTGAGCCTGGTCCGGGACCAAATCAAACTCGAGGACCAGCAGGCCAAAGCCAAAATCATCGATCTGCCGGATGAAAAAGGCCAGACCCAGCGGGTGGGCGTGATCGATTTACCTTCATTTTACGCCAGTTTCCCGCTCATGGGCGCCAAAGACAAGGGTGAGATCAAGAGCACGACCGTGGACGTGGCGAGATTGCTGGAAAAGCTCAAGGCGGAAAAAGTACGCGGCGTGATCCTGGATTTGCGCCGCAACGGCGGCGGGTCGCTCGAGGAGGCCATCAACCTTACCGGCTTGTTCATCAAGGAAGGCCCGGTGGTCCAGATCAAGGATTCGAATAACGAGGTCCAGGTGGACAAGGACCCCGACCCGAGCGTCCAATATGACGGCCCGCTGGTCGTGCTGACCAGCCGCTTCAGCGCCTCGGCTTCGGAAATTCTCGCGGGAGCGTTGCAGGATTACGGACGGGCATTGCTGATCGGCGACGCCCGGACCCACGGCAAGGGAAGCGTGCAAAGCCTGAATCAGTTGGCCCCGCATATTCTGCGGGCCTTCGGAAACGTCGATACCAACCTGCCCCCGGAAACTTTTGGAGCGCTCAAGTTGACCACTCGCAAGTTTTATCGCGCGAGCGGCTCATCCACCCAGTTAAAGGGTGTGGTGCCGGACATTGTTCTGCCATCGGTCAATGATCACCTCGACTATATCGGCGAAGATAAACTGGATAATCCGCTGGAATGGGACACTATTCCGAGCGCGCAATTCGAGAAATTGAACCGGGTCCAGCCGTATCTTGCCGAATTGGAGAAGCGCTCGAACCGGCGCGTTACCACGGAAAAGGACTTTGACTACGTGCGCGACGACATCCAGCAGGTCGAGAAAGCTCTCGCTGATAAAACCATCTCGTTGAACGAAGCCCAGCGCTTGAAGGAAAAGGAAGAAGCGGACGCGCGTCAAAAAGCGCGCGAAGCGGAACTCAAGACCCGTAAGATGCCCGCGGAAGCCACCATTTCCATAACACTCAAAGACGGGATCCCGGTCGTCACGACCGAGCCTGCCACCAACACCACCTCGCTTGCCAAAAACAAGAACCTGGACGGCGCCACTGGCGGAAGCGCGACCAACAGCGCCTCGGTCGCTCTCGGGGAGGCCAAGCTGTCTGATGCAGACCAGGACCCCGATGCCGAAAAAGCTCCCGCCGTGGATGTGGATCTGCTCGAAGCCGAGCGCATTCTGACCGACTACATTTCCCTGCTGCCCAAAGAACCCGCACTGACGTCAAACCCTTAAAGTTTGCCATTATGAAACGCATCGCCCCCTCCCTTGCCGTCTTCATCGTGCTCGCCGGCGTGACTGGCAACCTGTTCGCCCAGGTCGATGTCGGCGGAGGTGGCGGTCAAGCGCAGATGGTTAAGGAACGCGCCAAGCGCGTGCGCGATGCGAACAACACCAGCCAGGGTGTACCCACAGCGCCTCCGCCTCCCGCGCCGGGCATGCCCCCGGCGGCCCAACCGGTTCCAGCCGGTCCGCGCACCATGGATCCCGCGCAGCAGCAGCTTGTGGATAAAGTGCAGTCCGACCTGTTCGCCATCAAGTCTGATGCCGTTGCGTCGGCCGATCAAAAACAAAACCTGGAAACCGATCTCCTCACACTGGCCAAAGGGACGACGAAACCTTCCAAGGAATCCGTGAGCAAACTGACAGGTGATCTCGCCGCCGCGCTCTCCGGCAAGAATGTCACCGTGAAAGATCCGGCTCAACTGGCCAAAGCCATGAATGTAGTGATGAACAATGGCAACGTCACCCCCGCGCAGGCCCAAAGCTTTGTTACCGCCACCCAGAAGATCCTCCAGGCCGGTGGCGTGGGTGAAGCTGAAGTCACGGCTGTCGTGGCCGACCTCAAGGCCATCATCGCGGAACTTCAAAAGAACAAAGCGCACACGTATTGACCGGGTGCGGCGAAAAGGGGAACGGGCAAAGTGCGATCAATTTCCAACAGCCGGCCAGATGGCTTTCCAAAGGTGACTGACTGATTCCATCGCATAACATCCATGAAATCGCTAACGGAGCATTTGTGGTTTGAAATCGCTGATCGCCGCGGCTTTGTAAACATTACGAATACAGTCGAGGAGTTGGTTCGGAAAAGCGGCGTTCAGGAAGGCCTTTGCCTCGTCAATGCCATGCACATCACCGCTTCGGTTTTCATAAACGACAACGAAAGCGGGCTCCTGCACGATTACGAGGTTTGGCTGGAGAAACTGGCGCCGCACGCCCCAACTTCGCAATACCAACACAACCGTACTGGCGAGGACAACGCGGACGCCCACTTGAAGCGCCAGGTCATGGGCCGCGAGGTGGTCGTGGCCATTACCAAAGGGAAGCTCGATTTCGGGCCCTGGGAGCAAATCTTCTACGGCGAGTTCGACGGCCGTCGGCGCAAGCGAGCCCTGGTCAAGATCATCGGCGAATAAGGGTTGGGGCTCATGTTTGCCGGTGCGGTCAAGGATGGCATTTTGCAGCCGTCGTTCCCGACCACAACAGGTTGTGAGGGCAAACGGGCAGGCCACAAATGCTTTGAATGTCGGCCACAAATCTCCAACCAAAAGTTGCTTTTTGGCCCGCTTTGAGCTAACAAGTCCCCCGCATGTACAATAGCCAACCGTTCAGCGGGCTCTCTTGTGGAGCCCAGGACCCGTTTGAAAGGACAATATAATGGACCAACCTGTTCCCTATCTCGATCTCGCCGCCCAAATGCGCCCGTTGCGCAAGGAGATCGACGCCGCCATTGCCCGGACTCTTGATAATTGTTCCTTCTGCCTAGGTCCCGACGTCACTCAATTCGAAAAAGACTTCGCGCGTTATTGCAACGCACAGCATGCCGTCGGTTTCAACAGCGGCACTTCGGCGCTGCATGTGGCCTTGCTGTTGCTGAACATCGGCCCGGGCGATGAGGTCATCACCACTCCCTGCACATTCGTGGCGACCAGTTGGGCGATCTCTTATGTGGGAGCCAAACCGGTTTACGTGGACGTGGATGACAAGACGTTCAACCTGGACCCCAAGCTGGTGGAGCGAGCCATCACGCCGCGCACCAAGGCGATCATGCCGGTCCACCTTTACGGCCAGCCTTGCGATCTCGATGCCTTGCTGGAAATTGGCCGGAAACACAAACTGCCGCTCGTCGAGGACGCCTGCCAGGCGCACGGCGCCAAATACCGCGGCAAAGTCGTCGGCACCTTTGGAGTGATGTCGGGATTCAGTTTTTATCCCGGCAAAAACCTCGGCGCGTATGGCGAAGGCGGAGCCTTGGTGACCAACGATGCCGCGCTGGCTACGCGCGCGCGTTCGTTGAGGGAACATGGTTCAACGCAACGTTACTATCACGACGAGGTGGGTTTCAACTACCGCATGGAAGGCATTCAGGGCGCGGTTCTGGGAATAAAGCTCAAGCACCTGGACAAATGGACGCAGGAGCGCCGCCGCGTGGCGCATGGTTACCACAAACTGCTTGCGGATACCCCGCTGCAACTGCCGCTCGAAGCCGATTACGCGGAAAGTTGCTACCATTTGTACGTCGTGCGCCATCCCCGCCGCGACGAACTTAAAAAGCATCTCGAAGCGCATAAGGTCGGCTGCGCCTTGCATTACCCAGTCCCATTGCACCTGCAAAAGTGTTATGCCTCGCTCGGGCACAAGCAGGGCGCGTTTCCGGTGTCGGAAAAAGCCGCGAACCAATGCCTCAGCCTGCCGATCTATCCGGAACTCACTGATTCACAGGTGGAACGGGTCGCGGCGGTGATTCGGGACTTTTTTAAGAAGTAATCCGCAGAACCGGGTATCAACGGGTTGACTTGCCCGTTTGCCGTGGCGGCATCCCCTTTGGGCGAGGGTGGGAGGCGACCCCGTTCCAGCCCAATTTATTGTCTCGTAATGGGGCGCTGCCCCGGGCAAATTTGGGGTTATGCCCGGTTTATTGCAGTTAAACGGGAACAAACCCGGTGCTGGGAGGTCTTACCAGCAATGACAGCCGTATGTCAGATGATTTAGGCTTTGAGAGTCTGGTGGCCCGCTATTATGGGCCGCTCTACCAATTTGCCTTCAGTCTGACCCGGGCAGAAGCGGACGCGTGTGATCTTACACAGCAAACATTTTATATCTGGGCCACCAAGGGCCACCAATTACGGGATGGCAGCAAGGTCAAAACCTGGTTGTTCACCACCTTGCATCGGGAGTTTTTGAATATGCGGAGAAAGGTCGTGCGGTTCCCGCATTTTGAATTGACGGAGATGGATCAGGACCTGCCCGCCATCTCGCCGGAAATGGTGAATACGCTGGATTCGGCCCGCGTCGTTGAATTGCTGGATCAGGTCAATGAACCGTACAAGGCCGCCCTCGCGTTGTTTTACATGGAGGACTATTCTTACAAGGAAATTGCCGATATCCTGGAAATCCCGCTCGGCACAGTGCAATCCCGCATCTCGCGCGGCATGGCCCAACTCCAGCAGTTGATCCTCGAGACCCCCCGGAAGGAGGCCCATGGATAGCCTGCGCGCCAGGGAAGTTTTGCGCTTGTACCGGCCCGGCACGACCGATGCCCTGGATCCGCAAATGGCCGAGGCGCTCCAGGCCGTCCAACGCGATCCCGAACTGGGGGACTGGTTCGAAGAGCATTGCGGCGTTTACATCGCCATCCGCAACAAGCTCAAACAAATCGAGGTGCCCCAGGATTTGAAACGCAAAATCCTGCTGGAAAATATCGGCCGCGAGAAAGTCATCCCCCTGCACAGGAGGCCGCCGGTGCTCTGGGCCGCCGCCGCCGCCATTGCGCTCCTGCTCGCCGGCACATGGTTCCTCAACAAACCGGCCACGAAACCCAGTTTTACGAAGTTCCACGAATGGAAAATCGGCGAGGTGCAGCGCGGCTATGCCATGATCGGCAATACGAATTATGCTCAGATTGTCAGCTACCTGACGACCAACCATTTCATCGCCAACTACACCTTGAGCAAAGCGCTGGCCAAACTGCCAGCCGAAGGTTTCGCCACCAAGCCATACCAGGGCAAGCCCGTCACGATGCTTTGCTTCAATGGCGGCATAGTCAAGAACGGCAAAACCAACGATCTTTATTTCTTTGTGGCCCAGCGCGCGGATTTTGCCGACTCACCGTCACCCGGCAAAAAACCGCGGTTCGGGCACGCAGGCAAATACACCACCGCTTCCTGGAGCGCTGGTGACAAGGTCTATATCCTCGCCGGTCAAGGCGATGACTCCGACTTGCAGCAGTATATCGACTAGACCGCTTCCCCGCCCGATCCTCCTTCCCAATCTTTGTCGAACACTTTGCCTTTCTGATCTGGACTCGGAATTCCGCACTCCGCACTCCCGAATCAAGCATCCCGGATTCCGCCTTGGACTAACTTTGAGCTTTTCGGATCTTTTCCTATTGTTTGGTATTTTCATTATATCCCCCCCCTCCAGACCCGTTCCAAGCGCCCTGGACCCGTCCCAAAGCCCCCCTAATCGTGCTCGTCCTCGTCCTCGTCGTCGTCCTCGATCCCCTCTTACAACGGTCCGACCTTGAACTTTGGCTTGTCGCGCCGCTCTCAGGACGGGCCCCGACTTCGGACCTCGCGCCTTTGGACCCTGGACTGGATGCTCGAACCTATTCACCTGCCGAAGGGACTTCTCCCATCGCCAGCACTTCGTCCACCAAGGCTGCGAAGTCCCGGCCTCCCGGATGCTTCTGCTGGTAAATCGCGACGAAAGCCTTCCGGAAAAATTCCAACTCGAAATCATCCCGCCATATTTCCCTGGGCAGGTCGTGAAAGGTATCCGCCAGCTCCGCCGCCTGCTCCGCATTTCCAGCCCATCCCAGCTTGCGAATGTCCTCCAGTGCGTAGTGCAGTATTTCACCGATCTTTCTGCGTTGGTCATCCGTGAGTTGCATCACCTGTCGGCTTCCTTAACCATCCAAAACCTAAAGCGCTCGACAGCGCTTTGCAAATGTCCTGGAGAACCCGTTTGCGTTGCTGCGGCAAGGGTCGACGAGATCTTGAATTTGGTCGCGAAGCCGTTGAATATGGGCCGGCCGAATTCTTTGGCCTATGTTGCGAAACGGTTCCCTTTACGCAAGCCAAGCTGATTCTCGATGATACCAATCAGCGACCGACGAAGCTCGCTTTCCTGGTCTCTGGCCGGAGCCGCCGGCGTGTTCCTCGTCCTTTGGCTTTGGGAATTCCCCAAGCCAATGATGGACGATCTTTTTTACGCGGGAGCAGGACTCAATCTGGCGGCGGGTGGGGATTTTTCCAATCCCTATCTCGCAGGACAGGAATTCCCCAGCCACTATTTCTTTGTTTATACCCCCCTGCATTCCTATGTGCTGGCGGGGTGGTTGAAAGTGTTCGGCATCAGCACCGCTTCGATGACGGGTTTTCAAGGGGTGATGTTTTTTGTGATTGCGGCCTCAACTCTGTTCCTCCTGCGCCGGCATGAAGCGCCGGCGTGGCTGGAATGGCTCGTCCCGCTCGGAGTGTGCGCGGCTTTTCTCAGGGGCGGATTGCGGGTGGAAGCGCTGGCGACGGCGTTGACCATGGCAGGCTTCGCCTGGATTGCGTGCGGTCGCCGGGGGCCGGGGGCGGTGTTCGGTTCGTTCCTCCTGATGTTTTTGGGCGCTTCCGCCTCGCCGCGGCTGGCGCTCTTTTCAATGACGCTCGCAGCCTCCGCCGGTTGGCAATTATGGCGCAGCCATGGATCCGCTGCGGAGCGTCGCCGGATTTTCCTCATGATGGCGCTGGCAGCATTGCTGACCGGCCTGGCTTTCCTGGTCATGATCCAATTCCGGCTGCGCGAGTTTCTCGTGACCTTCCGTTTTCATGCCGCGGGGGCGCTGGCACGTGAGGGAGGACTTTGGCATCGGCTCGTATTATTCCTCGGGGCCCTGGGCGTTACGGTTTGGCCCCTGGTTTTGTTGCTGCCGGTCTTCGTTTTCCTGAAACTCCGCCGCCCGCGAGACGAGCTGACGGTGGCTGTTGTTGCCCTGTGCGGAATTCTGCCAATCGCATTCGTGATGGGATTCCTCACTTTCGGTTCAGGTTGGTATTTTTTCCTGATCCTCCTTTTCGCCGTCCCAGGAATTGTCCGGAACGCTTCCCGCGTTGCCTCCGTGGGCCTGGCCTTGGCCCTGGCGCTGGCATGCCTTGCCGGCATTAGCCGGCCCCTGGTCGGTTTGTTTGGAACGATGACCGGCCGCATTAGTGAAAAGGAGGTGGGTGATCGTGCCGCCGTCATCGCTTTGCAACCCGTGGCCGGCCACCGTCTTCTGGTTGATACCTACGCCGCCCGGTACGCCTTCGATTACCGGATTCCTCAAAACTTCCTCTGCCTTGAATTCGGCGCTCCTTTTCCACGCTACTTAATCCTGGACGTGGATTTCCCTCCGGAGGACGTCTTTTTATTGGGACCGGCGGGCGTGCATGATTTGTGCGCGCGCGGGTTGCGGAACGAAGAGCCTGACACGTGGCTGCCCTTCGGCCCCAAACGGTGGGCATTTTATCGCTATCCCCGAAAGATATCCATTATCCCGGCCTCCAGTTGCAACCGGACATCCGTTGATAAAACGAGTGCGCGAACTGGACAATAAACCGCCTCCCGAAACGCCAGGGGTCGAAGCCGAATCATCCAATCGGCGATGGGCCGCCTTTGCTTTTCCCTGGCCCGTGGTTGCGGCGTTGGTGTTTTTTTGGCTGCTATGGATTTGGGATTTCCCAAAACCGATGAACGATGACCTCTTCTTCGCCGGCGCGGCCTTGAACCTGGCGTCGGGCGGTGAACTGGCGAACCCCCTGCTGATACGGCAACATTTTCCAGGACATTTCTTCTTCATGTATCCGCCGGTGCACGCTTATGCGCTCGCGGGGTGGCTCAAGATCTTTGGCATAAACGCAGCCGCCATGACCGGATTTCCAATATTGATTTATTTCGTAACCGCGGTCGCGACGATCGGGTGGTTGCGCAGGCACAATGCGCCACGCTGGATTGAGTGGCTTGTTCCGCTGGGCGTGTCCGGCGCTTTTTTGCCTTTTGGCCTCCGTCCCGAGCCGTTGGCTGTGGGCCTGACCATGGCGGGACTTTTCCTGGTCGAAAGCTGCGGGAAGCGGAGAATCCCGGTGTTCCTCGGTTTCTTTCTCATGTTCCTGGGGATGTCCACTGCTCCACGAACCACTTTCTTTGCGGCAGCGCTCATGCTGCTTGCCGGCCATCAGTGTCTCAAGCGGGCGATTCTTTTGGCCTTGCCCGGCATGCTGGCGGCATTCCTGGTATTTTGCGCGATGTTGAATTTTCATCTGCTCGAGTTTTGGAGCACCTTCCGGTTTCATTCGCAGGTTTTGGCGGGGGACAAATTGCGACTGCTGGCATTGCTGTTCACCCGCTATGTCGGCGTCACGCAATGGCCGGTGTTTCCCTTGTTGCTGTGGCTTTTATTGTTGTCGTTCCGCGCCTCCTGGCGGCCTTTGAAGCGGATCGGGGTGGGCATGGTCGGAACCGTTCCGCTGGTGGCCCTGGTCGGTGGCTTGGGAGACGGCACCATGTGGTATATCTTCCTCGCCGTTTTCGTTCTCGCAGCGACAGCCTGGGAACGGCCTGCTGCCGGTGTGACAAAAACTGCCATCCCGCTGCTGGTGCTCGCGGCGTTACTGCTCGGCAATCTCAGGACCTTCGTCAACATCGGGGGAATTCTCAGCGGAAACATAAACTCCGCCCCGAGTCCGAATCGGGCTGAAGCCCTCGCCCTCAAATCCACGCCGGATCATCCGATATTGCTGGACGAATCAACTGCGCGGTATGTCTTTGATTATCGAATTCCGAAAGGGTTTATCTACTGGCCGTTTGCGGCCCCTTTTCCGATGGAACTGGCCACTGAAACAACCTTGTTGCCGGGGGATACCTACCTGCTCGGTCCCTGGAATGTGGAGAGGCTCAACCAGCTTGGTTTGATTCAGATGCCCCAGCCCAAGTGGGGCCTTTGGAAGGAACGCTGGTCATTTTATCGGGAACCGGAAAAGGCCTACATCATCCCTGTGAGCAGCCTGACCAATACTAAATAAACAATCGGGAAGGGAATGTCCAACCAGGGGCCGGCCAACTGCATCGCGCCGCAGCCGATCCGGTGAACCGTCAGTGACGCGCCGAGGAACGTGAACCGGCCGCCGCCGTGGGTTCATTCATTGTGTTGCTCCCCTTCAGTGCGCTGAACGACACTCACATCTCTTCCATCCGAGCAAGCGCGCGGGAAGAAACAACAGAGCGCCGACCAGAGCGAATAATGCGTTGAGCGTAATGCCGATAAGGCGGAGCGGCAAGGATAAGAGCCAGAGGATGGGGAGAAGAATCAGCGCCAGCAACGCGAGGGGCCAGCAAAGCACAAAGAGAATGCACCAGCAGATAAAAAGGATCAGGGCCTTCATGGTTATTCCTTCGATCACTCTTCCGGCAGAAAAGTGGCGTCGGTTTGACATTATGTCAAGGCCCGGGGCTTCCAGGATGCGCTCCAAACTTCGCTCCACGAACTCCAGGCGAGACCTGGCACTAACTCACAGGCACACAGTCACCCGCAAGTAAGTCGCCGGGATTGATGTGCCGCCGCCCGGGCTTTTGTTTTGGGCATGCGCCAGTTCCACCAGTTGGCGGTGGAGTTCCTCGACTTTCCCATTCTTTTCCGCTGCTTCAAAAGCGTTCATGGTCGGGCCATAGTATCGCCGGAATGATTCGATGAACTGGGTTGGATTCTTGTAGGGCGAGATGAAGTGAAACGTGTCCTTCACCATTGATATTTTCTCTTTGGGCACTCCGGCCTGGCCAAATCGTTCAACGATGTGCGACTCCACACCCCACGTCATGGGGCTGACGAAGCCCTCCGGCGGTGGAGGTGTAAATGACGAGCTGATCTTCAGCAACTGCGAGACGAAGGAAGTGGGATCGTTTGGGATCCAGTTGCCCATCACGATACGACCGCCTGGTTTGGTGACCCGAACCATCTCCCTGGCGACGTCAAAAGGCCTGGGCGCGAACATGGCGCCGAATACGGTAAGCGTCAGATCAAACGAATGGTCGCTGATCCCCTGCAAGTTGCACGCATCACCTTCTTGAAATCTCAGTCGAGCAAGGCCCGCCTCCGCGGCTCGCTTGTTTCCGGCGTCAACGAGGTTTCTGGCAATGTCAATTCCAACCACGTCAGCCCCCAAAAGGGCAAGCGGAAGCGCGGTAGTGCCATCGCCGCAGCCGAGGTCCAACACCCGCAACGGCGGCTTTATTCCGAGAGACTTAACGACTGCTTCCCCAGCTTGACGCATCAAGGCGGCAATTTCCGTAAAGTCCCCTTTCTCCCACAGTGCCTGGTTAGGATTCATGATCGCTTCTTTCCATTGGTTGCCAGTTTCATGGGACGCAGTTAACACCCTTTTGATTTGTTTGTGAATGGGACGAAAGGGGAGTTGTTTCAATCCCCGGGTCAATCACCGCTTTCACTTCGCGGACCGGGTTGAGTGGAAGGTATCCGGCTTTGGAATTTGAGCATTCGTTGGTCATTTGGGATTTGTCATTGGACATTCCTGTCGCTACCCTGCGCCTCATGTTCACTGACACGATTCGCCGCATGCCTCGTCCGCAGGAAGTGGCGCTGATGGACACCCAGCAGTTGCGGAAAACCTTTCTCGTGACGGACCTCTTCGCACCGGGTGAATTGCGCGGCGTATTCACGGACTTGGATCGGCTCGCCGTCGGCGGCGTGGTGCCGGTCAAACCAGTGGAATTGCCCAACCACAAGGAAACCGGCCGCGCGTTCTTTCTCGAACGCCGCGAACTGGGCGCGATCAACGTCGGCGGCGCGGGGGTTGTCCATGCGGACGGCAAATCTTTCGCGCTGGACCGGCTGGATTGTGTGTATCTGCCGATGGGCACGCGTTCCGTCACGTTCGAGAGCGCGGATGGAAAAACTCCGGCGCGGTTTTACTGGCTGAGTTGTCCGGCGCACGCGGCGCACCCAGCGGCGATGATGAAACAAAAGGACGCCGCGCCCGTGGCGCTCGGCTCGCCCGCCAGCGCGAACCAGCGGACGATCCGCAAATACATCCACACCGGCGGCCTCCAGAGTTGCCAACTCGTGCTGGGTTTCACGGAACTGGCCGAGGGCAGCGTGTGGAACACTTTCCCGCCGCACACGCACAATCGGCGGACCGAGATTTATTTCTACTTCGATTTGCAGGAGAAGGTCCTGGTGCATCTGATGGGCGAACCAACCGCGACGCGGCATTTGTTCGTGCAGGAGCAGCAGGTGGTGCTCTCGCCCGCATGGTCGATTCACTCGGGTTGCGGCACGGGCAATTACCGGTTTATTTGGGGCATGGCCGGAGAAAACCAGACGTTCGACGATATGGATGGGGTCAAACCGGCGGACTTGCGGTGAGCACCAGAGCCCATTCAATAAATCGTGTCAGCCGCCGTAAGGAGGCTCTAACCTGCATATTTCATGGCCGCTTCAAACCGGCTAAACCGTGTGAGGCAGGACGCCCCTACGGGACAAGGCCCGAACCGAATTTCCGAAGGGCATTAAGGCCAATCCAGCTTCCAAAAAAGTCAGGGCCTCCTCGCGTCGGCTGCCACAAGTAGTGGATTCCGCAACTCGACCACACATGAAACGTTTCAGCGAAAAAGTTGTGATCGTCACCGGGGCGAGCCGCGGGATTGGGCAGGCAATCGCGCTTGCCTTCGCCGGCGAAGGCGCGCACGTAACTGGAGTCAGCAGCGGTGACCAATCCGAGACTGCCCGGAAAGCGCAAGCCCTGGGCGTCAAATTCACGGCTCTCACCGCGGACTTCGCGCAGTTGACTCAAAAAGGCGCCGCCGAGTTGGTGGCCCAAGTGGTCCGTCAGGCGGGCCGCGTCGATGCGCTCGTGAACAACGCCGGCATTATTCGTCGCGCACCTGCCGTCGATTTCTCGGAAGCGGATTGGAACGCGGTAATCCAAATCAACCTGACCGCGCCGTTCTTTCTATGCCAGGCAGTCGCAAAATGGTGGCTCACCCAGGGACGCGGACAATCATCGCCCGAGGCGCGGCTTAAAATCGTGAACATCGCTTCGCTGCTTTCGTTCCAAGGCGGCATCCTGGTGCCGGCTTACGCCGCGAGCAAGAGCGGCATCGCCGGCATCACGCGAGCGCTGGCCAATGAGTGGGCCAGGGAACGCATCAACATCAATGCGGTTGCGCCCGGTTACATCGCCACCGAGAACACGCGCGCTTTGCGCGAAGACGCCAGGCGCAACGATGCCATCCTCAGCCGCATTCCTGAAGGCCGCTGGGGTGCGCCGGATGATATCGCCGGCGGTTGCATGTTTCTTGCGTCCGCTGATTCGAATTACTTGAACGGGTCCATTCTTAACATCGATGGCGGCTGGCTGGCGCGATAACTCAAGCCCTTAATTCCTCCGTACTTCTCCGGACAGGTGTCCGTACTTTATGGAGGCTGGAATCCCGGAATTTTTTTGCTAGGATAAGGCTCGTGCGGACTTGAACCAGCGGTGACCACCATGTCAGCCACCTCCGGAAGTCTGTTGCAGGCGCATGAGCCGGGCGCCTTGGGATTGGTCTCGCTGTGCATGGTCAGGATCGGGCGCAAGTATGACGATGGTTGTTGGACGTCGCGAAAAAAAAGCCGGATGCAAATTTCGTTGGCTGGATTTGGCGCTCACCGCTTTCTTCTGTCTGACTGCCGGGACGTTTTCCATTCAGGCTCAGGGAACACAACCGTTGGTTGCCATCCATGATTCGGAACTCACCCGGGCGTTGGAAACGATGCCCGCGACGAATGGCACGCCCAGCGGACCGGGCACAACAGGGAATCAATGGTGGCCAACCAACTGGCATTACTTCGTCATGCCGGATGCAGTCAAGGAAGCGCTGCGTTCCGACGGCACCGCTTTCACAGTCGTCAGTGACACCAATATCAGCGCCGGCGTTCTGCTCACCAGCAACGGCCTGCCCAGGTATCCCATCCTGATCAGCCTCGCCTCCGAAGCGATGCGCGATGACGAAATTGCGCCTTTGACCAATTACGTGGCGGCCGGCGGATTCCTGTTCGTGGGTTCCTCCTCTTTCACGCGCACCACGAACGGTTCAACCCGCGGCGATTTCGCGCTCGCCAACCAGATGGGGGTGCACAGCGCGGCCACGAATCTCACCGGCTGGGTGATCAACAGCACCCTCACGCGGGTTTCCGAAAACCCGCTCGTCAGCCATATCCCCGCGGGAACCCTGACCTGGCAGATGCCGTCGTCTTCGGAGGAAATTTCCTGGCCCAAGGCAAACCATGTGCCCTTCGCCCCCTCCGGCTTGCCGCATTTGCTTTGGAAGGTGGTGCCCGGCGGCGCAACGGTGCTTGCGCAAGGCGACGCCAGCCCCTGGCTGTTGGTGAAGCCCTACGGCAAGGGTTGTTTCATTTACGTGGCGGCGATGCAGCCGCTGGTGGCCCACGGCGGCTGGGCTCCCGGCATGTACAGCTACACCATCCTTCGCAATGCGATTCAATGGGCCTTCCAGTCCGCCCGGATGCCCGTGGCCAAACTCAGTCCGTGGCCGTACCCCTACGACGCCGCCGTGATCTTCCGCCACGATATGGAAGCCATCCCCGACTTCATCACTTCCATTGAAGGATCAGCCCAATTTGAATTTAACAACGGCGCGCGGGGCGATTACTTTTTCTGCACCGGCGAATTGCGGGAAGACATGCCCAATCCCGCCTTGACCGTCGCCAGCCTGCAACGGGCCGTGTCGAATTACAGCGCCACCATTGGTCCGCACAACGGCGGGTTCACGAACTTTTCCTCGTACGTCCCGCCCTTGACGACCAACGACTATGATTACTGGCACTGGGGGCCGGACGAGGACCTGGACGTGACCGTGCCCGGTTACACCAATGGCCAGGCGTACGTCCTTGCTTCCATGTCCAATTCGTTCAACGACATCCAGGGCTGGGTGGGCGGCACTAACAATGGCAATGGACTGCGCCTGTGGGTATCGCCGTATTTCAACGCGACGCGCGAGGCTTCGTACCAGGTTCAGGAACAGTTGGGCATCGCCGCCGCCGGCGAGCAAAAGCTGGGGCCCTTTCCGCACTGGACGCTCTCGACGCAAACGCCGGATAAGCTCTATTCCTTCCTCACCCTGCCCGTGAGCGACTGGTTTGTTGGAAGCCAGATCGCGCAAGGCATGGAGAACGGCCACACCGCCGCGAGCGTTCACGCTTTGGTCGATTTTTACTACGGCTTGGGAGCGCTGGTTAATCTGTACTCGCACAGCACTTCCGCCGGCACCGGCCCGGCCGGCACGCTTGCCTCCGAGTATGTAACGTACAGCCTGGGCAAGCCACGGATGTGGTCGGCCAACACCGCGGGGATTTATAACTGGTGGGTGAAACGCGCCGCGATGCAGGTCGTTCCCACTTACAGCACCAACGGGACGCAAAGCATCATCACCCTCTCCATCTCCGGTTCGACGGACACCAATGCCGCCGTCGAAATCCTCGCGCCGAACCCGGCCTTTTACGGCCTCCAGGTCCGCACCAACGGCGTGCTCGCGAGTGGCGCAAGTTTTCGGACCAACGGACAGATTATCAAAATCCTGGCCGGAACCTCCGTCACCAACGCCGAAATCCGCTACAGCCTGCCGCCCTCGGCCCAACCCGACACCTACGTGACCCAACAAGACGGTGCACTTTCGGTGCCTGCGCCCGGGGTCCTGGGCAACGATGCTCCCGGGACCAGCGGAACCAACCTGACCGCCTCCCTGACCGTGGGCGCCGCGCGCGGGCTTTTGAGCCTGACCAATAACGGAAGTTTGGCTTATACGCCCACCAACCATTTCGCGGGCGTGGACAACTTCAGCTATCGCGTGAGCGATTCGCAGACGAACTCCAGCAGTGCAGCAGGAAGCCTCATGGTTAATCCGCCCGGCGACCTGTTTTATGACGATCTCACCCGCTCCACCAACCCGGCTCCGTTGTTGCCCTGGGTCCAGCAGTTGGGCGCGTGGAATATTTCCAACAGCCAATTGTTGGGAAACAGCGGGAGCAACAGTTATGGCCATGCTTTTTACAGCGACAATACCTGGAGCAACTACGCAGTGCAGGCGCGGATTCAGTTCTCTTCCACCAATGGTTTCGGCGGTGGCATTGGCGGGCGACTGGATCCGGCGAGCGGAGCGCATTACGCCGCGTGGGTGTATCCGGAAGGTTCCGTGAGCAGCCCGAACGTCCTAAAGCTGATTAAATTCGAACAATGGGGAGTTTGGACCTTTAATCCTATGGCTGAGGTCAGTCTCTCAGGTGTGGGGACGAACGTACACACACTGACGCTGGTCTTCCAAGGCAATCAGATCACGGTTTATCTCGACGGCAGCCCGAAAATCAACACCGCGGATGTATTCTTCGATCAATTCCCGCCCTTCCTCAACGGAGGCATCACTGCCGACATGTTCGCCTTCCCGAGCGAATACACCCTGGGTGTGGATCATGTTGTTGTGGCGGCCGACAACGCGCCGCTGCTTCTGACTCAGCCCGTCAGCCAAACCACCAATGCCGGGGCTACGGTTAACTTGTCGGTTGCTTCTCTTGGGAGCAGCCCCGCTTACCAATGGTTGAAGGGCGGAGTGGCCTTGCCCGGCGCGACTGACACCACCTTGAGCCTGCCGTCAGTGACCGGCGCGGACACCGGAAACTACAGCGTGGTGGCAAGCAATGCCTTCGGCGTCGCAAGCAGCAGCAATGCCGTGCTGGTGGTGATCGATCCGCCCGCAATCACCACTCAACCGCAAAGCCGGACCAACATTGTTGCTACTACAGCCACGTTTACCGTGATGGCGCTCGGCGCGACGCCGTTGAGCTATCGATGGTTCAGCAATGGGACGAACAGCCTGAGCGACGGCGGTCGCATCAGCGGCTCATTGACCGCGACTCTTGCCATCAGCAACGTGGTGGTGGCGGATTCAGGCAACTACAGTGTTTTGGTGAGCAATGCCTTTGGCACCGCGACCAGCAGCAATGCGGCGCTGACGGTCATTGACCCACCCATCATCAGCGGCACGCCGGCCAGCCGGACGAACAACGCGGGCACCACAACGAGTTTCACGGTGGTTTCGAGTGGCGCGCCGCCGCTGGCCTACCAGTGGATGAAAAACGGGACCGGCAATCTGGTGGATGGCGGAAAAATCAGCGGCTCGACCGCGGCAACTCTCACCATCGGCAATCTTCTGGGAGTTGATGCGGGGAATTATACCGTTGTGATCACCAATGTTTATGGCAGCACGACCAGTGTGCCTCCGGCTGCGCTAACGGTGATTGATCCCGTGATTACCGCCCAGCCGGCCAGCCGGACCAACGTCGCCGGCTCCAGCGCGAGTTTTACGGTGGGAGCCAATGGAACCGCTCCATTTTACCAGTGGCTCAAGGGAGGAACGCCCCTCGCGGGAGCGACACTTTCAACGCTGACCTTCGCTCCGGTATCGGACGCGAATGCGGGCTCCTACAGCGTTGTGGTCAGCAACGCTTTTGGCAGCGTAACCAGCAGCAGCTCAACACTGACGGTGCTTGACCCGCCGCAAATCACCAATGCGCCAGCCGGACTTACCAACAATGCCGGGACAGTGGCCAACTTCACCGTGGGTGCGAGCGGCACGACACCACTGACTTACCAGTGGTTTAAAAATGCCACGAACGCGCTGAGCGACGGCGGAAAGATCAACGGCTCGACCAACGCGACGCTGACGGTCAGCAATGTCCTTGGCGCTGACGCCGGCGCTTACACGGTCGTAATTGGCAACGTTGTGGGGAGTGTGACCAGTTTGCCGCCGGCGTTGCTTGTGGTCATTGATCCCATCATCACCAATCAGCCCGTGAGCCGGACCAATTTCCCCGGCACCGCAACCAGCTTCACTGCCGGCGGCAACGGCACTCCGCCCTTGAGTTACCAATGGCTGATGAATCGCACGAACGTTCTGGCCGACGGTGGAAGGATTTCCGGAGCAAGCACACCCACGCTCACTTTGACCGATCTTTGTGCGACTAATGCGGGAAGTTATCAACTGGTCGTCAGCAATACTTTCGGCAGCGTGACCAGTTCCGTTGCCACTTTGACAGTGACCAACCGAATCACGCCGCCCGGGCGGCTGTTCTATGATGATTTCAGCCGCGGAACCGATCCGGGGCCATTGTCGCCCTGGATCCTGGAGAGTGGCACCTGGACGGTGACCGGCGGGCAATTGTTGGGGCAGAGTCCCGCCAACGGTTACGGCAATGTTTATTACCAGGACAATTCCTGGACGGACTATTCCGTGCAAGGGAGAATACGCTTTTCCTCATCGAACGGTTACGGCGCGGGTATTGGTGGCCGTCTTGATCCGATTACCGGGGCGCACTACGCTGCGTGGGTTTATCCGGAGGGTTCGGCGGGAGGATCTGCGGTGTTGAGACTGATCAAGTTCGAAGGCTGGACCACCTGGAGTTTCAATCCCATGACTAACGTTTCGTTATCGGCTGTGGGCACCAATTGGCACACAATAACGATGGGATTCCAAGGGACCAACATCACCGTTTATTACGACGGCGTCCAAAGAATCAGCCTCGCCGATGGTAATTTCGATTCTGTCGCGCCTTACACCAATGGCGGAATCACTGCCGACATGTACTCGGATAACACGGCCTATACCCTGGGGGTGGATGACGTCGTGGTGAGCACGCTGGCAACTCCACCCGCAATCGAAATGCCGCCGGCCAGCCGGACCAACGCCTCCGGGACGGCGGCGAGTTTTGCGGTGCTGGCAGGCGGGACAACGCCGTTGAGCTATCAGTGGTTTAAGGATGGGACCAACCGCTTGAACGACGGCGGCAACATTAGCGGCGCCGGCACGGCCACATTGAATTTGGCAGCCGTGAGCACCGGCGATGCGGGCGCCTACAGCGTGATTGTCAGCAACGCCTTTGGAGGCGTGACGACTGCTCCGCCGGCAGTACTGACCGTTCTTGGCGTGCCGTCGATCAGCAGCCCGCCCGCGAGCCGAACAAATGATGCCGGAACCGCCGCCACTTTCATCGTAGCGGCGAGTGGCACACCACCGTTGACCTATCAATGGTTCAAGGATGGCACGAATGGCTTGATCGATGGGGGGAACATTAGCGGCTCGACCAACGCAACGCTGACGATTGGCAACGTGCTGGGAGCGGACGCGGGCGCGTTCATCGTGGTGGTGAGCAACGCGGCTGGAACCGCCACCAGCGCCCCGCCCGCGATTCTGACCGTGATCGACCCGGTCATCACCGGACAGCCCGCGAGTCGGACCAACCTTGCCGGAACCACGGCCACGTTTAGCGTCAACGCACAGGGGACATCGCCGCTTTATCAATGGCTCAAAGGCACGGACCCCATTGCCCAGGCCACCAACGCGACGCTCAATCTTCCGGCCGTGACCGTGGCCGACGCGGCCGCTTACAGCGTTATCGTCAGCAACACTTTCGGTACGGTCACGAGCAGCAGCGCGATTCTCACGGTCGTGCCTCCCCCGGAGTTGCAATCTGTTGTGGTGGCTCCCAACAGTGTGATCCTTGCCTGGAGTGCCGTAGTGGGCCGGCAGTACCGCCTGCAGTATAAGGATGATCTCGTCAGCACCAATTGGACTGCAATCTCACCGGACGTGACCGCCACCGGCCCAATTATCACCGCCACCAATGCGCCGGTTTCCTCGCCGCAAAGATTTTACCGCGTGCTCCTCCTGCCGTAGAGGCGGGGCGCAGAGCTCCTGTTCTGCTTGATGATGCGTTTGTGTCCGAGCAGAATTGGAGCATTGGGCTCTACGTCCGTATTTCACCCGAGCATGCCATCTCAGATCAAATTTCGCTTTATCCCCGCGGCTTATTATGGTAACTAGCAAAACCATGACAGCAGTAGCAGAGGATACAGCCGTGGGTTATGTGATCTGGGGGGCGGACCATGCCCCCTATGGTCCGGTGGAATTGCCGATGCTGGTGAGCTGGATCAAGGATGAGCGGGTGACGTCCGAAACCTGGCTATTTCTCGAACGCACCGGTTGCTGGGAAAAGGCCGCGCACGTTCCGGAGTTGCAGATGTTCTTCAAAGGCCATCCCGCCACCTCCGCGAGCGTACCGCCGCCACCGCCCGCCGGCACGATCAAGGCCGGAGCCTTGCGGCGCATCAAAATTCTGGGCGCGCTCAATGACGAGCAGTTGGAGCGGTTTGTGGAAATCATGGAGGTGCGCAAGGTCCCGCAATGGACGCAACTGGTCAAACAGGGCGATCACGGGGATTCCATGTATCTGGTGCTCGAAGGTGAATTGCGCGTGCGCATGATGGTCGATGACAAGGAGGTCATCCTGGTGACCCTTGGCATCGGTGAATTCTTCGGCGAGATTTCGCTTTTTGATCAGGGCCCGCGCTCGGCTGATGTGATAGCGAACACCGACAGCCTGCTGTTGAAGGTGGCGGCGAATGAATTTGAGAAGTTTGTGCATGAATCGCCCGACCTCGCCGCGCCGTTTCTCTTTGCCGTGGCCAAGACCCTCACCGCCCGCATCCGCGCCGATAACAAACGCTACCGGGATTCCATCAGTTTCGCTCGCGCGGCGGGGAGATAAACAGCTGTGGAAGCGGTTTCGGTGGAGAGCAACCCAACCGAGCCGCGCTGAAATTCCCCGCAAGTTTTCCGTCAGTATTTCTTCGAGAACTTTTTCCGCGACTCCTCTGGCGCGGGTTCGGCGGGTGCCGGAGCGGCGGGAGTTTTGGCATGCGCGGCGGCAGGTTCCGCCGGAGCCGGTGTTTGCGCGGGCCGCTGCGCTTGCGCTTCCGTCCGCGGCGCCGACGCCGGGGCGCCGGAGGATGCTCCATCCGCGGCTTCGACAAATGCCATGCGCAAGGAAGTAAGCGCCTGTTTCAACAACGCTTCCTCCTGCCGGGTCAGATTGCCTTTTGTTTTTGCTTCCAGCATCTCCAATTGGTCGATGAACATCCGGGCTGCCTCGGTGTCATGGAAGGTCTCACCCGTCTCCGGGTGGGCCATCCTGCCGAGCATCATCATGGCCATGTTGGTTTGCTGAATCACCATGTTGGCAAACAACGCCGACATGATCTCTTCACGACTGGCGTTGGCCAGCGTGTCCTCGTGGGTGGGTGCAGTGTCGCTCATCGGTTCTTATCTTTCCTTTGCCGGGTGATTTCCGCCATTAAAAAATGCACCAGATGTTTCAGGCGCGCCTCCAGGTTCACTGTTTCGAGAATGGTCTGACGCTGCACGGGTCCGGACAACACAGCGCAGGAAACCAGGTCGGCGACCTGCTCCGGATCGGTCAGCTTGTTCAAATACTCCAGGACTTCCTTGGAAAATCCCGCCGCTTCCGCTGCCTTGGCCTGGGCGAGCGCGGGGAACGGAGGAAAAGGCAGGCCCAATTTCACACGTTCCTCCAAAAGTTCGCGCACCTTCGCCATCAGCGCGTCCACGGCCAATTCATTGCACGGGGGCGATTCCAGCGGACGGATGCGTTGAATGCGGTAGGGCTTGTAACGCACCGTTTCCTCCAATTCCACCCGGGCGATGCCTTGCAGGATCAGGTGCGAAGTCCCGTCTTCGTGTCCTACCGAAACCCGGATCAAGCCCAGGCCCGCCACGAGCGAGGGCGTTTCGCGGGTCCGTCCCGGCTTTTGCATGGCCACGGAAAACATGCGATCCGTGTGGAGCGAGTCCAGCAACATCTGGCGGTAACGAGGCTCGAAGATATACAGCGGCAACAGGGCTTGGGGGAACAACGTCGCATTCGGCAGCGTCATTACCGGCACTTCACTCGGTAGCTTCATTGATCACAATTTAAGTGAGGCTGTCATTTAATCAAGGTGGAGATGAGAATATCTGGGTAACGCCGCAGTGAAGTGCGGAACGCAAAGCTCCTGCTCTGCTCGGAGACGGGATGCATGATCGGGCAAAGCAGGAGCTCGACGTTCCGGTCTTCGACCGGCGGGACATTACAAAATCTGATATGCACGCTTGCTTAATTCCGCCAAAACGCGCATGCTGTCACGCCTATGAAAATGAAAGTCGCCCTAATTGTTGTCCTGCTGATGTGCGTCGGCTTGGGTCTCGCCTTGATTTCGCGAACCAAGCAAGCCGCTGACGAGCACAAAAAGGACACCGATACCATCGTGGCTGAATCCAACCAAGTGGTGGAAACCACCGCCAAGCTGGAGGAACAAAAGCAGGTCAACTCGAAATACGAGAAAGACCTTGCGGACCGCAAGGAGGATATTGCCAAGCTTTCCACCACCCTGGACCAGACAAAGGAAACCCTGGCCAAGAGTGAAACCGATTTGAAGAATGCGCTGGCGGAAACCGCCAAACGCGACGCCAAAATCGCCGAACTCGAAAATCAAAACGAGGTGCTCGACAAGCAGGCCGTGGACCTCAAGACGTCGATTGGAGGCCTGGAAAACCAAATTGCCGACACCCAGAAGAAACTGGCCGCTTCGGAAGGTGACAAGGCGTTCCTGGAAAAGGAACTCAAGCGCCTCGTTGCCGAAAAAGCGGAATTGGAACGGCAGTTCAACGACCTTGCGGTCTTGAAGCAGCAGGTGCACAAGTTGAAAGAGGAACTTTCCATCGCGCGCCGCCTGGAGTGGATTCGCCAGGGCATTTTTGCCAACGCGGACATGAAAGGCGCGCAGAAGTTGCTGCAAGGCGCCAATGCCCCGCAACTCGTGCGGGCGGATACCAACAAGTATGACCTGAACGTCGAGGTCAACAGCGACGGCACCGTGAAGGTGATCGCCCCGGTCACTACGAACGCCCCGCCCGCGAGCCAGACGCCCCCATGACCCCGGCCCCCTCACTCGTGGATTCGCACGGCCGCGTGCTGCGCGACTTGCGGGTGAGCCTTACCGACCGCTGTAATTTTCGCTGCCTCTATTGCCTGCCGGAAACCGAGGCGGCGCAAAATTTTTATCGCGGGCGCTGGGCCAACCTGCCTGAGTCCAAGCCGATTGCCTGGCAATGGCAACCCCGGACAAACATCCTCAGCTTTGAGGAAATCGAGCGCGTGGTGCGGCTGGCGGTGGGGCTTGGTATTCAGAAAATCCGGCTCACCGGCGGAGAACCGTTGTTGCGCCGGAATGTCGAACAACTCGTCGCCCGCATCGCCGCACTTCCAGGCATTGAAGACCTCGCGCTGACCACCAACGGATTTCTCTTTCCGGAAAAAGCGCGCGCCTTGAGTGCGGCGGGCTTGCGCCGCGTCAGCTTCAGTCTCGATTCGCTCGACCAGGCAAATTTCCAAAAAATCACGGGCCGCAATGGTTTGGATGAAGTCCTGACCAGCATCCGGCTCGCGCAAGACCTGGGCATGAATCCGGTCAAGGTCAATGCCGTCATCATCCGCGGCATCAACGATCACGAGCTGGAAGCCCTCGCCGGGTTCGCCCGCGAACAGGATCTGGCCATGCGCTTTATCGAATTCATGCCGCTCGATTCAGCCCGCGCCTGGTTGAAGGAACTCGTTGTGCCGGGCCGTGAAATTCTCCAACGCCTGCAGGCCAGCCATTCGTTGCGGCCCGCACCGCGTCGCAATCCCGCTGAAACCGCGCAGCGCTGGGTCTTTGAAGACGGCCGCGGCGAACTCGGCCTGATTTCTCCCGTGAGCGAACCTTTCTGCGGCCATTGCAACCGCCTGCGCCTCACCGCCGACGGCAAGATTCGCACCTGCCTTTTCAGCGTCGTCGAGCATGATCTCCGCTCCCGCCTGCGTGGCGGCGCAAGCGACGAAGACCTCGCCGATTACTTGCGCTCCGTCGTCTGGCAAAAAGAGGAACGCCATCACATCGGTGAACCCGATTTCGTCTCCCCCGAACGCAGCATGAGCTGCATTGGGGGATGACGTCGTGGACGCAGCGCGCTTGCGCGAGCCGGCAGCCACCGTTCATTATTTTATCAGCGTGACGTGGCCGACAAATTCTTTCTTAATGGTGTCGGGTTTTTTCTCTTTGAAAGCCATACCGTTGGAGCTGCCCGCGCCGCTGCCATTCACCGTTACCCGGCGGCTCGTCGCGCCTTTCGAGAGAAAAACGCCCGCGCTGCCGTTGCCAACCGATGACCGGCCGCTTGCATCCAGGCCGATCCAGCAGCCTTTTATAACGTTGCAACTTTCGCCCGTCGTCCACGGGTTGTTATCGGCGAAGGCGTAGGCGCTTTGTCCGAAGGTCAATGGCACACCAGCGCGCAGGAGGTAACGCCCGGTCCTGCAATCATAGTAGCTCTCCTTGGGGAGTTCCTCCCCGCCGCCGCCGCCCCAATACAGTGCGGTTTCCGCGTCCCATTCCATGCCGTGGAAAAGGAAGGGATTGCCGAAGGCGGAGCTGGTCGCAGTGGTTGGAACACCGTTACTTGTTAAAAATGAGGGTGCGCCGTAATCGTCGTATTCGTAGTGTTCAAGCACATTCCCGCTGGCGTCTGTGAGCGCGAGCACGTTGCCCAGATCGTCGCCGTGGAAGTAATATTGCAGCGCGCCCGCGCCGTTGAAAGCGGCCATGGCTGTGCGGAGATGATTGCACAGGCAGGTAGTAACAGCTCCGCCTGGCCCGCCGGCACGTTCTTCGATGGTGGTGCCGCCGCAATCCTTGTCTGTTTCGCCACCACCGTGAACGTAATACGTCGTCACCGGTATCGAAGGCGAGGGAGGATAACTCGTCTTGCTGATGCGCCGGCCGAGGGCGTCATAGGTGAAGCTGGCCACGGGCACGGCCAAGCCGGTGGAAAAGTCGATGACTTCCGCAAGACGGTCGGCGTAATCGTAAACGTAGGAGAGTTGGCCAACGGAACTGGTTACTTGCACCAGGTTGCCATTTTGGTCGTATTGCTGGCTGGCGAAGGGTGTGGTGGTGTATCGATCCATCTCGAAATCGCCCGGTGGAATTGTGGCATTGCGAGTGTAGAGCGCGACTGTGCCGTTGTTCGTCACCGCGATGCGGTTGCCCATCGCGTCCAGATCATAGTCGATCGTAATGCATCCGCCGGCTCCTTGTCCTTTGCAGTTGATCGCATGATCCATCATGTCCAAGGCATTATAGCTCCAGCTATTCGTGAGGGTATCCTGGCCTTGAGCGAACGCCACCAATTGGGCGCGCTGCGTTTTGTTCTGGTTGTGGTCGTAGGCGAAGCTTCGCTGGTCGATCACTGGACTGCCGCCGGCGGTGGCGTGGTTGATGCGCGCAACCTGTTGCGAGCCAAGATCGCCGGTGGCATTGGGCACGCCAGCGAGGCCGTCATAGTTGATTCGGGTGTTGACGCCATTGGCGCGCGTGACGCGGGAGAGTCGGTCCGGTCCGTCGTAGGAGAAGGTGGCAAAATCTCCCAACCAGGGATTGCCGCAGCCTTCGCACCGCGTGGTATTGATGGTTTTGACATTGTCCAGAGCGTCATAGGTGTATTGGACTCCGCGACCGCTGGGGTAGGTCATGGCAAGGCAATTGCCCACGCCGTCATACGTGTAAGTCGTCAGCAGCCCATCCTGTTTGCTCGCGATGCAATCGTCGAGCGAGTCATAGGCATATTCCAGCCGCGAAACGTCGTTGCTGGCCAGCGTGAGCCGGGAACAACCATCGTAAGCAAACGTCTCGAATGTGGTGGTGGTGGCAACTCCCGATCTGGCGGCGATGTCGCGGTGCACGATCCGATGCAACAGATCGTACCTGTTGGTGACCACGGAGCCGTTGGGATCGGTGCTTGAGACGAGTTCACTGCGGGAGTCCCAGACAAACGTACAATGGGTGCCATCAGCGAAAGTCTGAAGGATGGGGCGGTCGAGCGCGTCGTACGTGTAGGAGGTCGAGTTGGTATTGGCGTCAGTGCTGACGAGGAGACAATTATTGTCATCGTATGTGCTGGCGTGGCCGGCATCGACCGCAAAATCCAGCAGGCCGTCGCCGTTGAGATCAGCAATGCTCAGGGTGCAGCGCCCCAGGCCATCGTAAGACCAGCCGGTGAGATTGCCGTTCGGGTCGATCTGACGAACGAGGTTATCGCGTGAGTCGTAGGCATATTGCGTCGTGTTTCCAACGTTGTCGCTGGAACTGACGCAACGATCCAGGCTGTCGTATTGGGCCGTGGTGATGAACAACTGGTTCGCGCCGCCGAGGTCGGACTTGTCCGTTTCAGTCACGCTGAGCACGTTCCCATTCGCGTCGTAGGCCAGCGAAACGGAATTGGTTTTGGGGTCGGTGACCGTTGCGAGTCGTCCGACGGTATCGTAGGCATAATGGGTAGTGTGCCCGTTGTCGTCCGTGACACTGAGGCAATCTCCGTTGGGAGCATAGGCGTAAGTGGTCGTGGAAGCACCTTTGCCGACGGGCGCGCCGGCGGCATCGAAATAGGATTCCTGAGCGCTGACGCAACGGTCGAGGGGATCATACTGGTAGGCGGTTTGGGCAAGGACCCGATTTCCGGCCGAGCCGGGCACGTCGTTGGTTTCACCGAGCAAGGTGCTTTGGATGACATTGCCGTTGGCGTCGTAGCGGTTGGAGACGATGTTGCCCATCGCATCTGTAACGGTGATGAGGCGGCTGAAGCCATCGTAGGCGTAACTGACTCTCGCGCTGAGTCCGGTATCTACGTATTGCTTGGTCGCCGGCTGGCCGTTGGCATCGTACGACCACTGAATGGGAGAAGCCTGCCCTGTGCCTGGCGCATCAGTAGATTGATACAGCAGGTCGCGTTCGTCGTAGGTGAATTGCGTGACCTTGTTCGTATCATCGCCGTTCACCGCCTCGCCTGAGCGGCAGAGAACGAGGTTGTCGTTGGCGTCGTATTGATATTCGGTGGCAACCGTGTGCGCCACATCCCGGGCCTGCTCCATCCGCACGCAGCGGTTGAGCGTGTCGTAGTGATAAACCGTGGTCCAGAGCGGGTTGGTGGCATCCAGCGTGCCGGTGTAATCGCGATTCTCGACATCGCGCTCAATCAGATTATCGGCGGCATCGTAGGAATATTTAAATTCGATGCGGCAGAAGCAAAGGCTGAGGGAAGCCGAACTGGCCTGAACGAGTTGATCCAGCGCGTTGTAGGTGTAGAGCCAGTCATTGGTGCGCGGGTCAATGCAGCGGGTCAGGTTGCCGCGCGGATCATATTCGTAGCTGCTGCGAATGAGGGTTGGGCCCTGGGTGTCAACGGTCCAATCGCTCAGATAGCCGGCTTGCGGGCCACTGGTGTAATAGTTGGCCACATCCACACGACGCCGGCCGTTTGCGTCGGCGGCGTTGGTAATGGCGGTCAATTGACCGAAAGTGTTGTAGGCGAAGTCAAACACCCTTGGCTCCCAAGTGATGACCGGCACCGGCACATCGGCGTCGGCTTCGTGGACGCAGTTGCCGTGGGCATCATACGCGCAGGTGGTTGTGTTGCCGCGCGGATCGGTGGCGCTGGTGCAGAAGCTGATCAACAATCCCTTTTGGTTATCAATTATTTTGGGTTGTTGACTGGCAAGAGCAAGCCGGCCATTGGTTCCGGCGCCTTTGGTATTGATGGCGTGCTGGCTGACTGTGGGGAGGAGCCTGGATGACTCGTTAACAAAGAATTGCTGCCGGACAATGGACATGGGATTGACATACACGGCTTTGAAATCGTCGTCTCCTTTGCCCGAGCGATCCCAGTGGAACTGCACTTTGACACGGCCATATTTCCCGGAGCCGGTGTTCGCGAAAGCGAAGTCCGACTCACGGTATTGCACGCAGTAGTCCCGCGCCGGCGAACCGAAGCGCGGATCATATTGGTAACGGCTCACCAGGTCTGGAAAACCGTCACGGTTGATATCGGCACAACAGGGAAGTTCCCGGCACACTTGCAGGTCACCCTTCTTGCGTGGGCCGGCGTTCTTGTCAAAGTCGCTCCCGTAAACGCACAGCATGGCATTGCCGCCCGGTTCGATTTTCTTGACGCACAGCGAATCGTTGTTCCAACTCCATTGCGTTTCGTAATAGTCCGGGTCGTCCACGCGCAACTTGCCCACGGGCCGGTTCGAGACGTCGGTGACCGGACCGGGCGAGGGCGCGCGACCGGTGTATTCGCGCAAGTCCACGAGGCGGTTGCGCGAGTCATAGGAAGGCTCGCGAACGTTGCCGAAGCAATCCCGGACGATTACTTTGAGGGTGGCGTAGTGGTTGGAAGGGCTGGCGACCTGGGGCACGTAGGTCAGGTACGTCGGATCGTTGGTGCCATATTGGTCCGAGATGCAGCGCAGGAATTCGAAAGCGGCCGGGTTGTGCTGGTAAGTGAATTGGTGCGCGATTTGCCCCTTGGGATCGGTAACGTAAAGCAAGAGATGGTTCTCGGCGTCATTGGTGAAACCAGATGAGTAGGTGTAGGTCGTGGTCTTGCCTTTGGGGAAGTCGTTGCCATTGGGCGTGCCGATCACGGGCGGGGAAGTGACGGATTGCAAGTCGCCCGCCGAACCGCCGGGCTTGCCCCCGATGTAATACTGGTAAGTCACTGTGCGCCCGGAGAAATCCGTGACGGTCGAGAGTTGGCCCGAGGAGTTGTAGGCCATGGTGTTTGTGCGGCCGAGGTCATCCACAATTTGCGAGAGCCGGCCCGAGGTATCGTAACTGAGCGACATGGTATTGCCATTGCGATCCACGATTTGCGCGAGCTTGCCTGCGGTCGCCGAGCTGTCCATCGGGTTGAAGACCCATCGGCCCGTGTCCGGGAAGGTGAGAGTGAAAACGCCCTTGGTCAACTGGCCTTCGTTGAAAAAACCGCTGCACGAATAGACACCGTTGCTGCCGAGCGAATAAACGTCGCTGCGGCCCGTGCCGTCAAAGACGGTGATGCCGTCGCTGGTTTGCGACACGGAAACGTCGTAGGAGCAAGTCCAGCTATAGGTCATTCCCTGGCGCGCAGTGGTGCGGGAACGATAGGTGCGCGCCCAGATGAAATCCAAGCCGCGACCGGGGATGAACATGTCCACGGTCTGGAGCTGTACTTCGCCGGAGAAAGGGTGGATCGCCGGATCGCCATCATCGCACTCATCTCCGATCATGCGAGCATCAATGCTAACACCGTCCTGGCCGGAACTGCCGAGATTATGCAGGGGCAGTCTTCGGCTTGCGTCGGCCTCGTCATCGGTGAGTTTCATGAGCGTGACATGGCCTGTGAAATCCTTCCTGGCGGAGACGCCATCCTGGCCGGAACTGCCCAAGTTATGCGATGGCAGCCGCCTTTCACTGCTGACACCATCCTGGCCGGAGCTGCCTAAGTTGTGCACCGGCAATCTCCTCCCTGCCTCGGCCTCGTCATCGGTGAGTTTCATGAGTGTCACATGGCCTTTGAATTCTTTGTGGGCAGCGCGCTCTGAGCTCTCTCCGCGCCTTCTCGGTGGTCCGAATTCGATTTTGGTGTAGTTCATCGAGAAGCACTCTGGGCTTGCCGGTGGGTCCTGGGGCGGTTCCAACAGGGCCTGACTGGGAGCCGGCTGCGAAACCACGGTCCAATAATAGGGCAACGTGGTGGTCTGACCCGTCGTGCCGCTGATAACTTGGAATTGGTAAGTTCCAGGCACGTCTGGCGTGAACCCGGGTCCGACCGTGACGCTCATGAGCGTGGATTTGATGATGATGCGGTTAGTCAGCGTCAGCACGCCTGGCCCAACAAGCCGGAGCGTATCGTTGGAACCGAACCCCTGGCCGATGATGTAAATCTGCGTCACCGCCCCGGTCGAGATCACGGACGGTTCGACGCTTTGGATTTGGTTCGCATCCGTGACCAGCTTGTAAAAGCGCACGACGCCGCTTTGTCCGTTGGCCTGCCAGGTCACACTGTTGCTGGCGGCCACCAGGTAATCCACGGGAATCCATGAGCCATCGCTGAGATTGGTGGTCGTGAGAACGCGATAGGCGCTCTCGGGCGTGGCATCCCACGTCAACAGCACCGAGCCGTCTGAATGAGGCTGGAACTGACTGATATGGGGAGGTGGAACATCGGCGTGTAGATTGCCAACAGATGCCACGAGCGCAATAATGAGCGCCGACAATACGGGTGTGAGTGAGGTGCGAGTTATCATAGTTCGTGCCTAAGTGTTCTGCTTCACCTGACGAGCCAGACAACCGAATGGCTAACGGTCGTTCTTGGTTACGACTGGGTTACGATTTGGTTACAATTAGAAGGAGAAATGCCGCGGATTGCAAGCTTTTTTCTCGCGAAAAAGCGCCGTTCCTTGCACTCAGTAAAAGCCAAACAGCCCCGGCTTACTTGGCGGACACCGGCGCGGGAGCGCGGTAATTGCCATCCAGTTCAGCAGCCAGGTACGCGAAAACGGCGTAGGCGGCGGCGGATTGGTTGAGGCGCTCGGGCCGGATTTTGTCCAACGTGTCGTCGGGCGTGTGGTGAATATCGAAATAGTCGCTCATGTCCATCGCAAGCGTCACCGCCGGCACGTGACCTTCCGCCAGGGGCTCCACGTCGGAACTGCCGCGGGATGAATTGTCGCCGGGCAGGATGCTCAACGGCGCGAGGGCGGCGCGGATGCGCTGGAGGGTCGGTTCTTCCGGATTGCCTACGCCGGTGCTGAATTTGTAGATCGGGCCCTGGCCGGCATCCGGCTCCGCAACCACAACGTAATGGTCCAGTTCAGACTTATGCGCCTCGGCATAGGCCTTGCCACCGAGCAGGCCGGGCTCTTCCGAGCCGTAGAGCACGATGCGAAGCGTGCGCCGGGGGCGTCGCGGCAAGTCGTGGATGAGTTGGGCGGCGGCGGCGACGATCGCGACACCAGCGCCGTCGTCCAATGCGCCGGTGCCCAAATCCCACGAGTCGAGATGCGCGCCGAGCAGGACGATTTCCTCGGGCTTCTCGCGGCCTTTAAGGTCGGCGATGACGTTTTGGCTGGTGACCGCTCCAAGATCACGCGGCGTCAACACCAGTTTGAGGCGCACCGGCGCGCCGAGGGCGGCCAGGCGTTCGAGTTGTTCCGCGTCAGGAACGGAGAGGGCCGCGGCGGGAATGCGCGGCGCGTCTTCAGCGTAACGGGTCATGCCAGTGTGAGGCAGTCGATGATTGTCCGTCCCGACCGAGCGCAACAGGAAGGCAACTGCGCCGCGCCGGGCGGCTTCGGAAGGGCCGGCGCTGCGGTTGCGGACGGCGACGCCGTAGCCGCTGCCGTCCCGGGCACGGGTCATCGGCTCGGTCACCACGGCGATTTTTCCCTTGAGCGATCCGATGGGCGCGGCCTGCAAGGCGGTGTAACTTTTGAATATTGCGATTTCGGCTTCCACGCCCTCGGGTGGCGTGGCGGTGCTGCCACCCAGCGCGGTAACGATGAGCGACTGCGACGTCGGACTGGTAATTTCGGCTTTTTCAACTCCCCGCGCCCAGCCGTGCTCGAGCGGAAAGGTTTCAATCTCAACTTTATCGAAGCCAGCGCGCTCGAAACGTTTCTGCGCCCAGGCGGCGGCGCGTTTCTCGGCTTCGGAACCGGCGAGGCGCGGGCCGATTTCGGTGGTGAGGCTGGTGAGAATTTCCATGGCGCCTGAATCCGCGAGCGCTTTGTGCGCGAGTTCGGCGGCTTGCTGGTCGGGCGTGAGGCTGACGTCGGCTGCGGTGAGGCGGTGCGCGCCGATGAACACGAGCGCGGCGACGGGGAGAAAAACTCTGCTAAAACGCCGGGCGACCATGAACGGCAGGTTAGGTGGCTGGGCGGGTTTTGTCCATCTTATTAGGAATCCAGAGACAAAAGAGTGTGTTCGCAGGACTGCCTTCTGATTATCCCCTCGTTTCAACGAGGGGATTGCCGTCACGAAACGGTCTCTTAACCGTTTCTAACGGTTTCCGGCGCGCATCCCCGGCTGCGCCTGCTCTTGCGGTCCTGCCGAATGTGAAAACTGTTAAAACAATTGAAGTGTCCTGGTTGGCGGTTTTTCCCCTCGTTAAAACGAGGGGTTAATGAGACGAAGTAGGCACAGGCTAAAAACTAAGACTCCGGCCGTGATTAACCGAGGCATTCCGCCATGAGAAGAATTCAGCTTGCGTTGGGAGAACTTAAGCGCTAAAAATAGGCGTGGCGGGGAGGAAGGAAGGGCCGGTGCGTAGCGCCGGAATGACCAATGATAAATGTCCAAGGCCCAAGGGCGGCTTTGGGCGGTGGCGGTAATTTTGCCCGGCTCCCCCGGGAAGCGCGGGATGGTTCTTTGACAATCCAGAAGAGCAATCCGAAGCCCGAAATCGGAAATCCGAAGTTCTGAATCCCGGAGCTGCCGGGAATAAGAGCAGGATTAAGATTACGGGTGGACGGTTCATGACTGCGCCGTTCTGACTGGGTGATGGGTCGGTGTGATGCTGGCTCGCGGTCTTCTCGGGGTAATTCCAACCCATTCCGATCTTTTCAAACCTGTTAAGGTGTTTTTAGCCGGGCGGCGGGGTGGGGGAAATTAAGGCGAATTAAAGTAAATTAAACCAAATTAAACCTCTTTTTTTCGGCGCGCAAAAGCGGGCAAAAAGCCGAAAACTGACACAAGCTGCTGAGGGGCAGCGGGTTGTGTGGGAAAAGCGGGTTCTGAGTGGTTTTCGGCGGAATAGCTGGGCGGGACGGTGGTGCAGGGAGTTTACGGCTCCGTCGTGAGGAGGGAAGGATCGAGGACGACGACGAGGACGAGGACGATTGATTGGCTGGAGGGTTTGGTCGGTCCTTCCGGATGCGTGCCGTGTTCCTGGGCAAACTTCGCAAAGCGCAAAACATCGCGAATTGGGCTTTACTCAAGGCCGGAACAGGGTATCCTCTCGCGCCTATTTTGATTTTATGGCGAAATTGACGGTCAAAGACTTGAATGTGCGGGGTAAACGCGTGTTGATGCGCGTGGATTTCAACGTGCCCATGGAGGAGAAGGGCGGGCAAATGGTCATCAATGATGACACTCGCATCCGCGAAACGCTCCCCACGCTGGAACTGCTTATCAATCAAGGGGCTAAGACGATTTTGATGGCCCATTTGGGCCGCCCCAAGGGGCAGCGTGATCCTTCGCTGTCGCTGCGGCCGGTGGCGAAGAAATTGGCTGATTTGTTGGGTCGGCCGGTGGTGTTTGCGGACGATTGCGTCGGTGAGAAGGCGGAAAAGACCGCCGAGGTGCTGCAACCGGGCGATGTGTTGCTGCTGGAAAATGTCCGTTACTACAACGAGGACGAAGCCAACGACCCGGTTTTTTCGGAGAAGCTGGCGCGCTTTGCGGACATTTTCATCAATGACGCGTTCGGCGCGGCGCATCGCGCCCATGCCTCGACGGAGGGCGTGGCGCGGGCGATTTCCAAGCGGGGCGGTTTGTGCGCGGCGGGTCTGTTGATGGAGCGCGAGTTGAAGTTTTTGGGCGATGAATTGGAAAAACCCGCCAAGCCGTTCGTGGTGATCCTGGGCGGCGCAAAGGTTTCGGACAAGATCAAGGTGATCGACCGGCTGATCGAAAAGGCGGACGCGCTGCTGATCGGCGGGGCCATGGCTTACACGTTCAAGCTGGCGCTGGGCTTCAAGGTGGGCCAATCGCTCGTGGAAGCGGACAAGACGGACGTGGCCAAGGCCGCTTTGGAAAAGGCCAGGGCGCGCGGCGTACAATTGTTGCTGCCCACCGATAACATCGTGGTCACGCCGGTGAAGACGGACAAGCTGAACAAAAAGGGCAAGCCGATCATCGAGTTCACGAGTCCGCGCCCGCTGAGCGAGCCGAACATTCCCGATTCCGAAGAGGGTGTGGATATTGGACCCTCCACCAGCAAGACTTACGCAGACGTGATTCGCGGGGCGAAGACGATTTTGTGGAACGGGCCGATGGGCATTTTTGAGGATCCGCGTTTTGCCGAAGGGACGTTCGCGGTCGCGCGCGCGGTGGCGGAAGCGACCGAGAAGAACGGCGCGAAGAGCATCATCGGCGGCGGCGACAGTGTGAAGGCGCTGAACAATTCGGGACTGGGCAAGCAGGTGACGTTCATGAGCACCGGCGGCGGAGCGAGTTTGGAATTTTTGGAAGGCAAGGTGCTTCCGGGCGTTGCGGCGCTGGCTGACAACGGGTGAAGCGAACAAATGATATGCAAAAAGACCGGAAATTGATCATTGCGGGAAATTGGAAGATGAACAAGACGGCAGCCGAGGGGCTGGCGTTGGTCAATGATCTCAAGCTCGAACTGGCCAATGTCAAGGAGGTCGATATCGTCGTTTGCCCGCCGTTCACGGCTTTGTGCGAAGTGTCCAGGGCCATTCTTAATTCAAATATCCGGCTTGGCGCGCAGAACATGAGCGAACACAGCAGCGGGGCCTATACCGGGGAGATTGCCGCGGGGATGTTGAAGGAATTTTCGGTGCGGTATGTGATTTTGGGCCATTCGGAGCGGCGGCAATATCAGAAGGAAACGGACGCGCTGATCGCCAAAAAAGCGCTCGCGGCGCACGCGGCGGCCATCCGGCCAATCGTGTGCGTGGGCGAAACGCTGGCGGAACGGGAATCGGGCCAGACGGAGAAAGTGCTCGACACCCAGGTGCGCGGCAGTCTGGCCGGGTTGAGCAAGCAACAAATGGAGGAAACGATCCTGGCTTACGAGCCGGTTTGGGCGATTGGCACCGGCAAGACCGCGACCGCCGCCCAGGCGCAGGAGGCGCATGCGTTCATTCGCAAATTGGTGGGAACGCTTTTCGACGAGACCGTCGCGCGCCGGGTGCGCATTCAATACGGCGGCAGCGTGAAGGCGTCCAATGCCCGGGAATTGATGGGCCTGCCGGACGTGGATGGGGCGTTGGTCGGTGGCGCGTCCCTTGAACCGCGAAGTTTTGCTGACATAATCAAGAATTCGATTTAGTATAAAGCGTTTATGATGACCTTTCTTTCTGTGCTGTTGACGATCGTGCTGGTGCTCGATTGTCTGATTTTAATGTTGCTGGTCCTGATTCAACTTCCGAAGAAGGAAGCAGGGGCGGGACTCGCATTCGGCGGCGGAACGACTGATGCCCTGTTCGGGGCGGGGTCGGGCAATACGCTGACCAAGATCACCAAGTGGGCGGCAGGCATTTTCTTTGGGCTGGCGCTGATGCTGTCAGTGCTGAACACCTACGCCAGCCGGCCGGCGTCGGAACTCAAGAACGCCGTCTCCAAGCCACCGGTAACTGCGCCAGCCGCGCCGCCTTTGAATCTGCCGAATTCGCCAGCCACCCCAGCGAAACCGGTGACGACGGGAACGAATGTCGAAGTGCCCCTTTTGCCTCCTTTAAGCGCAACCAACACGCCTCCGGCGAACGGAGCCAAGGCAACCAACGTTCCGGCGAGTCCGGCCAAATGAGTTCATTCCCCGCTCATTGGAATAAGCGCCAATGAATTTCGGGACGAGACAACCCCCGCCGAATCGGCGGGGGTTTCGTCTTTTTGCGGCCCCAGCCCGGAGTGCGAAAAATTATGAACTCGTCTTTCCTTGTTCCCTAGCGCCAAAGGCGCGCCATCCCTCAGCCCAGGGCATCGCCCTGGGTCTGCGTCACCGCCAACGCATCCCGCGGCCTGAAGGGCCGCAATAATTCCGCACCACCATGCCGCAATCATTATCCCGCATTCTTATTCATCTGGTGTTTAGCGCGAAAAATCGTGAGCGCATGCTCACTCCTGCCATCCAAACCGAATTACACCCTTATTTGGCCGTAACGTTGGACAACATCCAATGTCCCTCCCTGCAGATTGGAGGCATCGAAGACCACGTTCATCTATTGTTCGATTTGTCGCGCACGATCACCATCGCCGATTTGGTGGAGACGGTAAAAACCAGTTCGTCCAAATGGATCAAGACCAAGGGCGCAAAGTCCTCTGATTTTCACTGGCAGTCGGGATACGGCGCTTTTTCCGTCAGTCAGTCAGATGCGAATGAGGTGGTGAACTACATCCGAAATCAGGCTCGGCATCACCAGAAGATGACGTTTCAAGACGAATACCGGCGATTGCTGGAAAGGTATCAGGTTGCATTCGAGGAACGTTATGTGTGGGATTGATCGTTATCGCGCCCCGTTGGGGCGCATGATGCCGATGCACGTGAACCCAGCCCGATGGGCTGGGCTGAGGGATAACGGGCCTTTGGCCCTAAGCCGGGACTATGCAGTTGATTTTGGGGAGCACACGCGCCCCCGCGTGTGCCGACCGGCGCCCCCGCCGGTCGGAACCGAAGCGCTCGACCGCCACCAAACGGTGGATCATTCGAACACCCTCGTGTGGCTGGCGGGGCGCCAGCCACAACACGCGAGGGCGCGTGTGCTCCCCGATCTAACTGCATCGTTCCGGCTAAGAACGCCTGCGACACCACGAGCAACTCGCCCAAGGAATAGTCTGATTCCGCAGCGGGGGCTTCAATTTGCCCTTCTCCTCCTCATCTCCATTTGTGGTCTCCTCTCCGGCTGCGTGCGGAACGAACCGCGGGCGGATCTGGTAATCGTTAATTACGTGGAGCCGGAATCGCTGGACCCGGCGTTGATCACGGGGGTTGCGGAAATGCGGATTGTGAGCGCGATGTTCGAGGGGCTGACGCGGCTGGACCCGCAAACCGCCGCTCCGATTCCCGGCATGGCGGAGCGGTGGGACATTTCTCCCGACGGGCGGGTTTATACGTTTTATCTTCGATCCAACCTGGTCTGGTCCACCGGCGAACCGATCAACGCCAACGACATCGTTTACTCCTGGATTCGAGCGCTCGATCCGGCGACGGCCAGCGACTACGCGGGTCAGTTGTTCTACCTAAAAAATGCGGAGGATTTCACATCGGGCAAAATCAAGGATCCCTCGTTGGTGGGGGTGCATGCGCTTGATCCGTTCACGTTGCGCGTGGAATTAAACAATCCCACCGCGTTTTGGCTCGATCTGTGCGCGTTTCCGACCCTTACCGTGGTGCCCCGTCAAACGATTGCGAAATATGGCGATCGCTGGTTGATGGCGCGGCCATTGCCATCGAGCGGGCCGTACGAAATGGTTGCGTGGCGGATCAATGACAAAGTCCGGCTGCGCAAGAACCCGCGTTATTGGGACGCCGCGAACACGAAAACCGAATTGGTGGATTTGCTGCCGATCAGTTCGCCCACCACGGCGCTGAATTTGTATGAAACGGGCGGCGCGGACATTGTCTGGGACAAGGACCTGGTGCCGAATGAATTGGTGGACGTGTTGAAGCAGCGGCCCGATTTTCATTCGTTCCCGTATCTGGGTTCTTATTTCATGCGGTTCAATGTCACGCGCAAGCCGTTCGATGATGTGCGGGTGCGGCAGGCGTTGGGACTGGCCATCGACAAGCAGCGAATCACGCGCAAGATCACGCGGGCTGGAGAGATTGCCACGGACCATTTTACGCCGGATGGTGTGGCCCGTTATCGTCCGCCCAAGGGCCTGGGCTACGATCCGGACAGGGCCAGAAAGTTACTGGCTGAGGCGGGATTTCCCGGCGGCAAGGGGTTTCCACGATTTCAATACATGTACAACGCAGCCTCCGGCGGCGCGGCGCAGGTGCATGAAAAGATCGCGGTGGAGATGCAGGAAATGTGGCGCGACGAGTTGGGGATCGACGTTGAACTTCAACCCACTGAGTGGAAGGTTTATCTGGCCAACCAATCCAAAATGGATTTCGAAACGTGCCGCGCCAGTTGGATCGGGGATTACAACGATGCCGACACGTTCCTCAACATTTTCCTGAGCAACAGCGGCAATAATCGCACCGGTTGGAAAAATGAGCGTTATGATGAGTTGATCCACCAGGCGGACTGCGAGAACGATCTAGCGAAGCGGGAGAAGCTGTTTCAAGAGGCGGAAACGATCCTGGTCCGCGACGAAAACCCAATTATCCCGCTCTATTTTTATGTGGGCTTCAGCTATTACAACAACACGAAGATCAAGGGGATTTACGCGAACATTCTCGATAACCACCCGTTGAACGCGATTTGGAAAGAACGATGAAAAGCTCCAAGCACCAAGGACCAAGCACCAGAAAAGCTCCAAGCCTCAAGCTCCAGTTGGGATTTGGAGTTTGGAACTTCTCTGGTGCTTGGAGGTTGGTGCTTGGCGTTTCTTAAACATGTACTTCCTGCGCCGCCTCATCCTCTTCGTGCCTTTGCTGCTGGTGATCAGCTTTATCGGGTTTTGCTTGATCTACATCACGCCGGGGAGTCCGTTCGACCGCGAACGAAAGCCCGCGTCGCCGGAAATTGAGCGCAACCTGGCGCGGAAATTTCATTTGGATGAGCCATTCTGGAAACAATATCTGCGCTATCTCGGCGTGGGTTATGACCGGGATGAGACGGGAAAGATCCGCTGGTTTCAGGGCGGACTTGTTCGAGGCGATTTGGGACCGTCACAACAATATCGCAATCACACGGCCAACGACATCATCGCCCAGGGACTGCCGGTTTCGATGCCGCTCGGATTCATGGCGTTTGGGTTCGCGCTTGGGCTCGGCATCCCGGCCGGGATTTTAACCGCAGTTAAACGCGGAAAATGGGAGGATTACACCGGCAGCTTTCTGGCGATCCTGACGGTTTGCGTGCCCGGTTTGCTCGTGGGACCGATCCTCGTGGTGCTCTTCGCCATTCATTTTCGCTGGTTCCCGGTGGCGCTTTGGGAAACGCCCTGGCACGCGGTTCTGCCCATGTGCGCGTTGGGATTGTATTTCAGCGGGCGCATAGCGCGGTTGATGCGCGAGGGGATGCTGAACGTGATGCAGTCGGAGTTCATCACGGCGGCGCGCGCGAAGGGCATGAGTGAAACCACGCTGCTTTTAAAACACGCGGTGCGCATCGCCATTCTGCCGGTGGTTTCGTATTCAGGGCCCATGCTGGCGGATTTGCTCACCGGGTCGTTTGTCATCGAGAGCATTTTTCAAATTCCCGGCCTGGGCATGCCGTTTGTGAACAGCGAGTTGAACAAGGACGCGCCGGTGGTGGTGGGGCTGGTGATTCTCTATGCGGCGTTGCTGCTGGTGCTGAATTTGTTGGTGGATCTCGCCTACGTCTTTTTGGACCGGAGGGTGAAGTATGAGTGAGCCGCCGTTTTGGGTAGAACTCTCAAAGAATCCCAAAGGGATTCCGCCCCAAAGCCCAGGGTTGCGAGGAACGAGCTACCCTGGGTTACAGTGGCAAAATTCTTTTCAACCCCGAAGGGGTTGCGGCCCGATTCATTTTTACTATACTTCTCCGATGGTCGGCACAGGCCACAACCCATTCAGGGTTGTCCATTTTTCAACCGTTTTTCCCAGGGTAGCTCGTTCCTCGCAACCCTGGGCTGGAGGGCACAATCCCTTTGGGATTGGGAAGGGCCGAATGCGGGCGCAAGACGTTTTCATCAGAGCATGAACGCGCAATCTACACCCCAACGGCACGAGAGCCCGAACCAGCGTGCCTGGCGGCGATTCAGGAAGAATCGGCCGGCGGTCATTAGCGCGTGGTTTCTGGCCGCGCTCCTGCTCGTTGTCATCGCCTGGCCGGTCATTTTGAAGGTGGCATCGGTTTCCGGCCCGGCGGGAAAAACTTTTGCGGTGAAGTATGATCCCGACACGCTTTCCGACCAGTCTTTCGATCCGCCGACATCGCGCCACTGGTTTGGGACGGATGTGCATGGTCGCGACTTGCTGTCGCGGTTGCTCTACGGCGCGCAGGTTTCGCTGCTCGTAGGAGCCGTGGGCGCAACGGTGAGCCTGGTCATCGGCGTTTTGTGGGGTGCGGTCGCAGGTTATCTGGGCGGACGATGGGATGAGGTATTGATGCGTTTCGTGGATATTCTTTATTCCCTGCCGTCCATTATTTTTGTGATCGTGCTCATCACCACGCTCGAAGGGAGAATCAAAATTTGGATGGACCACTTCAACAATCCGGGACTGGTGAAGCTCACGCGCCTGTTCCTGTTGTTCGCGGGCCTGGGCGCGGTGTCGTGGTTGAACATGGCGCGTATTGTGCGCGGGCAGGTGCTTTCGCTGCGCACGCGCGCGTTTGTGGAAGCCAGCCGCACTTTGGGCGCGGGACATCGGCACATTTTGTTCCGCCACATTTTGCCCAATGTGCTGGGCGTCGTGATTGTGTATCTGACCCTCACAGTGCCGGCGATTGTGCTGTATGAATCGTTCCTGAGTTATCTCGGGCTGGGCATTCAACCGCCCATGTCCAGTTGGGGTTCGCTCATCAAGGAAGGCGCGGGGCAGATCAACACGATCCGGATTTATTGGTGGTTGTTGGTTTTCCCCGGGGGTGTTCTGGTGAGCACGTTGCTCGCGCTGAATTTCCTGGGCGACGGATTGCGGGATGCGTGGGATGTGAGGGGAAAATAATGGTTGGTCGTTTCAAGCCGCCTTTTGCCAATTCCAGTTTGAATTGTGCTTTGCCCCCACAGATTCGGAGACGACCACGTCTCCGAATCTGTAGGAGCGGCGCAATTGCGAACGGAAATGGAATTATTTGGCTTTAAAAATGAGCTGCGTCTGTTACAGCAAGCCCGTGCCATGACCCGAACCATTGCCCGTTTTACATCGTTTCTGTTTTTGACATTCCCCGGCGTTCAGGCGAGCGCGCAGCATCTCTGGTGGAACCTCGAAAAACAAACCAATGCCACCTGCCTCTATGGTGAAATCACGGTGCTGGCCACGTATCCGGCGATTTATTATTGCGGGGCGAATTGGCATCCGGGCGAGGCGGCGGGCGGTTACTGCGGCATTCAGGACAACAGCCTGAAGGAACGCCGGACCATCTTTTCCATTTGGGACACTTCGCCCACTTTGCACCCGATGGTTACGGAGGCCGACCCGAGGACACAATTTGGCCGCTTTGGTGGCGAGGGCGAAGGCGGACATACACATATGCCGTGGCCATGGGAAACCAACCACACCTTTCAGTTCTTCGTGCAAAAGCAGCCGGGCGGGAAGAGCGGCACGACCGATACCCGCTATTACATCTTTGACCCGGCGGAGCAGCGTTGGCTCCACAGCGCCACAATCAACAGTCCGAACGGCGATAAGAAAAGCGTCACGACGATCGGCGGCGGGATGAATTCATTCCTCGAGAATTTTCTGGGAAAAGATAAAGATCGGCCAAGGCTCGCGTTATACCGTTTGTGGCTCGGTCCCGGCACCGATGCCATGAAGTGCCTCACCCGGGCGGGCGGTGACGGCACCTGGGGCACGTTGCACGACGCCTATTTTCTGGCTGCGGGCGATCGCGCGAAACTGGATGAGGTTTTTGTGCAATTGGAATCGAATTACGGCCAGCCCACATTCGGCGGGAAGGGAATAAAACTTGCGCCCATTTCCGAGAAGCCGATGCCGGCCGAGGTGGTTGCTGCTCTCAAAAAACTACCGCAGGCGCGCAAGACTCAAATCGGGAATTGACAGGGCATTGAACACTCCAATACGGATGCGCTTGTCGAAGCGTTCCGCCCGCTGAACGCGGGGACATCGCAAGGCGATTGTTCCTACCAGGCTGTGGGAGGTCATCTCGTCCGGTCCAACAACAGGCGCCAGAGCCTTTCCCATCGCGGGACGAACTTCACCAAGGAATCCTGTAATGCGGCCATGAACAATAAGCGTTGCAACCCCCATGCCCAGGCGAGCCGCCGCGCGAAGCGCTCGTCACAAGCGCGGGCTATGGTTGCTTGCGCCTCGTTCCAGGTTAGTTGGCCCCGGCTGTAAGCGGCCAGCGGTTCGATGGCCAGTTCGGCGGATTCGAAAGCCATCGACATTCCATTGCCGGTGACGGGTGGGATCATCGTGATGCCGTCCCCAATACAACAGTCTCCGGACTGAGCCGCGCGATGCGGTCGTAGTGAGAGTCCGGCGACTGAACAGAAGGAGTCTTCGTCGAACACGGCATTGGCAAGGCGTTCGAAACGCGGTGAACCGGGCGCGCCGCGAAAAGTCTGGAGCTCCGATTTCAGGCGAGATTTCTCGGCAAACTGCGGGGCTTGGGGTTCGAGCTCCGTTGTCCGGGACTCACCGTGTTCACGCCGCACTGGAGCTCCGCGCTCCGGCCCGGCGGCGCGGCGAAACAAACCGCAAATATTCACTTCCCCGTCCTTCAAACGACTGATGCCCAGGTAGCTCGATGGCGACAAATGCATCTCCAAATCAGCATTGAGCGGGACGTTTCGAGCGTGGACTTTCAGACCGAACCAGCGCCACCCGTTCTCGACCGGTTGCAGCCGACGACCCGTCGCCCGCACCATGCCGGCTGTGTATTCGTTGCCGCGCCACCGTTCGTTTTCGCGGATTTCGCCACCGAGCCGGCGGAATTCATCCGCCAGAAGGGCATCCAGTGCGTATCGAGAAATGGACCACGCGGGTTCGCGCAGCTTGCGGATCGCCGACTTTGCGCGCGGGGAGAAGAACTGGGTTGTGCTCGCCGGCATGGCGCCGGCCGCGGGCAACTTATCCGCCAGACCGAGACGGGCGAGCGTTGCCTGTCCGTGCCCGCTGATGAATTCGCCGCAGACGCGGTGCCGTGGATAATGCCCCGCCTCCAACACCGTCACGAGAACCGATTTTTGGCGCAGCCCGATCCCGAGCGTCAACCCCGCCAGGCCGCCGCCGATGATCGTGATGGGGTTTGTCGGCATATTCTACAGCCCTGGAGACGCGGCGGCGCGCACAGGAGTGCCCGCCCGACCAGCACACGATGGCAGGGCGGGCAGTCCCCTGCACGCCGTCACTCGAAACACTTTAGGACGTTCGTAAGTATTCGCGATGGAGCATTCAGGCATAAGGTCGCTCGCCAACGTGCTCGGCCACGAAGGCATGGGTGAAAAGTCTGGCGCTTCGTTCGCGCAATTGCCAGTGATTGTCCTTGGGCCACAAGGCGGATAATTCGCGTCCCGCGAACCCGGCCCGGACACTGGCCACGGCATCATGGCATGTCACCGCGTTGCAACCGATGAACCGCAGCGTGCGGCTGAAAGCCAGCGCGGTGCGGGAGCGCCAGGGTTCGCAGGCCGCGAACATTCGCGTCCGCGCCGCCGCCAGGCGCAGCAACTCGGAAAGCTGGGGAGCGGGGAAATGGTGCAGGAAAAGATTGGCCACGATTGCATCCACCGAGTGTGGCGATGATTCACGCAGCCAATCGAAGACGTCCGCCGTCACCACATCCACCGACCAGCCGAGCGCGGCAAATCCTCCGCGTGTTTCCGTCGTGACCACGTTCTTGCGATCCACGAGCAATACTTCAACCGATTTCCAGCGGCGCGACAAATATCGCGCCAGTCGCAACATGAACCTGCCATCACCTGCTCCAAGCTCGACCAAACGCCGCGGCTGCGGGAGCCTGGCCGTATGCATCAGGCCAAGGAGAGTGCCGAGGTTGCCCATCAAAAAATTGAGCCGGTGAATGTCCCGCCGCGATCCCATCGCGCACGGATCATCCGCGGGAAGTTCGTCCAGCAGCTCGGCTTTTATAGTGCGTTCCATGGTGAAATCGTGCTCGTCCTCGTTGTCGTCATCGTCCTCGGTCTTGATTCGTATTCTTTGTCTCGGAGGGGGACCGGGCACGAGGACGGCTGGGGAAAGCGCATGACGATTCCCTCAGTTTGCTGGTCCGACTTCCAGCAACGCGCCGTGACAACTGAATCCGGCGCCGAAGGATGACAGCCACCACAATCCGCCGGGAGCGTTGCCGGACAGGGCCGATTCCAGCACAAAATAAACGCAGGGGCTGCTGACGTTCCCAAGATCCCGCAACACACCGGCGCTCCAGCGGATGTCGTCGTCGCTTAATTTTAATTGTCCCTGCAAGGCCAGCAGCACGTCGCGCCCGCCGGCGTGCCAGATCCACCCGGTGATTTGCTCGCGTGATACACCGGACCTGGCCAGCATGGCATTGAGCAATTCTTCCGCGTAACGCGCGGCCAGGGGCGGCACTGCGGGACTGAGGATGTTCCGCAGCATGCCATGCCGCTGTTCGAAGCGCAGCAGATCGCGCTTTTCCGGCACGAGTTGGGAGCCGGCCTGTTTCCATTCGATGCTGCGCGAACCGCGAACCGGCTCGTGAGCGAGCACGGCCGCGCCCGCGCCATCGCCGAACAAGCAGGCGCTGATCAACACGCCGGGATCATCATCCAGATAGAAAGCGGCGCTGCAAATCTCCACACAAACTGACAGCACGCGCCGGCAACGCCCGGACGCGAGCAACGCTTCACCCGCGCGGAGATTCGGCAAAGCCGCGCCACACCCCTGCCCCACCAGATCAAATGCCAGAACGTCGGAGCGCAGGCCGAGCCGTTCGCTCACGTAGCTGGTCAGCCCGGGACAAAGATAACCTGTGCAGGTGCTCACGATGATGGCGTCGATTTCGCTGATGGCAGTCTTCGCATTTACCAGGGCCCGTTCAGCAGCTTGCGTGGCGGCCTGGGGAGCATAACGAATAAACCGGCCGTGAAGCGTATCCGGATCAAGCGTGAAAGCTTCGTGAAGCGAATCGAACGCGAGGTGTCGCGTCTCGATGCCGTTATTCCCATTCAGCACCTTGCGCAAGATGGCCCGCGAACGCGGCGCAAGGCGCGGAAATTGGGACGCCGCCTGCACGGCTTCCCAACATTCAGTCTGCTTGTAGCGCTGCGGTGGAGTTGCCGTCCCTAATCCCGTGATAAACATGGGTGATGGTAGCCTGTTTTTCGGCTGAATGCCAGTGCAGGTATGAGGCCCGGCATGGGGTTTTATTCCTTGGGCTGGGAACGAAGAGAATGGAGATTGGGAAGAGCAGGATTAAGATTAAGAAGGGCGTCGAAGTCCTAACCTAATCTCCCACTGGCCGCGGATTTCAGCGTTGCAGTTCCTTCACCAACTCAACCCCCGCCACGGTCCCAATGCGCATCGCGCCGGCATCGAGCAACGCCTGCGCCAACACCGCATTGCGGATGTCTCCGGCGGCTTTTACGCCAAATTTTTCGCCCACGGATGCGCGAAGTAATTTTATGTCCTCCACGGAAACGGGCGGTGTGTCAAAGCCCGTGCTGTTGCAAACGAACTGAACGCCTGAATCCAGCGCCAGGTGGCAGGCCAGCACGATTTCATCACGGGTCAATAGATGGGTTTGCAGAACGACCTTGACCGGGCGTTCATCGGCGGCTTCCGCAAGGTCGCGCCACTCGCGCAGAATGTATCTTTGGTCTCCATCCTTGAACCGCCCGACGTTCATTACCACCTCGATCTCATGCGCGCCCTGGTCCACGGCGATCTCTGTTTCGTATCGCTTCGCGTCCGAGTCCGCCGCGCCGAACGGAAACCCGACCAACGCCGTCACTTGCACACCGCTCTCCTCCAGCAGGGCGTAAGCCAGTTCGACCCGCGACCCATTCACGCAAATGCTGCGAAACGATTCCTGCCGCGCTTCCGCGCAAAATTGTTCGAGGTCGCGCCGGGTCGCTTCAGGAGTGAAGAGCGCCTGATCGATGCAGCGGGCTAGATCTTTTGCGGAGAGCATGGTCATGTGCGGGCGTTGGCAAAACTGAATCCCCGTAAAAGATGCCACGGGTGCGAGGGACCTGTAAAGCGGTGATTGATTCCTAAGCAACCTCTTGCTCGTGCTCCGTGCGCTTCGTGGAGAGCAGGCCGGAGAGCGCCATGCCGGCGATCAGCCCGAGCCCGAAAACAACGCCGAGGCTGGCGTAGGGGTTTCGGTGAATGATTTCATCCGCGGCGCGGGCACCGGTAACAGCCCGCACCCGCAATTGCGCCGCCCTGGCCTTGAACAAGGCGTCGCTGTCATGCACCACAGTCTTCAGATCGTCCACCAGCTTTTGCAGCGTCATGGCGTTTCCATTTCCGGCGCCGTTTTGCATGCGAAAACATTCGCCGGTTTCGAGCCCCCGGCAATTGGGGTCTTTGCCCATGCCGCCACTGGCAGCCCGGGTTCACCGTCACCGGGGCTCGTCCACGAACGTCATTCGGTTGCGCTCGCCGGGGGTCAAATCAGTGTTAACCAGCAGAATGGATTTCGGAACACCCTGCTCGTTGCGGACCAGCGTCCAGCGGCTGTGGACCAGAATTTCGCGTCCGTCCTTGGCGGATTGCCTTAATTCGCCGCTCCAGGCGCCTTGCTCCAGGACAATTTTTTTGGCGGCTTCAAATTCCCCCTGGTCTTTGTACAGCAAACTGGCTGTCGAACGCCCCACAATTTCCTCCTTCGTCCAGCCGTACAACCGCGTCGCGCCCTCATTCCAGTACTGAACGCGGTCGTCCATGTCGCGCACCAGGATCGCGTCCGGATCCAGGTCGAGCAACCGCGCCTGCGCCTGAATTTGCTCCTCCGCTTGCTTATGTTGGGTTATGTCACGATAAAGTCCGAGCATCAACTTTCGTCCATAAAGGACGAGCGGCGCAACGCGGATGCTGACGGGCACGCGCCTGCCGTCCGGCCGCACCACTTCATCCTCATAATCCGCGCACGTCGCCGGTCCGCCTTCCGTCGCGAAGCGCTGCCGCTGCTCCACGACCGTCGCGGATTGAAACCGCTCCTGTTTTTGCCCGAGGATTTCGGCCCGCTGGCGGCCCAACAATTCCTCGCCTTGCTTATTTGTATCCAGAATCCGTCCCGTTTGCACGTCGGCCAGGAATGCCGCGTCGGCTAGCGTTTCGAAAAGCTGGCGGTATTTGTGTTCGGACTGGCGCATCGCCTCCTCGGCCCGGCAGCTTTCCGCGCGTTCGGCCACGTCGCGCAAGGCGCGGCGGACGGCCGGGCCCAGTCGCGACAGACGGTTCTTGAAAACGTAGTCGGTAGCGCCTTGTTTCAGGCTCTCGACCGCCAGTTCTTCATCAATCGTTCCCGACACAAAGATGAACGGCGTTTCGGGCTTGCGTTCGCGGGCCAGTTCCAGCGCCCGCATGCCGTCAAACCCGGGAACAGTGAAATCGGAAAGGATCAGGTCGATGTCTCCCGCCTCGAGTGCCGCGGCAAAATCCGCGCCACCCTCAACCACCGTCACCGTGCGGCATAAGCCCTCCGTCCGCAAAATCGTGTGAATCAACCGGGCATCCAGTGGATCGTCTTCCAGGTGCAAAATTTGTAATAACGAATTCATCCGCTTCTTCTTGAAAACTTAATTCAAGAGCGTAACAAGGCAAGTCGGCCAGCTCGATTCGCCGCGACGGGGAATTTCGTCCATGCCCGCCGGCGTGCTTTCTCACCACTCGATGATAATCGTGGGACATACGGGATAACGTCCGCATTCCACGCCGTAAACCGTCAAGCCGCCCTTGGCCAGCGCCTCAGGTGGCACCGCCAGCCGCAAGCGCAGGTGGTCGTCCAGCGTGTGGCGCGCGATTTGCCGAAGCAAATCATCCTCGGCAAACGCATGGGCGAGATAGCCGTACGCGCCAAGCCCGCCCCGTAAATAACTCAGGGCCCCGCGCGCATCGTGCGGGTGATTGCGCACAAGCGCGTCATAGACCTGAATTCCATTCAGAAAGATCTGCAGCGTGGTCGGAAAAATGTCACCATCCGTTTGCGGTGTGTCGATCCGGTGGGACGACGCCTCGGCCAGCACACGGATCCGCCGCGCCCGCGCAATGTCCGCACCATCCAGCGGCAGGACCCACTCGAAAAATCCATGCCCCAGGCCGAAACAGCAATCCTCGGCACGCTCCTGCTCGCGTTCACCCGTGCCGCCGCTCCATTCGGCGTTCGCCCAATCGCCGGGCGCGCCGCGTAACACCACCGCCCGCGGAGTTTCCTCCCGCTGGGGCGGATAATGGTCGGACACAAAGTATTGGATGAAATTTTGGGCGATGACGTGGCCCTCCGCATTCGCGGCTTCGATGTATAACGTGCAGAGCATCGGTTCGCCGGGCAGTTGCAATTCAATTGTGTGTGCCGGCACCACGCGCCGGTGCGGGAACGCGATGGGAACGCTGCCGCGCGCAAGGTCCTGATGGATTTTCCCGCGTGTGTCCATCCCGTCCAGCCGCCAGCGCATCGAAATGTTCCGGTTCGGGCGCGAGGAAAAATGCGATGATGCCACGTCCACCCGGACCATCTGGCCCGGCGGCATGCGCGCGATCGGGGGCGCATCCACCGGCAAGGCGTCGCTCTCATTGATGATGGCGGGATCGTAACCGAATTCCTTGGGTGTCCGATCATAGTTCAGGAACCCATTGTGCTCCCATTCCACATCGTGCAGCTCCGTGTAAATGTACGCGGAGATCTGGCCATAGCGCCGCAGCTCGTTGGTGAGAAATTTAAAACTCCAGCTCACGTCACGGTCGCCATCCAACGCGCCCACTCCGCCGTATTCGCTGTTGATCAACGGCTGCCCCTTGTGCGCGTAGCCGGGCACATAGTTGAAATGCGAACCCGGAAAGGTCGATTTCACCACCTTGGCAATGTGCTCCTTGGCCCGGGCGTAATCATCGATATAAAAATGCCACGAGTTGATATCTGTGTTGCCGTGCGCGTAGTAATCCAGGTGTTCCCACTGAACCACACTCATGTCCTCGATCAGGCGGGTGGGATCGAGTTGCTTGGCCAGTTCCCACATGCGGTTGACCCACAGGTGCGAGCCCAGGTTCGCCAATTTCGCCTTGACCGCCCGTTGCGCCTCTCCGGGTTCGGCTGTGACCGCGGTGAGAAGCGAAACCGCTCCCGATTGCGCCGCCCTCGCCGATACCATCGGGCTCAGCTTTCCGCGTGGTCGAACCTTTGGATTCTCCGGGTGAATCAAATCGACAAACTCCAACTGTCCCCCAAAACCCCAGGTTTCATTAAAGGTGCACCAGGCGAAAATCGATGGATGATTGAAATCCCGCTCGATGGCTTCGCGCATGGTTGTCTCATAGCGTTGCCGTCCCAGTGCCGTGTCCCCCCCCTCGCCGAAATTCGGAAAATCCGCCATCAGCAGCATCCCCATTTTGTCCGCGTAATAGAGCAGCAACGGGTCATCGATCTTGATGTGAATGCGCAGGAAGTTGAAGCCCGCCTTTTTTGCGTAGGCGATGTCGCTCTTGAGCGTCCGCACGTCCCCGGCGGTATAAACGCCGTCGGGATAAAAGGATTGGTACAATGCTCCCCGCAAATAGCGAGGCACTCCGTTGACGCGCAACGACACCGGGGACTCCGGCGGCTCCCCGGGGGCGAAGTCGATCTTGCGCATGCCAAAATAGCTCCGCACCGTGTCCAACACGCCGTTGTTCCGCCGCAATTCCAACGTGAGTTTGTAAAGATTCGGCTCGTTCGGATTCCACAAGCGCAACGAATCTATTTTGACCGTCCCTTCGGCCAGGCCGTCCTTGACTGTGAACTCGGCGGTTTGCAACGGCCCGTCAGGCGGGATGATCTGCGCGCCCACCACGTCTCCATTTCCAGCCTGGGCGCACTCGACTTGAAATCGCGCCGTCGCCGAATCGATGTCCGTGTAAACTCGGAAGCACTGGACATGCGAGGGGCTGCGCGGTTCGACAAAAACTGTCTGCCAGATGCCGCTCGTGGTGGTGTACCAGCGCCATTGTTTGCCCACGGGCTGCTCGCGGTTGTCCATCGGGTCTTCCACGCGCAAGACAATGAGCGCGCGCCGATTCCCATCCAGCGCGTCGGTCAGGTCGAATTCGAACGGCGTGTAACCGCCTTCGTGATGACCGAGATGTTTGCCATTGCACCAGCAATCGGTAAAAAAATCCGCCGCCCCAATCGTCAGAATCACCCGTTTGCCGGCCCACGCCGGATTATCCGGGATCTCGATCATCCGGCGATACCAGCCCACTTCATAGCGTGGCGCGGAGCGATGATTGGCATTGTTGACTTCCAGCGGGTTGAGAAACACCCGTTTGGCATAATAATTCTCGTTGCCCGCGGCATCGCCTTCGCCCCACGCGGCCAGTGATTCCCAGCAAAAGGGCACGAGGATCTGTTCCCTCCATTCCGCCTGGTCCGGCAGTTGCCATCCCTCCCTCTCACCGTTGCGATAACGGTCAAAGCGAAACTGCCACGGACCGTTCAAATTCAACCAGTCCACACCTTCCTGCGTCCCGCGCTGGCGGTCGGGGCGTGGATATTCGGGCCGGGGATAGGCAAACGAAATCGACATGATGCAAATATTCTTTAGAAAGTGACACGTGGCCGAGCTTTCTGCTCAAAAGTCCTTCGGATTTCGGCGGCCTCCGGATCGCCGCGCTCTTCCGAGGGACTCAGGCGTCACTCTCGCGTGAGGCGGCGGAAATTAAACTGCTTGCGGAGACGACGCCTGGGGGCGGAAGCTTCCTTGGGATTAAGCCGCCTTTCATGCTCCAACCAATTCCATTTACGGAGCAATGAACTCTGTTCATCCGCCCATTCCGGGGAGGTCAGCAGGTCATCTCCGCGCCAGCGGCTGTTCCGTAGCAGGATCATCTGGATTATCGTCGTGGGCCGGGCTGGTCAGTTCAAGAGGCAGTTGCAACGGCTCGGCGTCGCTTCCGCAAGGGGACGGCGTGCGACCCGTTCCCATTGAGGGGGAACGTCACGGCCGTCAATTTCGGTTCGTATTCCAATTCGATGGCCTCGGCGCGGCTTAGCCCCGCCATTTGGGCAAACACCGTCAGGGCCTGGGCGGCCACCTGGTCCATGTTGTAATAACGGTAGGTGGCCAGCCGGCCCACAAAGTGGACTCCTTCCGTGGCATCGGCAAGCGCCTGATATTTTCGGTACAACTCGGAATTCTCCGCGCGGGGAATGGGATAATACGGATCCCCTTCCGCCCGGGAAAATTCATACACGATGCTCGTCTTGGGATGCTCCTGCCCGGTCAGATGCTTAAACTCGGTCACCCGCGTGAAGGCGTAGTCGTTCGGATAATTGATGACCGCCACCGGCTGGAGGAATTCCCGGTTGTGCGTTTCGTGTTTGAACTCGAGGCAGCGATAGGGAAGCTTGCCAAACTCGAAATCGAAATATTCATCGATCGGCCCGGTGTAGATCAGCTCGCGATGGGGAACCAGGTTCTTAATCTCGCGGTAATCCGTGTTTAACAGCACACTGATGTTCGGATGGTCCAGCATGTTCTGGAACATGCGGGTGAACCCGCGACTGGGCATGGCCTGGAAGGTGTCGGTGAAGTAGCGCGCATCCCGGTTCGTTCGCGTCGGCACGCGCGCGGTCACTTGCGCATCGAGTTCCGACGGGTCCAGCCCCCATTGTTTGCGGGTATAGCCGCGGAAAAATTTTTCGTATAACTCGCGCCCCACCTTGCTCACCACCACGTCCTCCGAAGTGCGGATGACCTCCCGCTTTTCCGCGCGGGCCGCCAGGAAACTGTCCATTTCCAGCGAGGTCAGGTTGAGACCGTAAAGCTGGTTGATCGTGTCCAGATTGATCGGTATGGGGACCAACTGTCCGTCCACACACGCCAGAACGCGATGCTGGTACTGCCGCCAGGGCGTGAAGCGCGAAAGATAATCGAACACTTCCTGGCTGTTGGTGTGAAAGATGTGCGGCCCGTACTTGTGGACGAGAATGCCGGCATCGTCATAGTGGTCGTAGGCGTTGCCTCCCACGTGCGCGCGCCGGTCCACCAACAAAACGCGCTTGCCGCTCCCGCGCGCCAGCCGTTCGGCAAGAATGCTGCCGGCAAACCCGGCGCCGACGATCAAATAGTCAAACGCTTCCATCCGATTCGTTCGCGGTGAAACCATTACCGCTTCCCTCCCGCGATTATCGCCGTCAATCGCGAATCAGACCGGCGGCTGATTCTTCCTTTTCCATTCGCCGCTCCGTTCTTGCGCGCGCGAAATGACTGCGCGACCTCAACCCCGCCAAATACCTGCGTTAGGCCTTGAGCCTTGGCGCTCTTCTGGCGTCTGGCGTTTGGTATTTGGAATTTTTTCTCCAATGCTTCGCGCACATGGCGCTCCAGCCTTTCGACAATCAGATCCCACGTGTTCTCATTTGCCATTCGCAGTCCCAGCTTGATCGCCGTTTTGTCCGGCTCAGCCACGGCCTGTCGGCACAATTCAATGAACTCGTCGCGTGTGTTGGCAATTTTGACCACCGATCCAAAATTATGCACCACGTCCGAAACCGCCGTGCTCACAATATTCCGGCCGGTCGCCATGTATTCGAGCGCCTTGGTGGGATTGATGTACTCCGTCGCCTCATTGCGGGCAAAGGGCATCAGGCAGACATCGAAGGCCTTGGCATAAGCGGGCAGGTCGGTATAGGGGCGCTTTCCGAGCCAATGCAGGTTTGCCCGCCGCGGCAAGGCGCGTTCATCCACCTTCAAGACCGGCCCGATGACCGCAATCGACCAGTCCGGGCAGGCTTCCGCGAGCTTCGCAAGCAGGTCATAATCGATCCGCTCATCGACGACGCCGAAGTAACCCAGAACGTGCTTTCCGAACCCTTTGGGTTCGGGCGGCACCAACGTGGCCGCGTCCAGGGCGCGTCCAAAATGTTCCACATCCACCCCGCAGCCGTAAAAGTGGCAGTTGGGATTGTGCTGCCGCTTGGCTTCGTACAATTTTCGGCCGCCAGCGAATACCACGTCCGCGCGGGCCAGCAGTTCCGCTTCGCGTTGCGCGCATTCCGGGTGCGCCTCGCGAAATTGCGCATGTTCATCCATGCAATCGTACACCGTGGCGATCTCGCCGAGATGCCCGGCGAATGCCCTGACCGCCATCGGATCGTAAAACCATTGGACCGCATCTTCGAATTGCCCCGCGAGCGGCCCGAGCAACGCTTCCTGCACCAACCGCCGCCGCATTCGGTCCACATAATCGGGGTGGCCCCAGCGCCAGGCCGGGAATTGCAGGCGCAGCCGGGTCACGTTTGGATAATCAGGCGTCGGTTCGAAGCGCGCCGACGGTGCGGCCAGGCTCGGATCCGGGCCGAGGGTCTCGACAAAAAAGATGGGATGCCGACGGCTCAGCCGGGAGAGGAATTGCTGCGGCCGTTGCCAGACCCAATCCCAACAGAGGTGCGAATGGACGATGATTGGATAATCGTCCGGCGGAAAGGAAGCCCGGCCGGTTCGGCGTGGTTTTCCTTTTCGGCGTCGTTTGCTGGTGGTCCTGGAATGTTTGGCATCAGAATTGAAAATGGAAAATGGTTCAGTAGTCGGCTGGCGTTCGCAGGAAATTAGTTCAGAGGGATAAGGTGCGCGGGACATAGGAAACAGATATTTTCTTTTTTTGGTCCGTCTTCATCTTGACTGCAACGATGGTTTCCCGGGAGCCAGGCCGAACGGCGTAACACCCGGACTTAATTGACTCCATAACGCCGCGCCGCTCAATGGGGTATTTACCCGCAAATTCGAACACGATCGGCGCAACGCGACCTCAAAGCGTGCCACAGCGTGATTGCACACAGTCCAAATTCGCATTATAAATTCGGACACGAAGAGATATGCGATTCACGCTGCGTCACCTCGCGCTGATGGTTTGGTCCGGGTCAATGGCCTGGACACTCACGGGATGTGGACCGTCGCAATCGCAGTCGGCTTCGAACCAATCCCCGGTGAAAATCCGTGGCGAACTCATCGATGTTCGCAAGCCGTCGCCGCCAGCGGAAAGCGCAGCCACCAATCGTGCCATTGATGCGCAAGCGGCCGTGCCTGCTCCCGCCGTGGCCGGTTTCGAATCCGCTCGCGATGCCCAAGTTGCTCCCGCATTAACCGCAGCAGCAGATCCCAAATCAAGAGCAAGCGAATCAACCGAACCAGGTGACGCCTATCCCCCGGTCGGATTTGACAAGCTTGCCTCTTACAATTTCGAGGTGCCCGACGGACCAGCCACGAACCAAATCGCCGGGCCGGACAAGGCGGACGAGCAAATCCCCGATCGCGTGAAAGCGTTCAACGCAAAAAAAGTTTCCATCAAAGGTTTCATGCTTCCGCTCAAGGTGGAGGCGGGCGCCGTGACGGAGTTCCTGATCATGAAAGATCAGTCGATGTGTTGCTTCGGCAATGTGCCGAAGATTACCGAATGGGTCAGTGTCAAGGCGGCTGGCAAAGGTGTGAAACCCATCATGGACCAACCCGTCAGCGTCGAAGGCACGCTTCATGTGGGCGCAACACGCGAAAACGGTTACCTGGTCGGCATCTACCAAATGGAGGGTGACAAACTGGTGGACCCCGAAGGGCAGTAACGCCATCGGATTCATGGCTTGGTGGAACGGCAGCGTAATAGGTTGCTTTCCCTCAATTTTTCTGCGATGGTAGTCTGGAAATTACGACAGTTATAGTTTGTGTTCTGACAATTCGACTCGGAGTATTTATGACCACCCTCAAACAACTTTGCCGGATTCGGTTTGCTCTTCCTGCCCTCACTGTGGCGATGCTGCTGCTTGGTGTCCGCGCGTCCCGGGCGGACCTGTTGGAACTTGTGAACGGCGACCATTATTCAGGCACCGTTATCGCGCTGACGCGCACAAACCTCGAATTTCAAAGCGACATTCAGGGCCTCGTCAAAATCCCTCGCGATAAAATCGCCAAGATCACCTTGCGCGAGTCCGTGCCCAAAGCGGTCGCCAAACTCCCGGCCGTCCCACCCGCCACTCCCGACGCAACCAATGCCCCAGCCGGCACCAACTCGATCGCCACGGACGCAGTCGTCCAGCAAATGCGTTTGCAAGGAGTTGATCCCAACATGATGAACCAGATCCAGCAGCAGGTCCTGGGACAATCCAGCCCCGAAGCCACCCGCATGTTCAACAACATGGTCGGCGGATTGATGTCCGGTTCGTTGAGCGTCGAGGACATTCGCGTCCAGGCCCGCAAAGCGATTCAAGACATCCAGGCCACCAAAAAGGACCTCGCGGGCGATGCCGCCACGGCCGAGCTCCTGGATGGTTACCTTGGCATTTTGCAAAAATTTGTCGGCGAAGCGGATGCGCCGGCCCCCGCTGTTACCGCCGCCACACCCGCGCCCGCGCCGAAGCCAGGCGCGCCAGCCACCGTGAACCGCTGAGCCGAATCAGCGTCGGGGGGTTCCCGCCTGCTTTGCCGGAAAAAATCCACCCAAGGCTTTTCCTTTGGGGGTATCCCCCTATTGAAAACTTTCTGGTTCGAAGCCTTATTTCTCTGGGTATGGCTGGGAAGAAAGGATTATTCAATCGGGACGCTTTGCAGGCGTTAATCGACCTCAAACCGCTCACCAAAAAAAGCGGACACCGCCGCAAGTCCTCCAAGCCGGGTTGGGCCTGCATGATTTCCGTCATCATCCCCGCCCACAACGAGGAGGATTACCTGGGGTTGACGCTCGACGCGGTCAACCGCCAGAACTATCCTTACTTTGAGGTTATCGTGGTCGCGAACGGTTGCACGGATCGCACCACGGCCGTCGCCGTGGACAATTGTAACCGGCTCGTGGTGCTTTCGAACAAAGGGCTGGGCGTGGCGCGCAACCTCGGAGCGAAACTGGCGCGGGGCGATCTGCTGGTCTTCCTGGATGCGGACACGCTGCTGGATCCGGGCGCCTTGGAAACCATCGCCCACAAATTCACGCGTCCTTGCAGCGTCGGCACGATCAAAGGCTGTCCCGACACCGATCGCCTGGCACATCGCGCGATCTACTGGGTAAAAAACTTCCTGCATCGCTGGTCCATTCATTCAGGCAGTTCCGGCGTCATCGTGTGCTGGAAAAAGAATTTCCTGGCCACGCACGGCTTCGATGAGGCGCTCCAGGTCCGCGAGAACAGCGACCTGATCCGGCGGTTGAAACGATTCGGCCGGTATCGTTACCTGGGCCAAACCGCCGCCACCACCTCCATGCGGCGTTACCAGCGCGCCGGCACCGGCAGCACCGTCTATCTTTGGTTCAAGCTCTGGTGCCAGTCCTTTTTTACCGATCTCCGTGGCAAGAATTACGACACGGTTCGGTAGCTCGCCGCCAATTACTCAGTAAAGAACGGAGAGACGCAGTTAATCGTCCTCGTCCTCGATTCCCGGGCGCAGCAACGCCCGGTCACCCAGCGGCTCCGGAAGCTTCGGCCTGTTTGGTGGCAGTGGCTGGCTGCGCCCGAGACGGGTGCACTCCTCGATCGGCCGGTTTTTGGTGCCAGCAATTCGGCAAGCCTTTGTCCCCGCATCGCGTGCGTGCGTGTTATTTGGAAGCTGCGCCCAGGCATTCCATCTGCCAAAACTTTTCTCTCGCCGAGTCACCCGGCATGAGCTATTTATAGTCTCGCATCATGGACTTACTGCTTTAGCTCGGAGATCGAACGGACCGATGCTATACGGAGTCGAATGCGCCATCCGGGAGTGAACCGGGCCGAAAACCAGCTATTAATATATTATGCAACTGTTCGCCAAGCTCAGCGCGACCACCCTGTTCCTTCAGGAGCTGGTCAGTTGTCCCCGTCAGGTCGGCGCCATTCTTCCGAGTTCCCAGAACCTCGCCAAGGCCATGGCCCGCTGGCTTCCGCTTGACGGCAGCAGCTACACGCTCGAATTGGGACCCGGCACCGGCGCGGTGACCGAGGCCCTGCTCGAACGCGGCTTGCGCCAGGACCGCCTCATTGCCATCGAACAGTCGCCAAAAATGGCCGACCTGCTCCGCACCCGCTTTCCCAAGGCCAATATCATCACCGGCGATGCCTTCCAACTGGACGCGATGCTCAAGCACCACGTCCAGCCGGGCAGCCGCATCGGCACCGTCGTTTCCAGCCTGCCACTCCTCAATTTCGGGCCCGCCATCGCTGATGATTTCGCAAAAAAAATCCAGGCCCTCCTGCCCGAGGGCGGCAAGCTCATCCAGTATTGCTACCATTTGATGAATCAGCGATCCAAACTGGACGACCACTTTCGGCGGGTAGCGTCGCATTGGGTCTGGCTGAACCTCCCCCCCGCGCGCGTCAGTGTTTATCAGAAGTAAGCCGGGCCCCTGCCTGAAGCTGCATCATTGCCGGCGCAGAACGTCGGCAGCAGAACTGCCCGCACCGGCAGTTTTCAAACTTTCATCCTTCCATCTCTGTTTGTAAATTTCCCCGGTGAGCGATTTTGACGAGCGGTTTGGCGGGATCGCCCGGCTCTTCGCCGCCGAGGGCCTGGTGCGGTTGCGCCAGGCGCATGTGTGCGTGGTGGGCATCGGTGGCGTGGGTTCCTGGGCGGTCGAAGCTCTCGCGCGCTCGGGCGTTGGCGAACTGACACTGGTGGACCTGGATGACGTCTGCGTCAGTAATGTGAACCGCCAATTACACGCGCTGGACGGCGAAATCGGCCGGCCCAAAGTCGAGGTCATGGCGGCCCGCGTCCGCGCCATCAACCCCTCGTGCGCCGTTCATCCGGTCGCCGCTTTTTTCACCCAGGCCAGCGCCCGGGAACTTTTGGCTCCTCGTTTCAATTACTTGCTCGATGCCATCGACAGCTCGTCCAAAAAATGTCTGCTGATTGCCTCGTGCCGCGACCTGGGCATTCCAATCCTGACGACGGGCGCGGCGGGTGGACGCCGTGACCCCACCCGAATCCGCGTGGCGGACCTGGCCGAGTCAACGCACGATCGCCTGCTGCGCGAGACGCGGACCAAACTCCGCGTGCGTCATGGCTTTCCCCGTGGCGAAAAACCCTTGGGAGTCGAATGTGTCTTCTCGACGGAACCGCCGATTTATCCCGCTCGCGACGAAACCGTCGCCACGGAATGCGAAACGGGCGCGGAACTGCGATTGAACTGCAACAGCGGCTACGGCACCGCCAGCTTTGTCACGGGCGCGTTTGGATTTGTGGCTGCCGCGCGAATCGTCGAGCGGATCGCGCTGAGAGGTGATTAACGGCGGCAGGCGCAGGACGCAAGCGTATGGAGTCCCGCCTTCAGGCGGCGGGGGCGTGCATCCCGCTTCCATCGATATGAGGTATTAACAGAAGTGACATGCTTATTGCCGATGCGTGTGGGGTAAGCAAAACTGATTTCTACGGTCTTCCTCGGAAAAAACGTGGGTTCCATTTGCAAATGCGCGGAACCGCGCTAAGGTTTGGCATGGGTGAATCGAAGAAAAAACCGACGCCAGCGCCCAAGGCTGAGAATCCACCAACGGAGGGGCCATCACCACTGGGCGACATGCTCTCACACGAAGAATTGGAATCGCTATCCGCGCTCCAGCTCGTCGATCTAATCACGGGGAAACTGCCCCCGCGCCACTCGTCTTTAATGGACCTGGTTTACCTTCGCGACCGGATATCGGCCATCGAAGAGCAGAATGACCAGGCACGCGAAGCCATCGAGAAACTCGATGAAATCGTTGAGAAACTCCGCTCGCCCGCATTTCGCGTCGGCACGTTCCTGATGCCAGTCGAAAACGACAAGGCCCACGTATGCGTCGGCGGCACAGACTATGTCTGCCGGGTCGATCCCAAAATACCGTTGAACAGCCTGCAAATGGGCCAGCGTGTGCTTTGCAACGAGGCCTTCGCCGTGGTGCAGGGCCTGGGCTTCGACAAAAACGGACCCATCGTTCGCATTGACGAACTGCTTTCGGACGGGCGTTTGCGCATCGGCCAGGAGGCCGGCTTTAATTCGCTCGTCCTGCTGCGCTCAGCGCTGTTGATCAAGGAAAAACTCAAGCCGGGCATGGAAGTGCGGCTGGATGTCAACCAGCGCGTGGCGTTGGAAGTCATCGGCATGGGCCGGCGCATCGAGCGGTCGCTGGAAACCGTCACCGAAATTCCCTGGTCGGCCATCGGCGGCCAGGCGGAGGCGGTCCAGGCCATCCGCGATACGATTGAACTGCCCTTCCTGCATCGGGAATTGTTCAAACGCTTCGAGCACACGGTGCCCAAGGGCTTTTTGCTGCACGGACCGCCGGGTTGCGGCAAGACGCTGCTCGGGAAGGCCACGGCTTTCAATTTGCGCCAGCAACTCAAGGCGCAAACCGGGGTGGACCATCCGGAATTCTTCCTGCACGTCAAAGGCCCCGAGATTCTGAACATGTGGGTGGGCGAATCCGAGCGGCAGGTGCGCGACCTGTTCATCCAATGCCGCGAGCGCGCGAAGGACGGAGCGCTGGCGTTCCTGTTCATCGACGAGGCGGAATCGATCCTCGGCACGCGGCGCGCGGGCCGTTATCACAGCATTCTCAGCACGCTGGTGCCGATGTTCTGCACGGAAATGGACGGCTTGGAGCCGCTGCAAAACGTGGTGGTGATCCTGGCTTCGAACCGCGCGGATCTCATCGATCCGGCGATTTTGCGTCCGGGACGAATCGACCGGAAAATCAAGGTCAATCGGCCCGACCAGGCCGGAGCGCAAGCCATCTACGAGATCTACCTGCGGGAAACGCTGCCACTGGCCGAACCGAGGGCGGACCTGGCCCGGGTGGTAACCGAAGCGCACTTTGCGCATTCGCCATCGAACCAGTTTCTCGAAATCGTGTTCCGCAGCGGGAAGAAAGACTTCCTTTATCGGGGCGACCTGGCGAGCGGGGCGATCATTTCGGCTGTGGTGGAGCGGGCCAAGAGCTTTGCCATCCGGCGTTCAATCGACACCGGCCAGGAAACGTTCCTGACGCGCGAGGACTTGCTGCGGGCTTTGCAGCGGGAATACGAAGAAAACGACCTGTTCCCGCCGACCGACGTGACGGAAGACTGGCTCAAGTTGACCGATTTCGATCCCGAAAACGTCATCAAGCTCGGCCCAGTGCGTCCGCTCAAAAAGGATGCGCAGGGGAGTGGAGTGGTTTAACCGTCAGCGGGCTCACATCCACAACAAGCAACGGTATGGCTGATTCCGGAGTGCGCACGCTCTGAGCGCACTCCGGCCAGCCTTGAAACCCCGTTAGCGCTCCCGTTTCCGCTTTAATTCCTTCAGCAACTTGTCGAGCGGCAGGGTATTAATGACATCCTTCTTCTCTAGCCACCCTTTGCGGGCGATGCCGGCGCCCAGGCGCAGAAAGCCGGCGTGCTCGACACGGTGCGCGTCGCAATTAATGACGCATTTCACGCCTTTGGATTTCGCATACGGCCACAGCCGCCAATCCATGTCGAATCGATACGGGTTTGCGTTCAGTTCAATCCACGTTCCGGTCTCCGCGCAGGCATCAATGACCGCCTGCTGATTCACCTTGTAGCCCTCGCGTTCGAGCAGGAGGCGGCCGGTCAAATGGCCGAGCATGTGGACGTGCGGATTCTGCGCGGCGCGAATCAGGCGTTTGGTGTTGTCGGATTCGTTCTGCGAAAATCCCGCGTGCAGACTGGCCACCACCACATCCAGTTCCGCCAGCAGATCATCCTCAAAATCAACCTTGTCCTTGAGAATATCGACCTCCGAACCCGTGAGCAGCCGGAAGTCGGCCCCTTCATCGGCGAGACGTTGATTGACTTTTTTGACCTGCTTGAGTTGCTCGCGCAGACGGGCGGGGTCGAGTCCGTGCGCCTGGAACGAGGATTTTGAATGGTCGGTAATGGCCCAATAATCGCACCCGAGCCCCTGCATGTGTTCGGCGACTTGTTCCAGCGTATCGTGCCCGTCGCTCCAGTTGGAGTGATTGTGGAGCGAACCGCGCAGTTCCGTCCACTCCAGCAAGCGCGGAATGTTACCCTTTTCCGCCGCGTCAAATTCGCCGTGGTCCTCGCGCAATTCCGGCGGCACATAAGCCAGGCCGAGCTTTTCGAAAATCTCCTCTTCGGTCTGGCAGGTGACCAAAAGCTTCGGGTCACGCGTCTCTTCCTTCGACTTGAACAGGCCGTATTCGTTCAGGCGCAAGCCGCGCTGGATCGCGCGCTGCCGCATCACGATATTATGCTCCTTGCTGCCCGTGAAATACGCGAGGGCAAAGGGAAACTCCGCATCACTCACCACGCGCAGATCGGCTTGAATACCGCCGGTCAAAATGACTGTGGCTTTCGTTTCACCTTTGGCGCTGACGCTGGCCACGCCGGGCTGAGTGACAAAAAACTCGATCACCTGCGCCGGCTTTTTTGAGGAAACCAGGAAATCCACGTCCCCGACAACCTCCTTGTACCGCCGCAAACTGCCGGCGCTGCTGCAACGAATGACGTCCGGATGCTCGCGCAACACTTCGAGGATCGGTTCCGACGCGCTCAGGGCGCTTACCAGCAGGTGGCGCGACGCATAGTTCCGCCGGAAATTGATCCCTTCGCAAATCTTTGCCTGCGTCTTTTCGCCGAATCCATCCAGGGCCGCCACCTTGCCGGCTTTGCACGCCGCTTCCAATTCGGCGACGTTTTTGATTCCCAGCTTCTCGTAGAGCACCTTGACTTTCTTGGGGCCGACGCCGGGGATCTGGAGCATCTCGAACAGCCCGGGCGGAAAGGACGCCTTCAATTCGTCGTAATACGCGAGTTTCCCGGTGGTGGCCAGTTCGGTGATTTTTTTCTGCAAGGCCTCGCCGATGCCCTTGAATGATCCGAGACGCTCCTCGGCGATGATTCGTTCGAGCGGTTCGCCCAGGGTTTCCAAGGTGCGGGCGGCATTGGCATAAGCGCGGGTTTTGAACGGATTCTCACCCTTGAGTTCGAGCAAGATGCCAATCTCCGTCAGGATTTCAGCCACCTGATCTTTGTCCATCAAACCAATATGGACTTCGCGGCCCGAAGTTCAAAGTCGAAAAATTGGTTGGGCATACATAAATCCTACTGCTTGATGCTTTCAGGAGGAACTCTGCTCATCCAAGCCTCGAACCAGAATGCGATTAAGTTTTGAACGATGGATTCCCATAAGTCTCGCCGCTGCGGACAAGTTTCCATTGGTGCGGCGAAGCGCTTCCTGGGCAACGATTTGGATGCTTTTCTCCAAATTTACGGGCGATTGATCTGGAAGCAATATCTGAACTGTGGAATGAGCGAGGTCTGGCGGAGCTTTGAATTCCTCCAGATGGAGATGCTCCGCCCGGATGACTTCCCCGCAAAAAATCAAGGCTCTTTCTACAATATTCTTAAGCTCCCGCACGTTCCCAGGGAAGCCATACTTTGAGAGCGCTCTCTCTGCGCTGGAATCCAGATTGGGAATGTTGCGTCCCATTTCGAGCGATAACTTTTGAAGAAAGTATGCGACGAGAAGAGGCACATCCTCCGGCCGCTCTCTAAGAGGAGGCGGACAGAGTCTGATCACGTTTAACCGATGATAGAGATCCTCTCGGAACTGCCGGTTACGCATCAATTCGCTCAGGTCTCTGTTAGTCGCCGCCACCACCCGGACATCCACCCGTGATTCACGGTTTCCACCGAGCCGGGAAAACGACCCATCCTCCAGGAAGCGCAACAACTTGGCCTGGGCCTGCGCGTTCATGTCACCAATCTCATCCAGAAACAGCGTGCCTCGATGAGCCTCTTCGACGCGCCCAGATTTTTGCTTTAGGGCGCCTGTGAATGCTCCTTTTTCATATCCAAATAGTTCGCTTTCCAGCAGAGCTTCGGGTATGGCCGCGCAATTCAATTTCACGTAAGGGCCGTCTTTCCTGAGACTGAGCGCATGGATTGCTCCGGCGATCAATTCTTTGCCAGTGCCACTTTCGCCAGCGATTAACACAGTTGCATTCGACTTGGCCGCGGCTTGGATTACCCACCGCAACTCAGAAATCTTCGCTGAATTTCCGACGATGCTGTTTAGATCGCTGCTGGCTTGAACAGATGCCCGAAGCATCGCGTTCTCCTTAAGCAGGCGGTACCGTTCTCCGCACCGACCGGCCATCTGCAACAACTCCTCAATGGCAAATGGCTTGGTGAGATAATCCATTGCTCCGGCTTTGATAGCCTCAGCGGCCAGTTTCGGCGTGCCGTACGAAGTGATGAGGACAAAAGGCAATTCTGGCCACTGCTTTTGGCAGTTATTTAACAACTCGTAGCCACTCATGCCCCCCATCCGGGCGTCCGAAAGCACCATTAAATATTCCTCGGTGCCCAGGATCGATAACGCCTCCTCCGCAGATTCTACTGCTTTAACCGAGTATCCTGCATCGGTTAAAACGCTGCGCAAAGAAAGGCGCATGTTCTTTTCATCATCAACCACCAAAATCGCTGGCAAGTCTCCGGTGCTTGGTGAATACATAAATTTTCGGCCAGTGAAGGGAGCCGTAGTCCCCATCAAGCCCGAGAAACCCTGTTCACTGGCGAACAAATCGAGCATACCGAACAGCCAAATCCGCATCAAGAGCGCATTGCATGACAACATTTATGGAAAAAGGCCGCGCTTTCGCACCTAGATCCCCCAGCCCGAACGGCCAGCAGTGCTGGCACTGGCTGTGCTTAAGAGCAAGACACGCTTTTATGAATCAAACCAAATGCCGGGAGATGGTTGCCCTGAAGAAATCGATCGAGAAAACGGGATCCACAAAGTCGAGCGCCATGAATTCTCCACCGCCCACCAATTTTGAACACCGCAAAACCGCGCGTCGGAACAATCGGAGAGGGTTGGCGGTGGGTTGGGCACTCGAATACGAACGGGACGAGGTGAGGCGGCAAAAAACATTCCGAGTATCGCTTTGGGGGCTGGTTGCTCTTTTAATCTTTACATTTACTGTGGCGATCATGATCGGCGGACAGAATGCTTTCGTTCTACTAAAGGGTTTGTGCGTAAAATAAATCCGGTCCACTCCAGCCGGTTGTGTGCATCGAGATGCGCCCGCACCTCGACCGTCGCGCTGGTCTTTATTGACAGTGGTGGCCCATCAAGGCAGCCTGCTTTCCGGGCCGGACCGATTATTCTCACTCACGCCCAAGGGAAAAGTGTCTTGCCCGGCTTTTTATCATGCGACCTCCAGAAATTCCCATCGCCCTGACCGTCGCCGGCTCGGATAGCGGGGGCGGAGCCGGCATTCAGGCGGACCTGAAGACGTTCGCGGCGTTGGGTGTCCATGGCGCCAGCGCCATCACCTGCATCACCGCCCAGAATCCCAGGCGGGTCCTGGGTCTTCAGGCTTGCCGTCCCGAGTTGCTGCGCCGGCAACTCGAAGCTGTGTTTGCCGAACTGCCTCCGGCGGCGGTCAAGACGGGGACGTTGTACTCGGCGCAAAACGCGCAGATAGTGGCGGAATTTTTCCAGCAACGTCGCCGCCCGCCACTGGTGGTTGATCCAGTGATGATTTCCACCAGCGGCGCCCGCCTGGTCCAATCACGCGCGCTCAAAATCATTCAGTCCCGGCTGCTCCCGTTGACGACCCTTGTCACTCCAAACCTCGATGAGGCCGCCCTGCTCATCGGGAAAAAGTTGAACTCGGTGGGGGATCTGCGTTTTGCGGCGCGCGAAATCAAGCGGCGCTTCGGTTGCGCCGTCCTGGTCAAGGGCGGACATTTGAAAGGCTTGTCCGAGGCCGTCGATATTTTTTACGACGGCAAAAATGAACTGCTGCTAACGGCTCCGTTCGTCAAAAAAATCCGCACCCACGGCACCGGTTGCACCTACTCCGCAGCGATAACTGGATGGCTCGCTCGAGGCCACAACCTCCTCGATGCCGTCGCGCGCGCCAAGGAGTTTATTACGAATGCCATCACGCATCGCCAGCTTGCGGCCGGCCACCCGGTATTGAACAGTCTCTGGGCCAAGGACTTACATAGAAAGTGAATTAACCCTCTCGCCAGTCCGTCTCACGTACAGTATGAAATTGAATATGACCGCATTATATAAACCAGTTTTTCTTATCGCAACCAGTTCATTGCTATTCACAGGTTGCGTCGTTCACGAAGTGCGCTATCGCGACCGTCCGGTCGTGGTCCAGCCGGCGCCGCCACCGCCCGTAGTCGGGGCGGAAGTCGAGGTCGCCGGTCCGCCGCCACCACCGCCGGAGACAGATGTAGTGGTCGGGGTGGCACCCGGACCGGATTTTGTTTGGATTGGAGGCGGCTGGTTCTGGGAAGGTGGCCGTTGGGCCTGGCATCGAGGGTATTGGGGACATCCTCCTTACCGGGGAGCGCATTGGGTGGGGCCTCGTTATGTCGTTCACGGCGGAAGGCATGTGTGGGTCCGCGGCGGGTGGAGATAATCGTCAAGAATTCGCAAGTCTGACCGGATCGCGAGACCTGAATCCTCGTGATCCGGTTTTTTGCGTGGGTGCTGTGCAACCTTTTTTCGGCTGCCTGAAACTCGCCGCCCGCGATCAGCCGACCTGCTCGGTTTGAAATTTGGAAACTGGAATTTCTCTGGCGCCGGGATCCTGGATGCTGGTGTTTCTATTTCCCTTCCTTCTTGTCTTCCTTAACCGCTTCCGTTTTCGCCTCTTCCTTTGCCTTCTTTGCCGCCGGTTCGTTTTCCCAACCGCGTGAGATCTGAACCTGGGGCATCGCTTTCTGCAAGTCCGCCACGCCCTGCTCGGTAACTTTGGTTTCCCAGAGATACAAATGTTTGAGACTGCCCAATTCCTTCAAGCGTTCCAAACCCTGATCGGTGATGGCGGTGTCGTACAGATTGAGATAGGCAAGATGCGCGAGGTTTTTCAAGTTCACCAGGCCCGCATCTGAAATTTTCGTGTGCTCCAGGTGCAGGGTGACGAGGTTGGTCAAGGTATTGAGATTCTGCAATCCCGCGTCGGTCACGCGCGTTCCCGCCAAATTCAGATCAACCAGCGTGGCCACATCCTTCAACGGCGCAAGGTTCGCGTCCGTGACATTCGTCCCCAGCGTGTGAAAATTTGCCTCGCGCCAGTTCACATTCATTGCCACGGGCCGGATGGCAATGCCCGAGGCTTCAAGTTTCGCAATCGCGGCGGTTTCCGCCGGAGTCGGCTTGATCTCGGTGAGCCCGCCGAGTCCTGTGTCGGGCGGCGCTACCGCAACCTCCGTCGCTTTGGCAATGGCCGTATCCGGCCAGACGGCGCCCTGGTTGATCCAGTCCCGAATCAAATCAGTTTGCGCCTTGGTCAACGGGTCGCCCTTGTTCGGCATGATGTCGTCGCTGCCCGGGGCCAGGCTGACGCGCCGATACAAATCGCTTTTGTCGGCCTGCCCGGGAACGAGGACTTCGCCGTCCTTGCCGCCCTTGAGCGCCGCCGCCCTCGAGTCCAGCCGCAGGCCGCCTTTCTGTTTTTCCGGCCCATGGCACTTGAGGCACGATTCCTGGAGAATCGGTTGGATGTCCTTGACGAAATCAACCTTGGTCTCAGCCTCGACGCGCGCGCCCGCAGCCCAAGCCGCCACTGCCACAATGAGTGTGCTTCGCTTCATAAAATTAAACCGACTGGCAAACCCTGAATCCCAGCCGCATGTGTTGCACATGAATTAACCCGATCCGGAGTTGCTGGCCAGCTTAATTTGTCGCCCGGGACAGGATGCAGGCACAGGTGGACGGGAGATTCGGCTCTTCGATTTTGGAGTTTTCTGGATTTGGTTATCTCCCCGACTGTCCTTAACCCGCTCTCGTTGGGTGTAAGACCCTATTTCGCCAACGCAAACCGTGAGCATACTGCATGCGGCAGAAACAAACCGCAGCGTTAATAGAAATTCATGAAGCACAAAAGATCAATCGCGCTGGCCGCCTGCCTGATTTCTCTTCCTCTGCTCACCGGTTGTCCGGGGGGTGGCGGCAGCAGCAACAATGGCAACAACAACGGCCCGGCGGCGGACAACCTTAACAACCGGACCTTGAATGTGTCCGTCAGCGGCGGTTCCGCTCCATTTTCCTCCGGCGGCACTTATGTGTTCACGCCGGCTGGCGACGGGACCTCGGGCAGTTACCAACTGCAGGGCAGCGGCGGTGTGCAAAGCAACACCGGCAGCTATACTTATACGAAGACCGGCAACAGCACCGCCAGCCTCGTGGAAACCGAGGACATCAACGGGACAGTTGTGGATAACACCTTAACATTCCAAACCGCCAACTCCGGAACGATACACAGTAGCAGCCCGAACAAGGGCGGCACTCAGGATGGAACCTTTACCTTAAATTAAAATCTCATCCGGGCGCGCGACACGGACGCGCCGCCCGATTGCAAACACCGAACCAGCGCGAGTAGCCACCCGAAATGTGTTCACAAAAATCCTGTTCGAGTTTCGCCGGTGCGCGCCGGTTCTGCTGGCGTTTTTACTGGCCGGCTGCCTGTCGGCCCGCCGGGAGGTCGACAAAAAGCTGCCTGCCGTTCAGTCACGCTGGCAGACGGAATTGGCGCGTCAAATTGCCCTGCCGGACCGGATCGTAAGCTGGCCGGAGGCCCTGGCGCTTCTGCAAACCAACAATCTCAAGCTGCGCGCCGCGCGCGTGGACATCACCAACGCCCAGGAACTCGCCCGGCAAGTCTTCAAGGACCTCATCCCCACAGTCAATCTCCGTTCCGGAGTCAGCCGGAGCATCAAAAGCATCCCGGCCACGGCTTTCAGCGACGTCACCTTTAATATCGACAGCTTCTTCAATATTCCCGGGGTGGTGAATTTTGACTCGCGCTTGTTCGCCGCGCGCCTCGCCGCCCTGCGCGCGAAAGCCGCCGCCGAACTGGCCCAGCGCGAACAGGCCATCGAACTTTACAAGCTGTTTCTCGAAGCTCGCGAGCAGGATGAAATGCGCGCCGAATTGAAATCCGAACGCATGCTGGCCGCGGCGCTCGACAAGGCGGACGCACTGGCCGGTGACATCCTGCTCAAGGAAATTGAGAGCGAAGAACTTTCCCTGAAAACCTCCGCCGAAAGCTTGCAAACTCACGCCTCCGAACTGCTGGCGGACACCCAGTACCATTGGACTTTCCGCACCAACAACCTGCCGGATTTTCCCTACGAAGAGCAACCGCTCCCACTCAATAATACCAATCGTGTGGCGCGGCTCCAAATGCGGTTGGTAGCCCTGGAACTGGTCCGCGCCTGGGCCCAGATTCATGGGATCAAACTCCAATACTGGCCCGAGCTAACGATTTTTGTCAGTGGTCCTTCAGCCTTTCAAAGCGTCAATGGCGAAACCCATTTCTGGTCCTCGTCCGATGTGGTGGCGACCGCCGACTTTTTCTGGACGCTGGATACGCGCGGTTATGTGAGCCTCCAATTGCGCCAGACACGCCGCGAGCAGGAACTGGAGTTCGCCCAGTTGCGCATGGATTCCGATGAGTTGATTCAGCGATTGCTCGCCGCCCAACGCCTCGGCGGTTCGTTGCGCACTCAAATCGAACAACTCGACCGGCTGATTTCCGCGCTGAACAATGTCCCCCAGGACCTCGACTTGAATTCCTTGATCCAGGCGATGGAGAGCAACCGCTCTCTCCGCTTTCAACGATTTAAATTGCGCCGCGATCTGGCCGAACTGGATACGCTCTTCTGGTTCGTGGATGAGCAACAATGGGGCGGGATAATCGAATGAACGCCGGCCAGCCATCACTTCAAATTTACGAACGGGCACGTCCCGACGCTGCTCTTCCGGGCAGGGCGCGACATTCCGTGCGCGCCGAGTTGCGTGTGCGTACGAGCGGCAGGCAGGGGAGCGCCCGCCCTGCCATCGGGCCAGTATTCGGACGCGATCTGTACAGAGCCTGCGCTCTCACACTCTGCCTCGCGCTCACACTCCTCGCCGGTTGCTCCCAAAAACCCTCGCCTCCAAACGCCGCCACGCCGGCCGCCTGGTCCTGGGACGCGTATCCCGTCGTGGAGAAAATGCGCCTGGCCACGTTGCCTTGCCAGGTGCTTCCCAAAACCAGCCTCACCATCCATGCCCCAATCTCAGGGCAATTGCGGCTCTATACCGACCAGCCCGAAACAAACCTTCCGGCGGGTTTCATTTGGGCGGAGTTCGAGCCGAAGGCGCTGCGACTGGAGGCCGACGAACTGGCCGAAGTCCGAAAACGAATTGAAGAGCGCGAGCGGCTGTTCATGGAGATCGACCTGCCCAAAGAAAAAATCAAATTGAACCGGGACATCTCGGACCTGAAGCGCCAGGTTGTGCTGCTGGAATTGTTGGCGACCAATCGCGACCTCGCGCACGTGGCCCTGAATGCCGCCGGCATCAGCAAAGAAGGCCTGCTCAAGCACGGAACCCTCGATCAGGCCCGCGAGGAACTCGCCTTGCTCGAGCAAAATCTCGGCTGGCTCTCCGCCACCAACGCCGCCGTCCTGGGAGTCGATCTTCAGGGCGCACGCATGGAGCTCGAACGTCGCCAGTTGGATTTCGACCACCGCCAGGCCCAGGCTCAATTCAAACTCCCGTTCTCCGGCCAGCTCATCCTCAGCCTTCAACTTGCCCAGGGTGTTACTGACTATCCTGTCAGCGCAGGCCAGGAATTGGCGGTTGTCCGCGACCTGGGTTCGATCCTGCTCCGAGTTCCCCTGGAAGAAGTCGCTTGGGCCGCCCTGCCGCCAGACCGGCTCACTGCCACCATCACCATGCCTGATGGGACGCACCTTGAAGCTGCCTTCACCCAGAAGAAATTGGAGCATTCCGTCATGCGCGAGGCCATCTGCTATTATTTCCAATTCCCGCCGGAAGAAACCGCCGCTGCCAGCCATCTCGTTGGAACCGACCTCGCGTGCGATCTTTGGATCGGTCTGGCGCAACCCGCTTGTGTGGTTCCCAAGCTGGCTCTGGTGCTCCGTGAACCTGTTGCTTTTCAGAATCGCAACTGGAATGAAGGTCTCTCAAAGATTCTGCCGGGCGCGCAACTCCTGCTCGAAGGCCAGACCGAACTCGCTATTCTGCCCCCGGTCCATCAACTCAAACCGAACACTTCCGGCCATGAAACCGCGCGCGCGCATCTGCCATAGAGCTTGTCCTGGCAGGGCGCGCCACTCCGTGCGCGCCGACGGCAAGCAGAGGACTGCCCGTCCCGCCAGGATGAGCGCAGAACTCCAGCTCTGCTCGGTGACGCTGCTTTTCTGCACGCAGAGCCGGAGCTCTGCGCTCTGTTAACTCCTGTTTCCGCATGCAATGTCAAAAAGTTTCCTTTCGGTATCGTCCTGAGCGTCCTTGGGTAATTGAAAAGTTTCAGCACACGTTCCGGCCCGGCATCACCCTGGTCAAAGGAGCGTCCGGCTGCGGCAAGTCCACCTTGCTGCGATTGCTCGCCGGTTTTCTCGAGCCGCAACAGGGCAGCGTCCTGACACCACTTGGCCTGGCGCCGGTGGACACACATTTCCAACGTTGCGCGCTCGCTTTCGTTTTCCAGCAATTGAACCTGTTGCCGCGGGCCACAGTAATGCGGAACCTGGAGCTTGCCGCGAGTCTCGCCGAGCTGCCGTCCACACGCATCGCCGCAAACTCCGCCCATTGGCTTCGTGTGCTCGGACTTGATGCCTGCGCCGAGCGTTTGCCGGAATCGCTTTCCGGTGGCCAGCAGCAACGCGCCGCCATCGCCCGGGCCCTGGTGCGCGAACCGCTCGTGTTGTTGCTCGACGAACCCACGTCCGGCCTGGACGATCTGAACACCCGCGTCATTGTCCGCGCACTGCAAGCCTTCGCCACACCGCCTCCTGAAACGGAGCCGCCACTGCCTGCGCCCCGCATTTGCGTGATCAGCTCCCACGACGCGCGCCTCGAACCGATTGCCGATGAAATCCTCGATTTTAATCGTTTCCTACCTTTGGAAAGACACCTGGAAGCGTTGGTGTGAACAGCCCGGCAGTCCGCTGGCCCGGCTGTGGATCACCGCGCTGCTCGTGATGGTCGCTACCGTCATTCTCACGGCGTTTCAACTGGTCGAACGCAGCCTGCAGCAGCGCCTGGAACGCTTCGGGCTCGATACGCTGCTGGTTCGCCAGGCGGTGACGCCCGATTCGCCGCGTTTTTTTCGGCATGGCCGCGAAGCGGACGAACTGGCATCGCTGGGCGAGATGGGACGCAAGTTGCGACTGCGCCAATTGTTCACTCGCGGCCAAACCGAATGGAGCGGGAATAATTTGCCCGTCTTCACCTATCCTGCGGAAGCGCTGCCCTGGCTGGCCGAAATGTTGTCCACCCAAACCGAAGCCATTTGCGCCAGCGACGAGTTGCCGCCCCATACCCAACTTCATGTGCGCATCAACCATCGGGTCATTTTGGCTTCCGTCGCCCGCCCTCCAAATTGGCTGCGCGCGCTCTCCGCCGATGACTTTCTACTCGTGCCCCAGGGCTGGCTGCCGGATGAGGAGCAATCGGGCTGGCTGGAAACCACGGTATTCCAGCGCGGACCCACCGCGCCGCCCATGGACCAGATCATCGCTGCGGTAAACGCGCTGTCCTCTTTTAACCAGCGGACACCACAAATCCAAAGCGCCCTGCCTTTAATGCGCGAACTCGAGGAATTGCGCCGTCGCCATCAACAATGGCGCGCCGTGCTGGCGGGAATCCTCGGCGCGGCGGTTGCGCTGGTTTATGGCGCCATTGCCATCCTCGAGTTTCGCCAGAACCTGTTTGTCGGCGCGTTGCTCCGCAGTTTTGGCGCACCTACGCGGCTGCTTTACTTCCGCCACTGGTTGGAAAATGCCGCTCTGGCCAACGCCGCCACCGTGGTCGCGCTCCTGCTCATTTCTGTCTTGCAACCGAAAATCCTTGAAAGTTTCAGCCTTCCGACGGTGCCTTCCCAGGATCCAAATGGACCCGCCGCCATGGTTTTTCTCTGGGTTAACTTCGGCGCGTTCCTCAGTTCGCTGCCCGTCGCCGCCGGCCTCCGGCAGCCTGTGGGCGAGATTTTGAGCTGATCCCTTTCCCGGGGTTACGGCAGGCTCTCCGCCATTGGCGTGGAGGGTGACAAGCTGAATCCTCCGGGAAATCACCTGGGCCACAGGCCGCAGCCTGATGGTCGATCCCAAGGCGCGCATTCATGCCGCTTCAATTTACTGATCGTCAAAAACGTGTCTGATTTGAAATTTGTCCTTGCGGCAACGTTCGCCTACGATCAGCCGTGATATGAAAACCAAACCAGGCCGCGCCCTGGCCATACAGCCGCGGCTTCGAGTGCGAGTGGGCAACGAGATCGCCTTGGGACCGGGCAAAGTGGAGTTGCTTGAATTGCTGCGGCAGACCGGCTCAATTTCAGAAGCGGCGAAGCAGATGGGGGTGTCCTACATGCGGGCTTGGACGCTGATTCGCACGATGAACGCGTGCTTTAGGAAACCCTTGGTTATCGCCGTGCGCGGTGGCAGCAAAGGTGGCGGCGGGGCAACGCTGACGGAAACGGGATCCGCAGCCCTGGCGCTATATCACCAAATGGACGCGCAATGCCTTAAAGCGACGCAACCAGTTTGGAAAAGGCTTCGGAAGTTCCTGCATCGCTGACTTTTTCTGACCGCTCACGGAATGGGCGCGTGATTGATTCCGTCCGACCCGGTTTGCCAGCGGACATCAGCCTGCTCTTTCGCGCCCACGCCGCAACCGAGATAATCGCCGGCAAAGGATTGTGCGTGCCCATCCAGAAAAGTCACGTTCGCCTGTTGAACGTGCCGTGCCTGCACCGAGTAAGCCTGGGATGAAGGGACGGTTGATGAATAGGCACAGCCACCGTCCGCCATAAACGCCAGCGCCGACGGGTGCGGGATGTCCGGCAACCGGTGCGACTCTGGCCGGAGGGTTGGCGACAGGTAGAAGTTCATCGCGTAGGCGAGAAAATACTGATTCGTAGCGGCCCTGGCCGTTGGGCAGACATAAACGGTCGCGTCGCGAGGTTTCGGGACCGCGTTGTTGGTCACCAGCGTTTGGTAAGTTTGCAACCCGATAAGCGGCGGCAGGCAATTGAACCAGTCTTCCGGGCGATCGATTTCCGCGAGAGGTTGCACTCCCTGGCCGCGCCGGGGGATGGCGTCATTGTTATCGTGCAGGTACAGGGTCAGCGCGAGATTCCACTGACGAAGGTTGCCCAGGCACTGCGCGGTTTTCGATCTCTCCTTCGCCCGGCCCAAGGCAGGCAGAAGCAGGCTCGCCAGGATGGCAATGACGGCAATAACAACAAGCAGCTCAACCAGGGTGAAGCCGGGGTGATGCCTCCGCTTCATGCGTTCCTCCGGCGGGCGAACCGGCGCCAGCCCGCGCAACACGCGATTCCCAGGATCCAAAGCGATGTCCCTGGTTCCGGAACTGCATCAATGCTCAAGACCGGCCGGCTTCCCGCCGAGCCGAAATTCCGGGAGTCGAACAAGTAGCTAATGTTGGTATCAGCCGCAAACATTTCCAGGCTGATGCCGCCGCCCGACAGTAGTTCCGTGGTGAAGCCGGGAGTGAGGTTCAGATTATAGCTGGCCGCGCCGTTAGTAGCCCCGCCGAAGGAGAAAACACCCAGGTTCTCGTCGTTCGACCCGATAAAAGTGCTCTGCAAGGTGGCGTAGGTTATTCCGGTGGCAGTCGGAGCGTTTGGCGTGCCCGTGCCTTCAGTCCAGGAATTATTCTGCATCCAGTTAATCTGAAATTGTCCCGGGCTTGTGGCATTGAAAATCCCGTTATTGGGTGGCGTTGCGGTCAGTTGCAGGCTGACGGACTGGATTGTCCATTGGCCGGCTCCGTATTGGCTGTTAAACGCACTGATTGCGCCGGACACGTCAAACTGCAACACGCTGTCGAAGGCGCCTTTGGCCAGACCGGGCGCCGATACCCCCAGAGCGCCGGCGCCACCATAATTGTTGCCGCTGAGATTGCCGCTTGGCCCGGTGGTGACAAAGGCATCCGAAACGGGGCTCGCGCTGAACACCGCCGCTCGCGCGGAAGTGGCGTAGAAAGAGGGTGCAACCACCATGGCGAGGCCGACCGGCAGCCACTTCGAGCTTGTAAGCATACGATATATTCTCCAAAATATATCGAGTGATGCAAGCACAAACCGGAAGCCGGATCAGGCAAATCAGACAGCCGCGCCGGCCGGCTTTGGCCGGGCTTGCCGGCATGATATTGGCCTGCCGGGCCTTTGCCGGCTCCGTAACGCTTTATCCGAACGCTGACACCAGCCTTTTTGCGAACTTCCCGGACAATGACCTGGGCGCGAGTTCGAGCCTTGTCTCCGGGGTGAACGGCAGCGGCTTTTCCAGCCGGGCCCTGGTCCGTTTCGACGTGGCAAACCAAATTCCTTCCAACGCCGTGATCCAATCGGTGGCTCTCACCATGAATGTGGTTACCGTGCCGGGTGGTGGTGGAGTGGCTTCGGTTTTCGATCTTCGCCGGGTCCTGCTGGGTTGGGGGGAGGGCGCAGGCACGAGCAATACCGGCAGTCCGGCCAATGCGGGTGAAGCCACTTGGAACAATCGCATGCATCCCTCGACGCCCTGGACTGTCCCCGGCGGCGCGATTTCGAATGATTTTTCCGAAACGCTAAGCGCCTCCATGCTCATCAGCGGATTAGGCAGCTATACCTTCAACTCCACCACACAACTGGTCGCCGACGTCCAACAATGGCTGCTGAATCCCTCCGCCAATTTTGGATGGGTGCTGATTAGCGAATCCGAAAACACGGCCTTCACGGCGCGGCGATTCGGTTCGCGGGAAGACGCCGTCAATACGCCGGTTTTGGTTGTCGAGTATGCCGTCCCGGCAACGACGCAAATTCAGTGGATCAAGGCCGTTGGCGCCCAGATCCAGTTCAGCTTCTCCGCGTCAGCCGAACAGCCTTATACCGTTCAGTATCGTGATTCGTTAAGTTCCGGCAATTGGCTGACCCTGACGAACATTGCTCCTCAAACCACTTCGACCAACCTAATTGTCACCGATCCCTTTCCGACCAACGTTCAACGGTTCTACCGAATAGGCGTTTTCTGAACACGAGCAGATACCTTCAGCCGTTTAGTGGCAGGTTCGACAGGGAGAGGGAACTGGCGATGGTGCCCAGGCAAGCCTGTTAGTACTGATTGTAACAGCCTCCAATTGACTTCCGGCGCGGGCCCATTAAAATGGGTCTGATTATGAACCCACCCGGCCGGCACCGCGCAAAAAGTCCGGCTCTTGATTCCAAAATTCCCCGCCGCCGATTCCTTGCGGCTGCCGCTGGGGCTTTGGCTCTGCCCACCCTAATCCCGGGCCGCGCCCTCGGGCTGCAAGACGCGCCACCGCCTTCCCGGCGCATCGCCTTGGGAGTGGTTGGTTGTGGAAACCAGGGCACTTTGGATACCAAAGCTTTCCTCGCGCTAAAAGATTGCCGGGTTGTGGCGGCGTCTGATGTGGACAAGCACCACCTGGAAGCTTTCACCAACCTCGTCAACAAGCATTACCAGAATCAGGATTGCAAACCCTATCACGACTACCGCGAATTGATGGCCCGGACGGATATTGATGCAGTCCTGGTGGCGGTGCCGGACCATTGGCATGAGTTGGTCGAGGTCGAAGCTGCCGGGCAAAAGAAGGACATTTATGGCGAGAAACCGCTGGCCCGGACCATTGCCGAGCAGCAGGCCATTGTGAAAGCCGTGCAGCAGAATCACCGTATCTGGCAAACCGGTTCCTGGCAGCGCTCGCTTCCGAATTTCCACAAGGCCGCGGAGATCGTGCGCAACGGCCTGATTGGCGAGGTGACCCGTGTCGAAGTTGGGTTGCCGGAAGGCAACAAAAACTCCGGCGGCGAAGCCCGGTCCATGACTCCCAGTGATCCTCCGCCTGAGTTGGACTACGACACCTGGATTGGTCCCTCGAAAATGATGCCGTACATCCAGGGCCGGGTGCATCGAAACTGGCGCTGGAACTATAATACGGGCGGCGGCCAGTTGATGGACTGGATCGGACACCATTGCGATATCGCGCATTGGGGGTGCGATTTCGACAACTCCGGCCCGTCCGAAATCGAGGGTCACGGCGAGTTTCCACCCAAGGATGCGGTCTGGAACACCTGCACAAAATACCGCATCGAATTGCGCTATCCCCGGAACATCACGATGATCATCGCCGGCGGCCACCCGGACATTCGGAGCGGCGTCAAGTGGATCGGGACGAGCGGCTGGGTCTGGGTCGATCGCGGGGGCTTTGAGGCTTCCAATGAGGACTGGCGCGACTTCAAGACCTTGCCGGAGGAATTGCGCAAAGTGAAACTCTATGAGTCAACCAATCACCAACAAAATTTTCTCGATTGCATCAAATCACGGAAGCCGACGATTACCCCGGTCGAAACAGCGCATCACTCGGCCATTCCCGGTCACCTCGGCCTGATCTCGATGTTGGTGGGACGCAAACTAAAATGGGACGTGCAGACGGAGCAAATCGCGGATGATGCCGAGGCCAGCCAGTTGCTCACCCGTTCCTTCCGTCCTCCTTGGAAACTCGGATGAGTTGTCTGGTTAAGCCACGCGTTCCTGAATTCGCTTCGGCTGCCGCCTGATATCCCGCCAATACTCCTCACGAACATCTTCGTCATCCTCCTTCCCAGATTTCCTTTAGGTACTTGGCAGTGCGTTCCTTCCCGAACCTTTTGATGTTTTTTTTTACATCTCTCTCTGCCGCTGTATATCCATCACTATATCCCGCAACCTCTGAAAGCCATCCACAGGCGTAAGCATCTGATTTCTGACTGACGTAATCAATGTTTTCAATATACCTCTTGATGCAATCCCAATATCCTTGCCTGAACATTCCCAGATATCGCTCATAGTGGCTCGGGGCCTCGTCGATCCAATTCAAACTGGGATGAAAGACCTTCGGCACATGAACATCGTTCATTCCCACTTGCGGTTGTTTTGGAGTCTGGCAACCAGCCATCAAGAGAAAAAGAATTGGGATCCACTTGCGCATTCGTTATGTCCTAATGCTCCAAGCTGAGCCTCGCCGGAAAAAAAGCAAGCCTCTCGTCGGTGCTCCCCCGAATGTGTAACGACGCCTACATGTCATTCTGAACCCGCTTGCGACTCGCTATGGCTTCGGATACATTCTGCTTATGAAAAAGGCCGACTTGTCAGCCGTCCTCCACTCGGATCCGGAAATCATGGGCGGTACACCGGTTTTCACCGGTACCCGTGTTCCGGTTCAAAACCTCATCGACTACCTTGAAGGCGGAGAGACCATTGACGAGTTTCTGGTTGGATTTCCCACGGTAAAACGCGAGCAGGTCATCGGCTTCATCGAAGCTGCCAAGGAAAAACTGCTGGCCCCGGCGTGAGGTGAAGCTGTTACTGGACGAATGTCTGGATTGGCGATTGCGTCGCGATCTGCCCGGTCACGAGGTGAAAACTGTCCATGAGATGGGTTGGGATGGCATCAAGAACGGACGATTGTTGGCATTGGCACAGCAGGAATTTGAAGTTTTCATTACCGGTGACCGCAACCTCGCATTCCAGCAGAACCTGACCAACTTCACCATCGCAATAATTGTGCTCGCGGCCCAAAGCATTCGATTGGTCCACACTCGCCCGCTTATGCCCAAGGTGCTCGCTCTTTTACCCTCGTTGAAAATAGGCCAGATTGTGACCGTTACTCCGTGACCAGATGCCCATTTTCTACGTGACTTCCATCCTGACCGCCAGGCGCACGGTCGTGCCTTCGCCCGGGGCGCTGTGAAGATCGAGGGTGCCGCCCATGGCTTCGGCGCGGGTATGCATGTTGCGCGGGCCGACGCTTGGTTTGGCTGGCATTCGCAGCCGGAGTGAAGCCGAGGTTGCGAAAGAAGCAACGCGCTCAAAATCCTCGTCTAGGATCAAGGAACCAGCATCGCACGATAAAACTGCCGCGCCGCGACAACTGGCTGGGTGACCACCGCAGTGGAATTACTCAGCGTCACTGTGGCAACCGTAGACCAATTCTTCAGGTCGGAGGAAGTGAGGATGTTATAGATTTGGCCAGACTGGCCGGTGAGTGTGAAAGAAATGTTGCCGCCGCTTTTTCCCATCAGGGTGAAAAACGGCCCGCTCGCGGCTTTGCACTTGCCAGCGGCGCCAATTGCGTAAATGGCCGAGATTTCGTTGGACGACAGCGCGCGGTTATAAAGTGAGACTTCGTCCAGCGTCCCGGAAAGTTTGTGGTCCCAGTAGGATTCGCCCGAAGTGCCGAAGTAGAGCGGAAAGTTGCCGTAATCCTGAGCGAAGGTGATGCTGGCCTGGCCTTGCAACAGGCCGTTGACGTAAAGCTGGGTAAAGTTCGACCCGCGCACACCCGCCACGTGATACCAAACCCCGGCGGTGATTGTGGCCGTCGAGTCGAGTTCAACGGATTGGCCGGCCGCTGAGGAAACCAGGAACCGGAACACATCGATGCCGCCAATCCGGGTCTTGCTCAGATCAAACCCTTCGAAACTGCTGCTCCGGCTGTTCTGTTTGAAAACGATGTACTGATCGCCCGCCGGCGAACCGCCCGAACCCACCGAGTCCAAGGAGGCGAAGCGTACCCAAGTCTCAACGGTCAGGGTGGTGGGGCGCAACGCCGGGGAATTGGGGATTTGCACAAACGCGTTCGTGCCGTCGAAGCTGAAAGCCTGCCCAACCCGTCCGGCCGCGCTCGCGGTTGCGCCGCCTTGCAAGGTCCCGTTGTTCGTGCTCCAAATGTCCTGGGCGTTTCCATCTCCCGGCCACCAACTGACCAGCCCGGAAGGAGGCGGAACGCATGCCGGCGCTGGACTGACCGTGAGGGAGGCCACCGCGCTCGTTACCGACCCGCTCGAATTCGTCACGACCACGGAATAGCCGCCCGCGTTGGTGACAGCCGCGGCGGCGAGCGTCAGCATGGCATTCATTGCGCCACTAAACTGGCTGTTGTTCGCGATATTGATGCCGTTGAAGCGCCACTGATAACCCAGGGGCGGAGTGCCGGCCGCAGCCACACTGAAACTTGCGCTCGAACCCGCCACGATATTCGTGGTCACCGGCTGCATCGTGATCACCGGCGGCCCTGTCACGGTCAAGGTGGCTGCCGCGCTGCTGGCAGTGCCCGCGACATTTGTGACCACCAGTTGGTAAGGGCCCGCATCCGCCGCCTGGACGTTCGTGATGGTCAGCGTGTTGGTGGTTGCGCCGCTGATGTGGCTGCCGTTCGTTAATCTAATTCCTCCCAGCCACCATTGAAAATTCAATGGCGCGGTGCCGGTAACCATGGCGCTGAAAACAGCCGTCGAACCGGGCGCGTTCGTGCTGCCATGCGGTTGGCCAGTGACATTCGGGGCATTTACAACCTGGCCCAAGTTAAACTCAGATGCGCCGATGTCCCAGCCGGAGCCTTGCGGCCGACTCACCCCGTCCATGTCGTTGGTTACAATGCTCAAAGGCACGCCCTTGTCGATGGCGGGGCTGTTCGTGAGCAGATGGAAATCGTAGTTCGCCACGTTTACGAAAAGTGGATCCTTGTTCACGATGTCCCCGGGAAACTGGGGACTGAGGGATCTGCCCGGGTAGTACAGAAGATTGTTGCCGCCTGTAACCTGGGAGGACTGGATCAGGAAACAACTGGTGCCATAAAAAATGTTATTCGAAATCGATCCCGACGTCAGCGGAACAAAATAAGGACCGCATTGGATGTTGATGAAGTCGTTGTTGAAAATCTGCACTTGCTGCAGGTTGGTGGAGGCAATGATGCCGATGGCCGAGTTGGACCCGGCAAAAGTGTTGTTGCAGAACACCAGGTCAAAGGTGTTGCTGTGGTAGATCGCCTCCAATTCAGCCCCCTCGTGGTAGAAGTCCTGCATGCGGTTGCCGTCGAATCGGATGTGTTGCGCGGTGTCGCCATTATCGTCGAAAGTTTGAAAGCCATCGACGTGGGCAGGGCCAATCTCCGACTGAATGGTGCCATGAAAAAAATTGCTGCGAATGATGTGATACGATCCGAAGAAACGGGTGTAATCCGCATCGCCGATCTCTGAATGAAATTGCAGGCGCTCCACGTCGTTTCCTTCCACAAGCCAGCCCGTGCCGGCGATGTAGATGCCGCTGCCGCACATATATATGTGGTTGTCGGCGACATGCGCGTTGCTGCCGCCGCCCGTGATGGCCGGATAATGGGTGCCGAAGAAGTAATTGCTGATGATCTCGATATTGTTGCCGTTGATCAGGATGCCGATGCCATTGTTCCAACCAGTCAAAGAGGCCGGCAGGGTGATGCTGAATCCTTCAATGTGCACGTAGCTGACTCCAGAAGTGTCGAAACCCCAGTTGGTCGCAGTGAGGCTCGTCTCGGCCTTGATGATGGTGAGCGCGCCCGCGTGACCCGACTTCGAGGAGGGAAAACTAACGCGCTCCTGATAGGTGCCGGCTCCGACCAGGCAGGTGTCGCCCGCGGCCATCGCATTCACGCAGGCCTGGATGTTCGTAAAATTCCCGGTGCCATCCTGGCGCACGTGCCAAGTCGTGGCTTGGGCAACATTGATTAAGCGAGAAAAAATCCCGGCGCACAGCAACCCGGTGAGAGCCAGCTTCCTGGCCTTCCAACTGAAATTATTTGGCAGCACGCGATTTAGAGAATCCGACTGGAGCAGTCTTCAGGCAGACGAGAATCGTCCCGCGCGCATTCTGCCTGAGGCTTAAAACCTGCATGGCGTAAACAGCAATTCCTCACGCAAGGAACTTACCACGGTCGGGAAGATTCTCAAGGGTTGAATGCGCGCCTCCAGTGCCGGCTATGGAGTGCGCTCTGCCACCGCACTCCATAATTGACACACCGCGCGGATGGAATAGCCTTGGTGCAACTTCAATCAACATTATGAGATTCGGAATCAACAGCTTTCTATTTACATCGCCGTTCACGAATGAGAGCACGCGGTGGTTCAAGCAGTTCAAAACCTGGGGATTCGACACGGTGGAGATTCCGGTCGAAGACCCGTCGCATATCGATCCGGCCCACGTAAAACGGGAGTTGGACAAGGCAGGCCTGGTCTGCGGATCGGTTTGTGCCTGCATGGGGCCGGATCGTGACTTGCGCGGCACGCCGGATGCGCAGGAAACCGGGCTGAATTATATGCGCAGGCTGCTGGATCAAATGGTGACGCTGGATTGCCCGTCGTTGATCGGGCCGGTGTATTCTGCCGTCGGACGCGCGGATGCCGTGCCGCCGAACGAATACAAACAGCAATGGAAAACGGTGGTGAGACATCTTAAGTCGCTGGCGAAATATGCGCAGGAACGGAAGCGTCAGATTTGCCTGGAGCCGTTGAACCGGTTCGAGACGGATTTTATCAACACGTGCGACCAGGGCTTGCGCATGATCAAGGACGTCGGCAACCCGGCGTTGCGCCTGCACCTGGACACGTTCCACATGAACATTGAGGAGAAAGACCAGGCGGCGGCGATCCGCAAAGCAGGCCGGCAGCTTGGGCATTTCCACGCCTGTGGTTCGGACCGTGGCACACCGGGGAACGACCACATTGATTGGAAGCCGATTGCGGCGGCCTTAAAGGCCGTGGGTTACAAGGGGGATGTGGTCATCGAATCGTTTACGACGGACGTGAAAGTCATCGCGCGCGCGGCGGCGATCTGGCGGCGCATGGAGCCGACGCGGAATGAAATCGCGGTAAAGGGCGTGAAGTTTCTGAAGAAGGCGCTGAAGTGATGGCGCGGACGGCACAGCGCGCCGCTCCTGCCAAAGAAAAATTTACGATTAGCTCAATAACTTGTTCAAAACAATGAAAACAAAAAGCACTATTATTCCCGCATTGGCAGTTTTTCTCATCACCGGTGTAGTCTCGGCCCTGGCCGCCGATCCGGAGGCGGGGTTCGAATCGATGTTCAACGGCCACGATCTGAGTGGTTGGGACGGGGTGCACGAATTGTGGTCGGTCAAAGACGGCGCGATCACCGGACAGACCACGGAGGAACATCCTGCGAAGGAGAACACGTTCCTGGTCTGGACCAACGGCATGCCGGGCGACTTCGAGATGCGCTTTCAGTTTAAGCTGGTGCCGGGCGATGCGGCTGGATTCGCCAACTCGGGCGTCCAATATCGAAGCAAGATCGTGAAGCCGGAATATTGGGTCGTGGCGGGTTACCAGGCAGACATGGAAGCGGGTAAAACTTACTCCGGGATTTTGTATGAGGAAAAGGGCCGCGGCATCCTCGCCAACCGCGGAGAAAAAGTGGTCATCGACGCCCAGGGAAAGAAGAACGTGGTGGGTTCCGTGGGAGATGCAGCCCAGATCGAGGCTTCGATCAAGAAGGGCGATTGGAACGATTATGTCATCATCGTGAAAGGAAACCATCTCATCCACGAAATCAATGGGCAGGTAACGGTGGACGTGACGGATGAACAGGAATCCAAGGCAGCCAAGACTGGCGTGCTGGCCCTGCAATTGCACGCAGGCCATCCCATGATGGCGCAGTTCAAGGATATGCGGATCAAAATGCTGAACTAAGAAATGGGGAGGGATTAACCACGAAGGCAGGGTGGTCCAAAAACTTTTATGAAAACGCTGATCAGGACTACATCGATTTTGCTGCTGACGCTCTCGCTGGGTTTCGTCCTTAGTTCGCAAGCCGAGGGCAACAAGAAAATCGTGCTGGTGGCCGGAAGGCCGAGCCATGGGCCGGGGGAGCACGAGCATAATGCGGGCGTGTTGCTGCTCAAGAAGTGTCTCGACAAGGTGCCGGGGATCGAAGCTGTCGCGTACACGAACGGCTGGCCGAGCGACAAGAATATTTTCGATGGCGCGGCGGCCATTGTGTTGTACATGGACGGCGGGGACGGGCACCCGGCGATTCAGGGCGATCACTTGCTGCAACTTAACGAGGCGATGAAGCGCGGCGCGGGCCTGGCGTGCCTGCATTATGCGGTCGAAGTTCCGGCGCACAGGGGCGGGATGGAATTCTTGAATTGGATTGGCGGCTACTTTGAGACGAACTGGTCGGTCAATCCCGTTTGGGAGGCGGATTTTACAAAGTTGCCCGAGCATCCCATCACGCGCGGGGTGAAGCCGTTTAAGATCCAGGACGAGTGGTATTATCACATGCGCTTCCAGGACCAGAACGTGACGCCGATTCTTACCGCCGTTCCGCCGGACAGCACGCGGGAGAAACCGGACGATCCGCACGGCGGCAATCCCGTGGTGCGTTCGCGCAAGGGAATGCCGGAAGACACCGCCTGGGCATACGAACGGCCCGATGGCGGAAGGGGTTTCGGTTTCACGGGCGCGCATTATTTCAAGAATTTCGGAAACGAGAATTTCCGGCGGATTATTCTGAACGCGATTTTGTGGATTGCGAAGGCGGATGTGCCAGCGGATGGTGTTCAATCGACGGTGACCGAGGAGGACTTGCAGCAAAATTTGGACCCGAAGGGGCCGCGAAAATCAGCGGCAACCCCGCCGGCCGGCGCCAGAGGCGCAACCGCGGCCAAAGCCAAATATAAGAGCGGATTGGTGCGAGGCGGGAGCGTGGCAGTGGATGCGGACATCTCGGGAGCGAAGCATCTCTACCTCGTGGTGACGGATGGTGGGAACGGCTATAGTTGCGATTGGGCGGATTGGATCGACCCGGAACTCGTGCGCGCGGATGGACCCTCCGTCAAGCTGGCCAGTTTGAAATGGAAGTCCGCCAGCGCGGGTTGGGGCACCATAGGCATCGACAAGAATGTGAATGGCGGTGCGATGAAGATCGGCGGCAAAGTTCTCCGCGGGATTGGCACGCACGCGCCGTCGCTCATTGAATATGATTTGCCGGAGGGCGGGTTCGCGCACTTTGTTGCCGGAGCGGGACTGGACGATGGGGGCACGGAACAAAACGGAGGCGCACAGGTGGAATTCATGGTGTTCACCGAACCGCCGCCCGACAGATTGCTAAAGGTTTCCCAGGGTGGGAATGCAACTGCAGCCACGCATGGTTCCGGCCCGGAGTCAGCGCGTGAATCACTCAAAAGCTTCACAGTGGCAGATGGTTTGGAGGTCACTTTGTTTGCCTCCGAACCCTTGGTGCGCAATCCCACGGACATGGACATCGACGAACGCGGGCGCGTGTGGATTACCGAAGGCGTGAATTACCGGTCGAGCTTCCAGCCTTGGGGAATTCTGCAGCCCGAAGGCGACCGCATTGTGGTCCTCGAAGACACGGACGGCGACGGAGTGGCGGACAAAGCCACGACATTTTACCAGGGGCCGGAGATCAACTCGGCACTGGGCATTTGCGTGCTCGGAAATCAGGCGATTGTTTGCCGCTCGCCCAATGTGTTCCGGTTCATCGACACCGATGGAGACGGCAAGGCGGACAAAAAGGAAGTGTTGTTCAGCGGCATTGGCGGGGTTGACCACGATCATGGGGTGCATGCGATGGTGTTCGGGCCCGACGGAAAGTTGTACTTCAATTTTGGCAACGAATCACACCATCTCAGGGATCGGGATGGCCGGCCGGTAATTGATCTTGCCGGCGACGAGGTGAAGGATTCCGGCAAGCCCTATCGCGGCGGAATGGTCTTGCGGTGCAATCCCGATGGCAGCCAGGTGGAGGTGCTCGCCCACAACTTCCGAAACAATTACGAGGTGGCGGTCGATTCCTTCGGCACGTTGTGGCAATCGGACAACGACGACGATGGCAACCGAAGCGTGCGCATCAACTACGTGATGGAGTTTGGCAACTTCGGTTATTTCGATGAAATGACCGGCGCGGGCTGGCAAACCAAACGAAGCAATTTGGAGCCGGACATTCCGCATCGCCATTGGCATCAGAATGATCCAGGCGTCGTGCCGAACCTGTTGTTGACGGGCGCGGGCGCGCCCACGGGCATGGCGATTTACGAGGGCAATTTGTTGCCGGAGATTTTTCGCAATCAGATGATTCATTGCGATGCCGGAACGAGGACTGTGCGCGCTTATCCGGTGAAGCCGGACGGCGCGGGGTACCAGGCGGAGGTCGTGGATATTCTTACCTGCAACGATACCTGGTTTCGTCCTTCGGACGTGTGCGTTGCGCCGGACGGCTCGATCTATGTGGCCGATTGGAACGACGCAGTCGTGGGCGGGCACAACATGATGGACCGCGACCCGGCACGGATGACCGGACGGGTTTACCGCGTGGCACCGCGCGGCGCAAAGCCGTTCGTGCCCAAGCTCGACCTGGAGACGGCGGCGGGTTGCGTGCAGGCGCTGCAGTCGCCCAACCTTGACACGCGCCATCTTGCCTGGACGAAGCTCAAAAGCATGGATTCCGCAGGCAAAGCGGAATTGATGAAACTTTGGTCTCACGGTGACAACCCCCGCATGCGCGCCCGCGCCTTGTATTTGCTGGCGCAATTCGACCGGAAGGAAGCCGTCGAAATGGCCATCAAGGACTCGGACCCAGACCTGCGCATCACCGGCTTGCGAATCGCCAGGGAACAAAAGCTGGATCTGATTCCTTTGGTTAGAAAACTCGGGCATGATCCCTCGCCGCAAGTTCGGCGCGAGTGCGCCATCGCACTGCGGCATGACCCCGCCGCGGATGCCGCGTGGTTGTGGGCTGAATTGGCCCGGCAATATGACGGAAAGGACCGCTGGTATCTCGAAGCCCTGGGCATTGGCGAAGACCGCCAGGAAGACCGCTTCTTCGCGGCCTGGTTGTCCATGGTGGGCGACGGCTGGAACACGCCGGCAGGCCGGGACATTGTCTGGCGCTCGCGTTCGGCCAAAGCGCCCGCGTTGCTGGCCCAACTCATCCTGGACCCGAAAACCACGGAGAAGGAACGCGCGCGTTACTTCCGAGCGATGGATTTTATCAAGGGGCCAGAGCGGGATTCCGCGCTGATTGAACTGGCAAGCGCGGTGACATCCGGAAAATAAACTGGATTAAGAATCCATCTCGGCAGGACGGGCAGTCCTCTGCACGCACGGAGTGACACGCTCTACCTGGGCAGGTTCCAAGCCACACTCGGCATTTTTAACGGACGGAATAGGCGATCCGCCAAACAGTCCCATTGCCATCCTCGGTCACGAGCAGCGCTCCATCATGGGCAACCGTCACGCCCACAGGCCGGCCCCAAACACTGCGTCCATCCACGACAAATCCAGTGAGAAAGTCCTCGTACTCGCCGGTTGGAACGCCATGATTCAGTCGGATGCGCACGACTTTGTAACCCGTGCGCGAACCACGATTCCATGAGCCGTGCATCGCCAAAAAAATGTCGCCGCGATACTCCGCTGGAAATACCGCCGCGCCGGTCGTGGCGGTGTAAAAGACGATTTCTAGGGCGGCCGAATGCGCCTGCAACGGCACGTCGGGAACCGTGGCCTGGCCCGCCAGGTCGGGACGTTCGCCCGCATGCCGGGGGTCTTCATGATTACCCATGTAATACCACGGCCAGCCATAGTATCTGCCCTCCTTCACGCTGGTGACATAATCCGGCACCAGATCGTCGCCCAGGCCGTCGCGCTCGTTCGTTGAAGTCCATAATTCGTCCGTCTGCGGATTCAAGGCCATTCCCACGGGATTGCGAATGCCGATGCCGAAGGGACGGAGCGGCTCGTGGCCTTCCGGGTCGGTCACGAGAATGTTGGCGCGGTTGGCCTCGGGACCCCACGCCGCGCCCCGGCCGTGTTCCTTTTCCCAAAGCTGTATATCGTCGGCATTCTTCTTCGTCAGGCCTTCCGCGACATTTGATCCGGAGCCGATGGAGATGAACATGCGCTTGCCGTCCTTCGAAAAAGCCACATCGCGCGTGGTGTGCCCGCCGGTGGTTTCAGACAGTTTCGGCACAATGACCTGCGGGGCGCCGCTCGCCTTGAGATCGCCTTTGTGATAAGGAAAACGAACCACCGAGTTGTGATTCGCCACGTAGATGAACTGCGGATCGTCTCCCGGCGGATAGAACGCAACGCCAAACGGATGGTCGAGGCCGTCCGCAAAAACTTGGTTCTCGGACGGGGCTTCCGCTCCGTCGGCAGCGCGCATGATCCGAATGCGGCTCGGGCCCGTCTCGGCGATGAAAATATCTCCGTTAGGCGCCACGCGCAACAATCGCGGCCCGGAAAGGCCTTCGGCAAACAGCTTGACGGTGAAGTGCGGTGGAACGGACAGCGTGGCATCGGCGGGCCGCTTCACCACCCGCGGCCCGTTCCCGGCCGAAGGCGTGCTGAACAGCGCCGGCAAAGCCGCCAGATTGACGGAATGTTTAACGCCCGGCGCATCATTATGCCAATCACCGGCGTCCGGTGCCGCCGCAGCAGGAGCGGCTTCGGCAACTAATCCTCCAGCAGGCGCTTTCAAAGTGGACAAATAAGCGATCAGGTTGCGGCGATCCGCCGCCGAGGCAACGGGCACGGCCATGGCGGTTCCCGGAACTGCGGCCGGAGGATTCTCCAGAAAATGGTCCAGGGTGGCGGCATCCCAAACCAGTTTCGATTCGCTCAGCGCGCGCGAATAGTTAAAATTCGGGAAGGAAGCAGCGTGCCGGCCAACGACCCCGACGAGGCTCGGCCCCTGGCCCACGATAACGGTGGGTTTTGTTCCTCCCCCAACGGAGTGACAAAGCGCGCAGGATTGCTGGAAAAAAACCTTTCCCGCGCTGGCGTCGCCTGCCGGCGGATTTTCATCCGCGGCTTGACCAGTCGAACTGACCACACCAAAAAGAAGCCCCGGAATCAGCGCGCGTGTAAAGGATCGCATGGGAGAATTGAAACGAACGTTCATAAAATTTCCAATCTCAAATGTCACCGGCCCAAGGCCAATTCAGTCTGCATTTTGGCGGCAGGCCTTTTGACGCCGCGGTGCTTGGACGCATTCCCGCAAAATTCAATTCACGATTGCTGTGGCGCCACTCACGCGTTATAGTTTCCGTAATATATGAAATGGCTGGCGTTTGCGTTGATGACGGTGCTCTCCTGGGGCCTTTACGGAATCTTCCTCCACAGCGGCCAGACCGCCATGGCGGATAAAAACAACGCCCTCTACAAATCCTTTCTCTTCGTCGGCCTGGCTTATTTTTTGACGGCGGTGATTGCGCCGTTGTGCTTCCTTGTCGCGCGCAAGGCAACCTGGGATTTCCCGCCTCAAGGCATGGCTTGGTCGCTGTTCGCGGGCATTGTCGGCGCCATCGGCGCGTTCTGTGTCCTGCTGGCGTTCGGCAACGGGGGAAAGCCGGGCGTGGTGATGTCCATCGTGTTTGCGGGCGCGCCGATAGTGAATGCCGTCGTGGCACTATTGCAGCATCCACCGGCCGAAGGCTGGGGTTCGATCAAGCCACAGTTTTATCTGGGCATCCTCCTGGCCGCAACGGGCGGTTGCCTCGTCACGTTTTACAAACCACCGCCGCCCAAACCCGCGCCAGCCCCGGTCAGCCAGGCCGCGCCAGCGCCCAGCCCGGCGAGGGTTAATTAGCCGACTAAAATGTCCGATCGCTCCCATCCCTCACGCGCGGAAATCGAGGGCAGCCAGTTGGAGCAACTCCGTTCGCTCGTCGCCGAACTGTTTCCGGCCAACCTGTTTTACAGTCGCAAGCTCGGCGCCGCCGGAGTCACCTTCGATATCGCGTCGCTGGCGGATTTTTCCAGCCGCTTTCCTTTCACCACCAAACACGAAGTGGTCGAAGATCAGCGGGTGCATCCGCCGTTCGGCACGAACCTGACTTATCCCCTAGAACGCTACACTCGTTTTCACCAGACCAGCGGCACGACCGGCACGCCCTTGCGCTGGCTCGACACTCCGGAAAGCTGGGATTGGATGCTCGAGAATTGGACCGAAGTTTATCGTGCCGCGGGCGTGACGGCTTCCGACCGCATCTTTTTTGCTTTTTCGTTCGGACCGTTTGTTGGGTTTTGGATGGCCTTCGAAGCTGGGGCCCGTTTGGGCGCACTCTGCCTCCCCGGCGGCGGCATGGGCAGCGCCGCGCGTCTTTGTGCCATCATCGATAACGGCGCGACTGTCCTCTGCTGCACGCCTACTTACGCCGTCCGTCTCGCCGAAGTCGCTGCCCAGGACCAGATCGACCTTCGTCGCGCGCGTGTGCGAACGATTATTGTCGCCGGCGAACCGGGCGGCAGCCTGCCCTCGATGCGCGCACGACTTGCCGCGCTCTGGCCGGGCGCACGCCTTTTCGACCATCACGGCATGACCGAAGTCGGACCCGTCACCCACGAATGCCCGGCCCGGCCCGGTGTGCTGCACGTGATCGAATCCGCTTACTACGCCGAGATCATTGATCCCCTTACCGGCCAGGCCAAGCCGCCCGGCCAGCCAGGCGAACTCGTTCTCACTCCCTTGGGCCGCACCGGTTCGCCGCTGTTACGTTATCGCACCGGCGACCTCGTCAAGTCGGAACCCACCGACGCCCCTTGCATCTGCGGCCGCAATGACATGGCTCTGCCCGGCGGCATCCTGGGGCGCACGGACGACATGATCGTTGTCCGCGGCGTGAACATTTATCCCAGCGCGGTGGATGAAATCCTGCGCGCTCACGAGGGTGTTGCCGAATACCTCGTCCGCATTGGTGAGACCGAGTCGCTCATGGAGATCAGCCTGGATATCGAGCCGCGCCCGGACTGCTCCGACGTTGACGGGCTGGTCAGCCGCCTTGAAAAAAGTTTTCAGACCAACCTCAGCCTCCGCATCCCCATCACTGCCGTTCCCGTCGGCACCCTTCCGCGTTTTGAAATGAAAGCCCGAAGGTGGATCAGGGAGTGGCTCGCGGAAAAAACCGTTAATCCCAATCCCACTCCTTGAACCGATCGGCGGAGGGATAACGGAAGCCCGGCAGTAACGCTTCACCGTCAAGGAAACCGATGCTCTGCGTACGTGGAAAGCGGGCCATCGCTGGCCCGCTTTCGCTTCGATTCGTTAAACTTTTAACGCCTGCGGATTAAACTAAAGTTTCATCCCGCAAGCCGTACTCAAATCAGTGCCGCGAGGAATGCTCGCGCCGGCCGCCGCCGCCACCACCACCGCCGCCTTCCCGGCGAGGACCTTCACGCCGCCCACCGCCATCTTGACGGCCACCGCGATCACCCCCTCGATCGCCGCCACCACCACCACGGTCCTGGCGGCCTTCCGGACGCCCTTCATCACCGTGGTGACCTTCGCCAGCAGCGCCCCCAGTGCCGCCGTCCTGCGGGGGCTGGCCACCAGACATTTCGGCGTCACGATCAGCCATGGCCGCTCGACGAGACAGTTTGACGCGGCCCTTTTCATCCACGCCCAGGCATTTGACCCAGATTTCATCGCCAAGCTTGACGATGTCCTCGGTGTTCTTGACCCGGAAATTGGCCAGTTCGCTGATGTGGACCAAGCCGTCCTTGCCGGGCAGAAATTCGACGAACGCACCGAATTCCTTGATCGTCACGACCTTGCCTTTGTAGATCTTGCCAATCTCGGCTTCGGCGGTCATGCCCTCGATGGCTTCGCGGGCGATCTTCATGCCTTCCTCCGAGACGGAGTAGATGTTCACCGTGCCATCGTCCTCGATGTTGATTTCGCAACCCGATTCTTCGACGAGGCGCTTGATGTTCTTGCCGCCGGGGCCGATGAGCGCGCCGATCTTCTCCGGGTTGATGCGCACTGTCACGATGCGCGGCGCGTACTTGCTCATTTCCTTGCGCGGCTCGGCGATGGTCTTGGCCATCTCCGCCAGCACGTGCAAGCGGGCCACGCGGGCCTTCTCCAACGCCTCGGCCATCAACGGCTGCGGCAAGCCGCGCAGCTTCAGGTCGAGTTGAAACCCGGTAATGCCCTTTTCGGTCCCCGCGATCTTGCAATCCATGTCGCAGAACGCGTCTTCCCAGCCGATGATGTCCGTCAAAAGCTGATAGCGGGAAATCTTGTCCTTGTCATCGTGCTCCGTGCAAATGCCGACGCTGATGCCCGCGACGGGCCGGGTCAATGGCACCCCGGCGTCCATTAAAGCGAGCGTCCCGCCGCAGACCGAAGCCATCGAAGTCGAACCGTTCGACTCCATGATCTCGCTCGTGATGCGGATTGCATAAGGATAATCCTTGAGCGGCACCATGGGCTCGATCGAGCGTTCCGCCAGCGCGCCGTGGCCGATTTCGCGACGGCCCGGACCGCTAATGCGCCCGGTTTCGCCCACCGAGAAGTTCGGGAAGTTGTAATGCAAAATGAACTTCTTTTCGTTGCTGCCGCCGGTGTAGGAATCGAATTCCTGCGCGTCCTCATTCGTGCCGAGCGTCACCAGCGTGACCGCCTGGGTTTCACCGCGGGTGAAAATCGCCGAACCGTGCGCGCGCGGGAGAACGCCGATTTCGCTCCAAATGGAACGGACGCTGTCGAAATTACGGCCGTCGAGCCGCTTCCCGTCGTTCAGAATCAACGAGCGGACGGCTTCCTTCTGGATGTAATATTGCGCGTCCTTGAGGACGAATTCGGTCACTTTTTCCTCGCCGAATTTCTCGACCAGTTTCTTACCGACTTCCTCGAAGATGGCGCTGACGGCAGTTTCACGCGCCAGCTTGCCCGGAGTCAGCAACGCGGCAACGATCCGGTCGCCCGCGAGGGCCTTGGCTTCGTTCAGGATTTCCTCGGGGACAATGTTGAGCTTGATTTCGCGTTTCTTCTTGCCGGCGCGCGCGACCAGGTCGTTCTGCGCCTGGATCAGCGGCTGGCAGCTCTCGTGGCCAAACTGCAACGCGGCCTTAAATTCCTCCTCGGAAACTTCCTTCGCCGAGCCTTCGAACATGACGATGTCCTGCGTGTTGCCCACGTAAATCAGGTCCATATCGCTTTCGAGCATTTCGGAATGCGTGGGATTGGCGATGAACTTGCCGTTGATGCGTCCGATGCGCACTGCGCCCAGCGGTCCGTCCCATGGAATGTCGCTCACGCTCAACGCCGCCGAAGCGCCGATGATGCTGAGGATGTCCGGGTCGTTTTCGCCGTCGGCGCTGAGCACCACGGTCTGGACCTGGACTTCGTTATACCAACCCTTGGGAAAGAGCGGGCGGATGGGCCGGTCAGTAAGCCGGCAGGTGAGGATTTCCTTTTCGGTCGGGCGGCCTTCACGTTTGAAGTACCCACCGGGGAACTTGCCCGCCGCCGCGGCTTTTTCGCGGTAATCGACGGTCAAAGGGAAAAACTCCTGGCCCGGCTTGGCCTTGATCGCGGCCACGGCGGCGACCAGGACGATGGTTTCGCCTACTTGGACGGTGACTGCCCCGTCGGCTTGTTTGGCGAGCTTCCCGGTTTCAATAATGATCTGTTTGTCGCCCAGTCGGGCGGTTATTTTCTCTGGCATACGGTTCTATTGGTATGTCCCGCCGCCTCGGAGAAACTTCAGTGAACTCCGAAAACAATCGGAGCTGAATGAAATTGCTCAAGGCAGCGAAACTGTTTGTCCGCGTTGGGTTTAGGTGTGAAAACCGGCCTGGCAGCGGTCACCAGTCCGATCAATATACTGCAATGGAAATTCGTTTCGGGAGCGGCATTTTCACCCAGTGAAAGCCTTACTCCCATGGTTATTTGCGCAATTTAAGCTTCTTGGTCACCGCCGTATAACGGTCAGTGTCGGTGTCGTGGAGATAATCCAGCAACCGGCGGCGTTGGCCCACCATCACCAGCAAACCCCGACGGGAGCTGTGGTCCTTGACGTTCTTTTGCAAGTGTTCCGTCAGGTGGTTAATGCGCTGCGTCAACAGCGCGATTTGCACGTCCGCCGAACCTGTATCCCGCTCGTGCAGCTTGAAGTCGGAGATGGTCTTCGTTTTGGCTTCCATAATTCCAGTCAACAATTCAACAATTCTGTATCAATTTATCAGTATAGGCGGTCAATTTAAGGCCAATTTCCACCCCCTGTAAAGGACTTTTCCCCTGAATTACGCCTTCCGCGAATGCCCCTTTTGCGCCGCCAACTTTCCCTTCATAATCATAATCCTAATCTCTCCGGCGGGCCCTGGTCATTGGGCATGGGTCATTTCCAACGCCATCCACCCCCTTCGCGCATCCACCTTCAACACCCACGGCGCCAGCAAATCCATCCCCAACGCATTGTGTTCCCAGGTAATTATCTGGTAATTCGCGCGCCGGATTGGCCCGGCCTCAAACGTGTCCAACTCCGCCTGTGTTTGCTTGAGGCGCTCCGCCCCGTTGACATCGATCCTCGGGGCGTCGATGTCGGTCTGTTTCTCCGCTGGGATCTTCAAGCGCGCCACTTCCGGCTGGGCAAGCGTCGAACGATAAGCCCCTGTATCCAGCGCAAATTCCGCCGCGCGGCCATTGATCCGGACCTGGAGATACACCCGATTGTTGCGAATCGAAATGGGGATCGCGCCCGCCGGTGACTCCGAACTGCGCGACTCGAGCGTCAGCACGTCCCGGTTCCAATCCGCCTCATACGCCGTCTTGTTCAGCAGATTATTGCCCAGAATCCCCGCCACCTCGGTGTGCATGGCGCGATTGATGTGGTCGAGATTGATCACCGGCGCGTAAAACCCGGCGTAAGCCGCCCCGCCCAATTGAAAACGCGTGATCTTCGCAAAATCGACCCGGGCGCCGCGGAATTTGCGGCTGATAAGGCGGTCCCCGCCCGCGCCGTCCGTGGCCGCCAGCCGTTGCGCGAACTGCGGCGTAATCACCGTGAAATCCGCGCCCGTATCCACCACAAACACCCCCGGCACACCGTCCACCTCCGCGTTCACCCGCCACTGCCGCGTCCCATCATGACTCATCGGCACCTGGACCGTTTCATGATCCATGAAACACTCCGGATCGTACGAGGACAACTTCGACTTCGGCGCCCTCGGGTAACTCGCGCAACCAGCCAAAACCAGAACCACGCAAAGCACCAGGCCAACCGGACAAAATCGCTTCAAATACTTCATATCAGCGATCTTAAGGCTAAAGGCTGACGCTGGGCTGCTCAACTGGTTTTCACCGCAAAACAGGTTTGGCTTGGCTGGTTCCAGCTTCCCTAATCGTCCTCGTCCTCGATTCCTTTCTTTGGTAGGGCATGGCTCCCCGCCAAGCCATGGGCCACAGAAACTCCCAATCCAACCGTCGCACGCCCAGCTATTCCGCCGAAAACCACTCAGAACCCGTTTTTCCACACAACCCGCTGCCCCGCAGCAGCTTGTGTCAGTTTTCGGCATTTTTACCCGCCTTTCTCGCCAAAAAAAAGAGGTTTAATTTACTTTAATTTACTTTAATTGACCTTAATTTCCCCCACCCCACCGCCCGGCCAAAAACACCTTAAAAGGTTTGAGCCGGGACTACGCAGTCGACAACCACGAATGGACACGAATTAAACGAGCAGTGCCGGCCATGGGTCAGATTGGAATCACGCCACTATTCCGTGGAAGTTGTGGAATTACCCCGAAAAGACCGCGAGCCAGCATGCGGATTGCTCTTCTGGATTGTCAAAGAACCATCCCGCGCTCCCCAAGGGAGCCGGGCAAAATCCACCTCCCAGGCCAACCCCGCACTGCACAGCGGGCCAGTGGCCTTCTCCGCCAACCGGCGGACACTCTGCGCCCAATTTCCCCCACCCTCCGGGTTTGTCAATACTTTTCTTCAGTTTTGTTTTCTTTCACCCCATGACCGCGCCCCAACCTGGAAAGCGCCGCTTTCGAACCCCGACACGCTTTCGCTCGCTGCCGCGCAACCGCCGCCCAGAAGCACGGCATAGCAGGACTCACGCGTAAACCAGCAAATGAATATCATCCGGCAGATTGTCCGAAACATCGCGGATCAAGCTGCCGCGAAGCAGGTTCGCCAGGCCCTTGCGTTCCGTCGCGCCAACGATGAGGTGTGAGGCGCCCATGGTGGCGGTAATGTCCACGATGGTGTCCGCCACCGAATCGCTCACGGCATAGCAGGGATACACGGGATGACCGTCCGCCTTGGCCTTGGCCAGCATGAAGATTTCCCGCGCCTCGGGGTCGTCCTGCCACTTGCGCTTGTAATCCTCCTCCTTCAACGCCGGCAACGCGCGCACAAACAACAGATACAGCGGACGCCGGCTCTCCTTCGCCTCGCTGATCGCGAAATCCAGCGTCTTGCCGGGGCCGCGCACCGCGCACATCATCGGCGGGTTGGAATCCTCCAGCGGTTTGGCGATGAAGGATGTTTCCTGGACCTGGATCGGAACCGCCGCCGCCACGTTGACCGCCAACTTTTTCTTCTGCGAGCGCTCGCTCGCCAGCCCACGCAGAATCAAGCCGATCACCAGCACCGTGATCGTAAATACCCGCGCGCTCGGCTTGTCCCAAAAGAGCGAAATCTCGATGGCCAGCATGATCAAAAACGTGCCGAACATCAGCAACCGCTCCCAGGTCGTCAGTCCAAGTTTTTTGTCCGTCGAACTGGCGCCAAGATTGGTAGCGATGGCGCCCACCACTCCAACGGCGTACAAATCCGCCAACCCCGCCATGTCCTTCACCGCCACGACCAATATCGCGGGAATCACCGTGGCGACAATAATGCCAATATTGGGCACGCCGAACTTATTGAGGTTTTGGAAACTCGGTGGCAGCTCCCCGTCGCGCGACATCAGAAACGAAATCGCGATCAGATCGACGATGGCGGTATTGACGGCGGAAAGCAGGAGAAAGCCGAACACAATGCTGACCATCCATCCGGCGATGAACCCCGCATGGGCGCCCCAGGAACCACCGACAAACACCTGGGCCATGTAATTAAGCATGTAATCGCGCACACCCGGATGCCCGGGCGCGTCCACGTCATCTTTGTTGATCACCAGGCCGCCCAATGCATGCATCGCCAGGCCCAGCAGCGCCGTGAAGATGCACACCTCCAGCATCACCCAAACGAGCGCCGGCGTGGAGGTCTTCGAGACGTTGGGCTTGGCATCGCTCGTGCCCGGATTCAATTTCATAACCCCCGTCGCATTGGCAATCGCTTCCACGCCGGACAAAGCGAGCACCACGCCGACAAACCCCTTCCAATTTTTCCAAAACCCACCGGTCAACGGCTCGATATGGCGCACGGCATCGTGCAGGTGCGGCACGGAAAACATTCCCAATGCAACCACGACAATAACCGTCGGAAGCGACACCAAAAACGCCAGCCCGCCCGTGTGCTTCGGACCAAAGAAATTCAACCCGCCGATGGCGGCGATCGCGAACGCGGCGAAGATCTCCGGGTGCGGCACGCCCAGATATTGAAACGCCGACAACGCGCTGATCGCCGCGGTCACGATGTAATCCGCGATCAACAAAAACGCGCCCACGATGGAAACGATTTCCGACCGGTGACGCACGCTCGCATAGACCCCGCCGCCGTCCGGGTAATGCTTGCAGATGGCCATGTAGTTGATTCCCACCAGCGCGGTGAGCACGCACATGGCCGCGATCAGCCAAAACGAGGCATAGCCCGCCACGGCGAACGCCAGGCCGATCACGTAGGCTTTGCTCGTGCCCCAATCGCCATACAAAATGGCGGCGGCGCGCGGCGCGTCCACGTTGCGTGGCCGTCGCGTGTTGGTTGCGATCATAAGAAATCCCGAACTTGCCTGCTGCGGGCAGCGCAAGGCTGTTGCAGGTTGGGGAGCGTCGCTTGAAGACCGCCCTTGCCCTTAATGTTAACGCACACGAGGTTAGCTGTCGGGCTGGAACCACTAAGTGTTCCCGGCGCCGCAGGCGCCGTTAGCCCCAATCCGTTGCAAGCGGATATTTTGGGTCCCCCGCTGACCTGAAGAAACCAGGTCACTAAGCAGACAAAGAACTGAAAGATTGATAACGACCCCGGCCGGAAAAGTCAAGCGGCTGCAATGCTGATAGTGCTACAAGGGCACATCTCGACACTGTTCTTACCCCGGAAAGGTAGGGACGGCGTAGCGCGCCATCCCACGGTAACAATGCACCATGCTACAATTGGGTGGGTGTTTGGTTTTCCAAATTTTGGGTTATTTCCCCGATTTTTGAACGGCTTTCCGTGGATTAGGCTCTAAGCATCAGAATCATGGCACTTTATAATTTATGCGGGTGTTGCGGGCATCGGATTTCAAGTTCTCTGCAAAAATGCATGCAGTGCGGGTCTTTCCGCGACACTAATCACAGCCGAAAGCTGAAGAGCGGAGTTTTCGCCGGTATGGCTATTGTGCTCGTCGTTTTCGTCTGCCACTGGCTGTCCTGAAGGCAGCTTTGTTGCCATTCGGAATCGAAAAAGCGAGCCTGAGCAACCTTTGAAGCTTGAGACTTGGAGCTTTTCTGGTGTTTGGATTTCAGAGCTTGGTGTTTATCCTATGCTACACCAAACCAGCGTCCGGGTTCCGGCAACCTTCAATGCGCCGGGTGAACCGCGGCGGCTTCTCGTCAAATAATTTCTGGCCCAACTCAAAAGCGTTCGCTTGAAGTTTGCGTCGGCGGGCCTGGATCCAATCGGAAATGACTTGTGTCTCCTTCGCGGCCAATCCCGCGCACTGCGCCGCCGCATTCAGCATCATTAAATCGTGGTCGTCCCCCAGGTATTCGCTGAGGCATTTCATTTCCTTGGCTAGTTGTCCAACGGCTTCAGAACAGGCGGATTCCAGCAGACGCAACTGGTACCATAAATCCTTCACGCGCTTGCGCCATTCGTGCAGGTTCTCGTCCGTGCGCGTTTCGCCGGCGGTGCGGAAGGCTTTTCGCGCCCGCCGATAACTCCCTTCCAACCCGTCCAGCAGGTCCGACCAATCGAGCTTTTTTATTGGCCAATGTTTGGCCCGGTGGCGCGCCGCCAGCAGCGCCACTTCCAATTCGTCCTGCGCGTCCGCGGTTTTGAAAGCCTGTTGGTGCCGGCCGAGAAGGACTTGATCCAGCTTGTTAAGGCCGGGACTCGCCGCGCGTTTCTGGCTGCGCCGGAGCTTCGCTAAAGTCTTCACCAAAACCTCCGCATCCCGGCGCGGGGACAAGGCACGGGCGACGTCGCGAAAATCGCGGTTTTCCCGCTGGTAAACCTGCTCGCCCAATTGCTCGCGCACGAGCCGGAGCGTCGCCCGCACTTTCTTCAAATTCTTGCGCGCTTCGTGAAGCGCCCGGCCCTCGCCTTCGAGCCGCCGCCCCGCCAAGTGTTCGATGATCGCGCCAATCTCCTTTTTTGCGATTCGTCGAATTCCACTTCCAAGCTTTTCGCCGTCTTTCAAATGGAGCGCCATATTACCTGTTCTTAAGCAATAAAACCACTCTTTACTAAAAAACACGCGAGGGTACCCGAGCCAATCCCAAGGCAAAACTTCCCTTACCTGTGGCAGCCGACGAGAGGAGGCTGCTACGATCCCTTTGAATCCGCCTCAGGCTGACTCCCACCCTTCGTCTTCTCGTCCAAAAAAACCAGACGCACGCCGCCCTCCTTGGGCTTCGTGAAATTATCGAGCAGGTTCGGCGCGCTGGGCTGGGCGGAAAGCGGCGCGGCCGCCGGCTTGGTTGCTTCGCTCTGCGGATCCAAGGCCGAACGCAATGCGCCCTCAACCAACTGCGCGCAATGAATCTTCATCGGCGGCAGCGGCCCAAGTTCACCCGCCAGTTCTTCCGTCTTGAGCGCCAGGGCTTCCTCGGCGGTTTTGCCGCGGATCAACTCGGTGGCCAGGCTGGCGACCGCAATCGCCGTCTCGCACCCGAAGGATTGAAACGTCGCTCGATCAATCACCTTCTTCCCGTTTTCCTCCTTGAACTTCACCCACATCCGCAGCATCTCGCCGCATTCGGAGTTGCCGACCATCCCGACACTGTCCGCGCCGGCCAGTTCGCCGATGTTTTGTGGGTTAGCCATCGCTTCCCGAATCCGTTTTTCCAAATCCTGGTTCATGTGATGATTAATCGTTGAGGCTCCATGCAAGAGCGGAGCGCTAACAGCCGCCGGCTCGTTCACGCCAGTTCATAACGTCGGATGTTCGCATCCACCTCCTGCGCCCAGGCATCGATGCCGCCGCGCAGGCAGCGCACGCCGTCGAACCCATGCCCAAGGAAATATGCCGCCGCGTCCATTGCTTGTTTGCCCTGATGGTCAATGATGACGAAAACCTGGTGTGGATTCCATTTGCCGAGAATCTCCTGCATCACCGTTTGCGACAGCAGGACCGAACCCTCGATGTGCGTGGCGTTAAATTCCTCGCGCGAACGCACGTCGAGCAACTTGACGGATGGATCGCGCCGGAGCAGTTCGGCCAATTCCTTCGCGCTGATCAGGACCTTCGCATCCTGTTCGTGGCTGGTTTTGATGTGCTCCAGCACTTCGGCCACGTTCAGATTGTTGTTGCGCTGGCAGACTTGCTCCAATGTTTCGGCGGGCTGAAATCCACAACTGCTGCAACCGCCGATGTGATAGCGACGAAACAACGCGCGCTGTGCGCCGGGAAATTCCGCAAGCACGTCGCTCATGGGCGATTTGGCAGAGATGGTCATGTTCCAAAAAATTTCTGAATGCCGCGCACCACCTCGATGAACCGGTCCACCTCGGCGCGCGTGTTGTAAAAATAAAAACTCGCCCGGGCCGTCGAGACGATGCCGAGCTTCTTCATCAGCGGCTGGTTGCAATGATGCCCGCCGCGCAAGGCCACGCCGCGCTGGTCGGCCACGGTTACCACGTCATGCGCATGCACGTCGTCCAGCAGGAAACTCACCAGCCCGGCACGGCCGGTCTTCGGGCCAAACAGCCGGATGCCCTTCAACTGCGTCAGTTGTTCATACGCGTACGCCGCCAGTTCCTGGTCGTGCTTGAAAATGTTCTCCCGGCCGATGGCATCCAGGTAATCCAACGCCGCATGCAACCCGATTGCCCCCGAAATGTCCGGCGTGCCGGCTTCGAACCGATGCGGCGCCTTCTTGTAGGTGGTCTTGAAGAAGTCCACCGTCAGAATCATTTCGCCGCCGCCTTGGTACGGCGGCATGGCGTCCAGGACCTCCTGCCGCCCCCACAACACGCCAATGCCCGTCGGCCCGCAAATCTTATGGCTGGAGAACACGAGAAAATCGCAGCCGATTTTTTGCACATCGAGCGCGAGATGACCGGCGCTTTGCGCGGCATCCACCAAGGTCGTGACTCCGAGCTTGCGCGCCCGCTCGCAAAGTTCCGCAACCGGATTCACGGTGCCCAGGGAATTGGAAATGTGCGTGAACGCAAACAGCTTCACCTCCCGCGTCAGCAATTGATCGAGCTTGCTTAAATCGAGCAAGCCTTCGTCGCCCGTGACCGGCAGGTAGGCGAGTTTGGCCCCGGTGCGTTCCGCCACCAATTGCCAGGGAACGATGTTGCTGTGATGCTCCATTTCCGTGAGCAGAATCGTGTCGCCAGGCCGGAGATTTTTCGTGCCCCAGGCTTGCGCGACAAGATTGATGCCCTCGGTCGTGCCGCGCGTAAAAATGATTTCCTCCGGCGTCTTCGCGTTGATGAACTTCGCCACGCGTTCACGCGCGGCTTCGAAAGCAGTCGTCGCGCGGTTGCTCAGTTCATGAATGCCGCGATGCACGTTCGCGTTGTCCCGCTCGTAATAACGGTCCAACGCCTCGATGACCGCGCGCGGCTTTTGGCTGCTGGCCGCGTTGTCGAAATAAATCAGCGGATGCCCGTGGACCTGCTGGTCCAGGATCGGAAAGTCGGCGCGTAATTTTGCCCAATCGGTCATTTTATTAGGCCGGGTTGGAATGGTGTCCTGCGTGATCATTTACATCAACCCCAGTTGCAACTTCGCGGCCTCGCTCAGCATGCCCTGGTTCCATTGCGGTTCCCAAACGAGTTCGACATTCACGTCATCGACCGCCTCGATGGACATCAATTTGTTCTGCACATCCTGTTGCAACACCGGCCCCATGCCGCAACCGGGCGCGGTCAGCGTCATTTTCACATCCACGCGGTAGCGGTCCTCCGCGCCCGCGATGGGCGCCAGTTTGCAGTCATACACCAGGCCGAGATCGACAATGTTGACCGGAATTTCCGGATCATAACACGTCCGCAATTGGCCCCAAATTTCCTTGTCGAGTTGCTCCGCTGTCACCCTCCCGCCCAGAGACGTTCCGGCCGGAGCCGCGGGTTTCACCTCCGCTTCCATGCCCAGCGCGTCAGCATCCCTGCTCTCGATGCGGAACATATTGCCGTTGACCACCACCGTGTAAGTGCCGCCCAGCGATTGCGTGATGAGGGCTTCTTCCCCGGCCTTCAAAGTGATCTTCGTCCCCACCGGGACGATGGCCGCCTCGACATCACGCTTGAGAATGACTGATCCGCTGCTCATGATTACAAGTTACACGCTCCCTGTGGGGAAGCAATGCCGTGGGTATTGGTCATTAACCTAGTCGCTCTCATTTTCCGTGCTCACCGGTCCATCCTTCCCTTCCACCGCCGCGAGCACAGCGTGCCAGGAAAGGATGGCGCATTTGACTCGGGCGGGGAATTTGTGCACGCCCGCGAACACCGCCAGTTTGCCAACCCCTTCGTCGCTCACCGTGCCGGTGGTCATCATGTCATGGACCTTGGCGAACAGCGCCTGCACTTCGGCCTTGGTTTTGCCCTTGACGGTCGCGGTCAGCAGCGAAGCCGAGGCTTTTGAAATGCAGCAGCCGGAGCCCTGAAAACTCGCGTCCTCGACGACATCACCGTTCATTTTGAGAAACACGGTGTAGTTGTCTCCGCAAAGCGGATTGTAGCCTTCGCCCTTGCGATTCGCTCCGTCCAGAGTGTGGAAATTCCGCGGCGACTTGCAATGATCGAGGATCACCTGCTGATAGAGATCGTCGAGATCGTCGGACATTATTTCCCTCCAGCCACCAGCGGATTTAGTTCCAAACGGTCCCAGACAATTTTGTCCAGTTCTTCGCGGGCAGGCGCGAAGCGGATGCGATCGATGATCTCCCCGGCAAAGGCGTGAATCAACATTCGCTTCGCCGTCTCTTCGCCGATGCCGCGCGCGCGCAAATAAAAGATCGATTCCTCGTTCAACTGGCCGACCGTCGCGCCGTGCGTGCATTTCACATCGTCCGCGTAAATCTCGAGCTGCGGCTTGGTGTCGATGGTCGCTTCGTCGGACAACAGCAGGTTTTTGTTGGTCTGTTTCGCGTCCGTTTTTTGGGCGTCGGGCTGGACCAGAATGCGCCCATGGAACACACCCTTGGAACGGCCATCGAGAATGCCGTTGTAATATTCGTGGCTGTTGCAATGCGGCTTGGCGTGCTCAACGACCATGTGATGGTCCGCCAACTGGTCGTCGCGCGTCAGATAGAGTCCGTTCAACACGCACTCGACGCCTTCCGCCGCCAGGCTGGTGCGGATGTTGTTGCGCGAAAGCCGCGCGCCGGTCGCAATCGAGTGGGCGATGAAATTGCAGTTGCGGCCCAGGTGCGCATGAATCGCCGCAACGTGAAACGCCTGGAGGCTTTCGTCCTGAAATTTGCAATGCTCCACGCTCGCGTTTTCGCCGATTACCAATTCATCCACCGCGTTGGTGACATATACCCCGTTCGTCGTCGCCACGAAGCTTTCGATGACCGTGAGCTGGCTGCTCTTTTCGGCGATGATCAAATTTCGCGGCAGAATGGTTGCGCCCGCTTCCGGCGCTGTCGAAACGAACAATAGATGCACGGGACCGCTCACGGCCTTGCCCGCCGGGACGTGAATGAACGCGCCGTCCTGGAAGAACGCCGTATTGAGCGCGGAGAACGAATTGTCCTGCCCCTGGGTATATCGCGCCAGATGCTTCTCGATTATGGCCGAGTCATTTTGCAGCGCGGCGGCCAGGCTGCTGATTTTGACGCCCTCGGGTTGCGGGAGGATCGACGAAAGTTCGCGGGAGAAATGTCCATCCACGAAGACCAGCCGGCTCGAAGGGATGTTGCCAAAAGAAAACCGTTCCAAGGCTGCGGCTTCCAGATGCCCGGGCGAGAGTGCCGGGCGGAATGGCAGCCGCGCGATGGGAGCAACATTGGTAAAGCGCCAATCCTCATCATCCAGCGTGGGGAAGCCAAGCTCGGCAAACCGGGAAATGCCGGCCTTGCGCATGGGGAACAGCCAGGATGGACGGTTGAGCTCCGGTTCGAGTTGCTCGAACCTTTCCCAGTAGGGGCCGGTTTCTTTCATGGTCTGATTCTGAGTCGCTTGTGGCATAGCGCGAAAATCTGCTTTGCTGCCTTGAGTCCCAATGACTTGCGTCGGGCGAGACAAATACAGGGTCTATACTTCCATGATGCGGTTGCGAAAGCAAGTCTGGAGGCGAACTCGGATTCTGGTCCGTACAAAAAGAAGGGCCGGACAACAGGTCCGGCCTTTTCACACGGCACACTTGAGAACAAAGCGCACCAACAACGAACGAACTCTACCACAAACGGCGAAACCAGCTAGTCACCAGTACTGGTGACAAAGCGAACATCCAGCCTTGAGGCCCAAATCGCCGACCTGCCAGGGATTTCACGGTGAGTTGGTCGCTGCAAGGCTGACCTGTGAGCCGCGCGCGGCAGGCAGGGGAATCTTGGATGGCATCGGCGGAAATGGCGGCGGCATTGGCACGGGAGGTGGCAGTTGGGTGGTTAGTATGCGCAAAGTTTGGCGCTCGGCCGGAGTCATGGCCTGCCAACGATCCGCATTGCGGACAAATTCCTCCCGCTCCTGGTCGCTTAGGGCCTCAAGCCGCGGTAAAGTCACCAGAATCGAGTGACGCCTCGCTGGTGGCATTCGGTCGAACGTCACGAGGGCTTTCTCGATTTGTGCGCGTTCGGGTTCCGAGAGCACGTGAAGTGTCTTCTCTCGTTCCTCATCGGTCAATTTGAAGAAGTCCTGGAACCGGCTGTAAATATCGCGCCGCTGGTCCGGGGACAATTTCTTCCAATCGTCCAACCTCCGGTTGATTTCCCGCGCTTTGTCATCCGAAGGCGGTGCGACTCCCGGTGGCGGGCTGAGCAGCGGCATGTATTTGAGGACATCCTGTTGTTGTTCTGGCGAAAGCTTGTCCCAGATGGCGAGCCGGCTTTCGACCATCTGCCGATCCGCCTCGGGAATGGATTGAAGTTGCGCTGAGCGGTTGGCCGCGGACAATTGCCGAAGGTTTGAGAAGTACCATTCCACTTCGGTCGTCCGCAGGCTCAGTTCGCGGTCGTCCGCTCTCATGGCCAGATAGTGCTGCACCTTTTCAAGGATTCGCTTGCGGATCTCCGGCGGCCGATTGCTCAGCGCCTGTTCGCGCTCGGCCAATTTCATTGCCAGCAATTGGCGAAAGGATTCGACGGGAGATTTGGGAGCAGGCGGCATCGGCGGTTGCGGGGCTTCCACACGCGCTGGAGTTGGCGGCGCTGACGGGTCCGCCGCGACGACTGTGTTTACCAGCGTAGCCGCACTCAATCCCAACAGCAGGAAAAAAGCGGGGCGAAGTTTCGCGCTCATTCCATCAAAGCCAGCAGTTCAGTGTCCCCTCTGGGCTGGAGATCACCCATCCACGCGATGGCATCAAAGTTTTCGATCACTTCCGGATTCGAGGCTTCCACGATGGGATAAACCTCCGTCACGCTCCGGGCCATGGCCAGGCGGTTGCTTTGCACGTAGTGATGGTGTGAAAAAACACCCAAGGCCAAACCCAAAACGACGCTGGCCACAGCCGCCCGCGCCACCCAGGACGGCCAAAGCCACCAACCCCGCGCCCGGCTCTGCGAAGCGCGCGCCGCGGCCGCGCCGTCGCGCCCGGCGGCCTGGAGGACAAGCGAAGTGAAATTGGACGAAACCGCCGGCGCGGCTAATTCACCCAACAAACGATTCAGACCCGCCTCGGCTTCCCAGTCGCTTTTGGCCTCGGGATGGGCCGCCAGCCACGCTTGCAACCGGGCTTCCTCAGCCGCGGTCAATTCACGCCGCCAACTCAACTCGCGCAATTCCTGGTAAACGGGGTCATTCATAACAACGTCACAGCAAGGGATTAAAAACCGTCCGCAGTTCAAAGTTGCAAATATTCCGACGGCTCAAAATGAGACATCGACCATAGGGCGGGCAATCCTCTGTCCGCCGAGCGCTTGCACACCCTGACGGCGCGCACTCGCCGAAGCTTTCCAGCGAAGGCGGGAGTGACGCGTCCCACCCAGACGGGTGGCAATATCCGGTTACACCCGGACCCTACGCAGCTCCACAACCGGGAAAAAGAGTCTCTAATGCTCATTTCGGGGCCTCCCGCCAGTCTCCGGTTCGCAAATAGGGCTTGAGCTTCTCTTTCAAAGTTTCCCGCCCCCGGTGAATCAATGACTTTGTAGCTGACAACGAGCAGCCGAGCACTTCCGCGATTTCCTCGTAACTCAATTCGTCCTGTCGGCACAGCGCAATGGCCATCCGTTGGTTTTCGGGCAATTCCGCCAGTGCCTGGTCGATTTTCTCCTCCAATTCCTGGTGCAAAACCGATTCCGGCGCGGAAAATGTCTTATGATCCTCGAATTGGCGGGCTGGCTGATCGTCCGAGTCCGGGAAGGTGGCTTCGAGGGAATCAGCCGGGTGCCGGGAACGGCGGCGGATTTCGTTGAAGCAAAGGTTCCGGGCGATGGTGAACAGCCAGGTCGTGAACTTGGCCGAGGCCTGGTAGCGGTGCGCCGACTTATGTACTTGCAGGAAAACATTTTGGGCAAGGTCCTCCGCTTCCGTACCATCCCGGACAATCCGGAAAATGAGGTTCATCACTGGTTGTTTGTATTTATCCACCAGTTCGGCAAAAGCAGTGGCTTCCCCGCGTTTCACACGGAGCATTAGCGCTGCATCGGGATCAGGTTCGGGACCACGAGACATTGGCTTTTGACTCTATCATACACCAATGGCGCGGCAAGGTTCTGGATTTTCGGCGTCTCTGGGGAACGTCGCGTTGCGAGATCCCATCTCAAGGCGAGACAGACCCGGCAGAAGGGCTTCTTCGGGCCAGGACCGGCCCATTCGCGGTTGTCTTCAGAACCAGACACCCACGTCCACCGTGTAGATCCAGCCCTTATTACCCGGCGAGAAGGGCAACGCGATGTTGCCAGCCGGTGCCTGGGACTCGTAGAGTGCCTGGAAATTCATCCGCATTTCCTTGCGCTTGAAGGGAAAGTAGGTCAAGCCCAGCCCCAGCTCCCAGGGGTTGCCATAGGCACCAAAGACTTTCGAGGGTGCGGCGTAAACTTGCAATAACTTGGGCACGAGCATCGTTGACGCCTGCACTTGGAAGCCATGGTCGAAGACGTGGTCCACAGGGATGGGACCCCCGGTCACGTGAAAGTTATCCAAACGTCGGAGATAATACTCGCCTTCGAGCGACCAGCCCTTGAACTTCATCCCCGCCTCCAGGTCGAGCATCTGATACGTAAGCTGCTGGACACTGCCTCCCGTCCCGAACGGGTTGGGGCTGAAGATCAGTGTGCCATCCGAAAGGAAGAACTGGGTGTTCTCGAAACCGTTTTCCTTGGGCTGGGATTGCGCAGTCTCAGTACTGTGGGTGTAATGGACGCCCAGGAGCGTCGCCAGTTTCTTATGTTCTTCATAATCGCCAAACCCCAGACCGGGCCCGAATTCCCCGGTGGTCGGCAGCCACCATAGGGCTGTCGAAACTGTATCCAGCTTGTTGTCCAACTGGGCTGCGCTGACACCCAGCGTGCTGAGATTGTTTACCAACGCCACCTTATACTGTAGCCGGACGGGCTTAATCTTCCCTTCGAGCATGATTCCAGTCGAGTAGGAACCACGGAAGTACTCATCGGCCATTGTGCGGTGATCGATTTTAAGCCAATTCGGGAATGACTGACTGGTGCTGCGCGTCGTCGGTACTGAGAAAATACCCCCTCTTAAAGCCAGCCATTCATAGAATTCGTAGACTGCGTTTCCTCCGACATTGATTTGGGTTTGCTCGCCCATGGAACTATTTTGCGTCCAAACCCAGAATTGGTAGTCAAACCGCTCATCAAATAACCATCCTCGGAACATGATTTGCTCTCGGTTCAACTGGAAGTCCTGGCGCTGCTGGACTGGGATGGTGCGCCCAAACGCGTCAGTGTAGTTCGCATCGATTGAGCGTTTATTCAGATAACGCAAGTAAGTAAGAACGCCGAAACCCAGTTCCCCGAGAGGCCCTCGAGCAAGAACGAATCCTTTTCCAGGCTCATAAGCACCCCACTTGGGCTTTTCCACAACCTTGGCCTCTGCTGGAGGCGAAGGCGTTGCGGGCGGTGGGTTGGTGGCTTCGCCAGTCGTCGCCACCCGGTTCGTGGCTTCGACAGGTATCACCGCCACCGGGTTGGTGGATACGTTAGGTTGTGGAGGAACTTCTTCCTTGGGATGAGGGGCGCCCAGTTCGATTTCCAGCGCCCTGATGCGGGTATCGAAATCGCCAACCTTCTGCTCCAGTTCTTTCTTCATGGACTGGAGGTCCTGCAGTTCCCGAAGCATACGTTCTCGCTGCGGCGCGTTAGTTGAGGAATCCGGAGCGGTCTGCGCCTGCGCCAATCCAGCGGTCAAAAGCAGGAACCACAGCACAGTGATTGTCCCCAACACCAGCCTTCCAGAAATCCTCAGCCCTTTCCCGGCAAAGTTCATGGCATGGTATTGGTGGGTTAGTGCACCCGTGACGATGCAGCACGAGAGGCGCGTCTCCGGTGGGAGCGCTGGAATGACCGGCTTGGAGGTTTTGGTTTTCCAACTTCGTTCCCATTCCCATTGGCGGAAGTCGCTCCTTCCCTGCGCGTCCCCGATGGGAGATTGTAGACACGAACACCCGGGATCTCCGCCGAAGGAGTCGTCCACTCGCGATTGGCCAGCGAACGGTGGATCGCCTCCACTCCCACCGCCCAACGTTCGTCCACGGTTGTGCGAGAAAACTCTGCGTCCTTCCATTGTCCGACGTTGGACTGATGTGTATCCGTCAGAAAGGCGATGGTCCACTCGCGGTCGTCGTATTGTTTGGCGATCCGCATCACGTCGGGATCGTCCCTCAGATGGGCTGGCATTCTGGCCAGCAAGCGTCCGATTGAAGCGCGAAGCTCGCCAATTTCCCTGAGACGCTCCGTGGTAAACCGCTGCTTGCTGGAATATTGAATGTCCTTCATGCGCTCCAGTACCTGGACCATGTCCGTCGGTTTCTCTCCCTTGCTGGGAAAGAGATTGACCTGGACTAGGAGGGCCGTGGTCAGTGGCTTTTGGTCCCAGACGTAAGTGATCGGTGTATTGGAAACCAGGCCACCGTCCCAGTAATCCTCGCCATCGATCTCCACTGCGGAAAATGCGGGAGGCAGCGCACCGCTGGCCATCACATGCTTCGGTGTGATCCGGGTATTCTGCGTATCGAAGTACTTCGATTCACCCGTCCGCACGTTCACCGCCCCGAGCGACAATCGCATCTTGCCTGAATTGAGAAGGTCGAAATCCACGAGCTCTTCAAGTGTTGATTCGAGCGGGGAGGTGTCGTAGAAACTGACCAGGTCTGGAGATGCCGCCGGCACCACCAGCGGGGATGGAACGCGCGTCGAGAAGAACCCAGGGACGCCACACAGCATTACGCTCAAGACACTCACGCGGTCCAGAATTGGCCGCAGCGGGTCGAGTTCCGAGGGAAGCGTCAGCGGGGCGTACGCCGACACGCGGTACCAAAACTCACGCAATCGTTCGACGCGGCGTTCGGGCGGATTGCCGGCGATGATGGCGGCGTTTATGGCTCCAATCGAAATGCCGACCACCCAAGTAGGCATCATGCCGGCCTCGGCCAGACCTTCGTAAACGCCGGCATGGTAGGAGCCCAAGGCGCCGCCGCCCTGTAACAGCAGTATCTCGTGGTCAAAATTTCGCTTCATTAGTCGCTAATTTCTGGGAATAGGAGTTGGAGATTTCGCTTCCATATCTGAACTTTTTTCCCGCTTCGTTGTAGCGGGCGCTCTCTTTCCCGCAGCGCTCGGACCATACCAAGATTGGCGTTGCGGAATATATGGGGTCACTGACCCATCCTAAAAGCTCTGCCCAGTGCGCCGCACGTGCCGATGGACTCAAAATTTTCCGAAGAGCGCCAATCGATCAGCAGACCGGTTGTGGAGAAAGCACCCCATTTCTGCCTGAGGCCCGGCAGCCCAAGCTGTGGCCGCAGATAATCGCGCACCAGACCATGGACCCGGAACCGACAGCGAGCGAGAAGTTGTTCGAGGAGCCTCCCGATTTTTCCTTGGTGCTGGGCGGCCCATTATATCAAATCTACCGTCGGAGCCACTTGAGTGGCGACGCTCTGGAGTTGTTGCGCCGCCGCGTTCTGGTCATCTGCCTTTTCGTCTGGCTGCCGCCGTTCGCGCTCGCGGCCCTGGAGGGGCGCGCCTGGGGCGGCGCAGTCCAGGTGCCCTTCCTGTGGGATGTGCACGCGCAGGGACGATTCCTGGTGGCGCTGCCCTTGTTCATCGCGGCCGAATGGGTGGTGCACAGGGAGATGCGCCTCCTGGTGCGGCAGTTCATTGAGCGGGCACTCGTGCCGCCCGTGGCGCGGCCCAGGTTTGACGCTGCCATTGCTTCGGCCTTGCGACTGCGCAACTCGGTCGTGGCGGAGCTGCTGCTGATCGCCTTTGTCTATGTGGTGGGCGTGCTGGTCATCTGGCGGATGGAGGCGGCACTGAAGGTGCCGACATGGTACGCGCTGCCGGCCAACGGGGCGCTGCATCTCACCCTGGCCGGATGGTGGTTTATCACGGTCAGCCTGCCGTTATTCCAATTCATCTTGTTGCGCTGGTACTTCCGACTCTTCGTCTGGTCGCGATTCCTATGGCAAGTGGCTCGGATTGACCTGCGTCTTGTGCCGACGCATCCCGACCAGGCGGGGGGATTGGGGTTCCTCTCGTTGGTCGCGGGTGCCTTCGCGCCGCTGTTGCTGGGCCAAAGCGCGCTGCTGGCCAGCTGGCTCGCAGGCCGCATTTTCTTCACGGGCGCCAGACTGCTGGAATTCAAAGCCGAGCTGCTGGCGGCCGTGGTCCTGTTGCTTCTCTTTGTGTTGGGACCGCTGCTGATCTTTATGCCGCACCTGGCGCGGGCCCGGCGCGCCGGCCTGCGCGAATACGGCTCGCTGGCGAGCCGCTATGTCCGTGAATTCGACCGGAAATGGCGGCGTGGGGATGCTTCTTCGAGCGAGCCGCTGCTGGGCAGTCCAGACTTGCAGTCCCTCGCGGACCTGGGCCACAGCTTCGAAATGGTGCGCTCCATGAGGCCGGTGCCTTTTGGCAAGGATACCCTGATTATCCTGATAGCGGTGATCCTGCTGCCCGTGCTGCCGCTGACCCTCACGATGTTCTCGCTGGAGGATTTGCTCAAGCAACTGTTGAAGGCCGTTTTTTGAGGTCAACGGGTCCACCCATTCTGGATTTTTCGTTGCGCGCTTGCGTTCAAACCGATTTGCCATCAATGTGTTTTGGAGATGTCGTCGGTCATTCAACGCATGGAAGCCAGCGCCGCCGCGCGTCTGGCTTTGCCCCCGGGCCGCAAACCCGCGGAAGAAATCGCCCGTTACAAGACCTTCCTCAAGGTCGAAACCCACCGCCTCAAGATTCTCCACCGCGCCGGCGCCAGCGGACGCGAAATTTGCCGCGCCCGCGCCGCCCTGTTCGACATGCTGCTCAGTTCCATGTGGAACGCCGTCAAAGCCACCCTCTCCGAACAGGCCCAAAAGGAGTTCCCGCACATCGCGCTGGTGGCCATCGGCGGTTACGGACGGGCGGAGTTGAACCCTTTCAGCGACATCGACTTCATGTTTTTGCATGAAGGCCAGGTGGTCGCCGGCAACAAGCCCCTGCCGCATCTCTCCAAGCTGATTGACGGCATTCTGTACCCCCTTTGGGATCTCGGCCTCAAGGTCGGTTACTCGGTGCGCAACATCGATGACGCAGTCAAGGCGGCGCAGGAGGACATGCAGTCCAAGACGTCGCTCATCGAGTCACGCCTTGTCACCGGCAGCGAATCTTTGTTCAACAAGCTGCAAAAAGTCGTCCTGGCCAAATGCGTCGAAGGCTCCGAGAACGAGTACATTACCGAGCGGCTGGCGGACCAGGCCGCGCGCCATAACAAGTTCGGCAACTCGCCTTCGATGCAGGAGCCGAACATTAAGAACGGCTGCGGCGGCTTGCGCGATCACCAGAACCTCCTCTGGATGACCTTCTTCAAATATCGCACCCGCTCGCTCGCCGAACTCGAACAGCGCGAACTCATCAGCAGCGCCGAACGCCGGCAACTCGAAACCGCCTACGACTACCTGCTCCGCGTCCGCAACGAACTTCACTACCATACCGGCCGCGCCACCGATGTGCTGGGCAAAAGCGTCCAACCCGCCGTCGCCCACAATCTTGGATTCACCGACCGTTCGCCCAGCCGGCGGCTCGAGAAGTTCATGCGCGAAGTTTACACCCACGCGCGGAACATCTATTTGATCAACCGCACCCTGGAACAGCGCCTCGCGCTCTTGCCCGCGCCCAAGCGGCTCCAGTTTCTGCGCGGTTTCATCGCCCGCCGCCGCCAGCGCGCCGACGAGCAAACTGTGGACGGTTTCAAATTCATCGAGGGCCGCATCCATGCAGTGTCGGCCCGGGTGTTTCGCGATCAGCCCCGGCGGTTGATGCGCGTCTTCCTCCACGCGCAACAACGCGGCCTCTCGCTTCATCCCGATCTGGCCCAGCTCATTCGCAACCAACTCTCGCTCGCCGACCGCGCCTTTCTCTACGACGAACACGTCCGCGAAACCTTCCTGGGCATTCTAAACCAGCGCGGCAATGTCGCGCCGATTCTTCGCTCGATGCACGAAACCGGCCTGCTCGGAAAGTACCTTCCCGAATTTGGCCGGCTCACCTGCCTCGTCCAGCACGAGTTTTATCATCAATACACCGCGGACGAACACACGCTCGTCTGCCTCGAACAAGTGGACCGGGTTTGGGAAGCCAAGGACAAACCGTACACCGAATACACCGAGTTGCTCAAAAAGTTGGACCGCCCGTTCCTGCTTTATCTCGCCTTGCTGCTGCATGACACCGGCAAGGCCGAAGGCCACCGCAAACACGCCGAAGCCAGCAGCCAGCTCGCCGCCCGCGTCGCCGTCCGCCTTGGCCTCGACGGCTCGGCCACGCACAATTTGCGCCTGGTGATCGAAAGCCATCTCGCCATGGCCACCGTCTCTCAGCGCCGTGACCTCGAAGACCCCGCGGTCATCCGCGCCTTCGCCGGCCAAATCCAGAATGTCGAGGCGCTCTCCCTGCTGACCCTGCACACCTTCGCCGATTCGCTGGCCACCAGCAACAAGCTCTGGAACGACTTCAAGGATCTGCTGCTCTGGACCCTGTACCGCAAAACCATCGCCGTCCTTACCGGCAACACCGAGTTCCTGCTCGCCGATGCGAAGCAACGCGAATTGCTTGCGGAGGAAGTCCATCGCGCCCTGCCGGGACGCATCAGCGAGGAGGAGTTGCATGCCCATTTCGGCACGCTGCCAGGACGTTATTTCCAAATCCATTCCGCGCCTGAAGTCCAGCGCGATCTCGTCCTGACCCACCGCTTCCTCCATCTGCAAATCGCCGAGGAAAGCAACGCCCTCGAACCCGTCATCGACTGGCACAACGAACCCGACCGCGGCTACACCGTCGCCAAGATTTGCACCTGGGACCGCGCCGGCCTGTTCAGCAACATGACCGGCTCCTTTAGCGCCGCCGGCCTGAGCATCCTCAGCGCGCAAATCTTCACCCGCGCCGACGCCATCGTGCTCGACACCTTTTACGTCGTCGATGCGAAGACCGGCACCCTGGCCAACCGCGAGGAACGCGAGAAATTCGAGGCGCTTTTGGTCAAGGTCCTCACCGGCGGCGAGGTGGATTTTCACGCTTTGATCGCCAAACAAGGCGCGAGCCGCCCGCCCTATCAATCCTACGAAGGCGACCGCATCCCCACCCGCATCCATTTCGACAACGAGACTTCCGACACCCGCACCGCCATGGAAGTGGAAACCGAAGACCGCCTCGGCCTCCTGCACGCCATCTCCCAAGGCCTGGCCGAACTCGACCTGAACATTTCCGCCGCCAAAATCGTCACCGAAAAAGGCGCTGCCATCGACACCTTTTACATCAACGAACACGACGGCGCGAAAATCTACGACCCCGGCCGCCAATCCTTCATCGAGCGCAAAATCCGCAGCGCCATCACCAATCTCGGCTAACGTACCCCGGTCTAATCACTTCGTCGTCCACTTTACCGCCCCGGTAATCGTCCTCGGCCCTCAGACCCGACACAGAACCAACCCATACTCGACTCCAAGTCCCGGAGGGACGAAAGAATGTCGTTCTGGAATTGACGCTCTCTTTCATCCCTCTGGATGCGCCTGCCTACCCCTCCCAAAAAATCACTGTAAAAGCTCCGCCCTCCTTGCATAATGAACCGGCATTAATGGCTGAATACAGTCCAGTTCAACCTGGTTCGGGGATGACGCGCCCGCGCAAGCAGCACTTGCGAGGGCTCCTCGTCACCCTGCTTTTCTTCGCCGCCTGCTTCGCGCACGGGGCGGCAACTGAGTTGCTGCCGCCCGGTTTTCGACCGGTGCCGGTGGGAGTTCATGCTCTCGTCGGCGCGAAGGTTGTGGTCAAACCGGGGCAGGTTTTGGATTCCGCCACGATTATTGTCCGGGATGGCCATATCGAGAAAGTGGGCAAGGACATAACGGCCCCGGCGGACGCGCGCATTTGGAACCTGAAAGGAATGACGGTCTATGCGGGGTTCATCGACCCGTACGTTTCGTTCGGCAAAAGCGGTGGGCGGCCCGACAAGCCCGAACCCGCGCCGTCCGACGACACCATCATTGATCTTACTGCGGGCAACGTGAAGTTTTTCGGCGTCAATCCCCAGGAACGTGAAGCCGGCACGGAAGGCCCGGGCTATCAGGTCGCCCGCGTCACGCCGGAGCGGCGCGCGGTGCAAACCTTCTCGCCGGATCGCAAAGCGCTCGAAGCTTTGCGCGAGTTGGGATTCACCGTCGCCAATGTCAGGCCGGACAAAGGCATCATCCGCGGCACCAGCGTCCTGGCGGCATTGTCGGATACCGGGCCGAACCGTGCGATCATCAAGCCGGACGTCTTTCAGAATGTCGTGTTCGAGCCGGGCGAACGCCGGCCCGCCGTTTACCCGGAGTCGTTGATGGGTGTCATTGCCGTGGTCCGGCAAAGTTTTCTCGATGCGCAACACTACGCGCTGGACCAGGCGGATTATCACAAGCATCCCGAACGCCCCCGCCCGCCATTCGATCCCGCGCAAGAAGCGCTCGGACCGGCGCTCGAAAAAAAGATGACCGTGATCTTCGAGCCCCGGGAAGCGCTGATGGTGGATCGCGCAACGCGGATTGCCCACGAGATGAACGTGAACTTTTGCATCGTCTCGTCCGGGCAGGAATGGCGTCGGCCGGAACTGGCCAAGGCGGCGGGCGTCCCGTTTATCGTGCCGCTGAATTTTCCCTCGGGGCCGCACTTGCCGCAGGAGGAGGATTGGGAGCAGGTGACACTGGATGAATTGCGCGCGTGGGACTGGGCGCCGGAGAACCCGGCGGTGTTGCACAACCAGGGGCTCGACATTGCCTTCACCACGCACGGCCTGGCCCAGAAAAAGGATTTTCGCAAAAACCTCCGGCTGGCCATTGACCGCGGCCTTTCCGAAGACAACGCGCTCGCCGCTCTAACCACCGTACCCGCACACTTGTGCGGCGTGGACAACCTGCTCGGAACCATCGAAGCCGGCAAGCAGGCAAACCTGACCATCGTGGATGGCAAGGGCTATTTCGATCCGGAGTCGAAAGTGCAATCGGTCTGGATTGACGGGGTTTTCCACCGCGTTTTCCCGGGCGACACGAAGGAAGAAAAACCGGGGAAGCCGGCCGTGGCCACTGAGGAAAAACCGCCCGCCGCTCCGGATGAGGAAAAGTCGAACGAGGCAAAGGAAACCTCGATGGCTGGCGAAGGCGAAAAAAGCAACGATGACAAAAAGCAGGCGGATAAGGAAAAGAAGCTCGCCAAACTAAAGGAATTGCAGAAGCGGGTCGCTCATTCACCCCTGGACGGTCGCGGCGCGCTGACGAACCCGCCCGTCGTGCTGGTTCGCAATGCGACGATTTGGACCTGCGGACCGGAGGGGAAAATCGAACACGGCGACCTGCTCGTGACCGAAGGGAAAATCCAGAAGGTGGGCGCGCATCTGTTCGACAACGCGCATCTCCCCAAGGACGCGTTCGTTATTGAAGGCGACGATTTGCACGTGACCCCCGGCCTGATCGATTGCCACAGCCACAGCATGATTCTCGGCGGCGTCAACGAAGCCACGCTTCCCTCATCGGCCATGGTCCGCATTGGCGACGTCGTGAATTCCGAGACCCGGAATATTTACGATCAACTGGCGGGCGGATTGACCGTCGCCAATTTGCTCCACGGCTCGGCCAATCCCATCGGCGGGCAGAATTGCGTGATCAAATTGCGCGACGGCGAGCCGCCCGAGGGCCTCAAATTCAAGGACGCCCCGGCAGGGATTAAATTCGCGCTCGGCGAAAACGTGAAGCAATCGAACTGGGGCGAACGCAATACCACGCGTTTTCCCCAAACCCGCATGGGCGTGCAAACCTTTTACGCCAACCGGTTCACCGCCGCGCAGCAATATCTGAAGGCCTGGTCGGATTTCAAAAAATCGGGCGGCCCGCCGCCGGCTCGTGATTTGGAATTGGAAGCCATCGGCGAAATTATCGAAGGCCAGCGCATGATTCATTGCCATGCCTATCGGCAGGACGAGATGCTGATGTTGATGCGCCTGATGGAAAAGTTCGGCGTCAAGGTCGGCAACTTCCATCACGTCCTGGAAGGTTATAAAATTGCCGATGAAATCGCGCAGCATGGCGCGGGCGGCACGACGTTCGCGGATTGGTGGGCATATAAAATTGAGGCGTTTGACGCAATTCCTTACAACGGCAGCCTCATGCACGACCGCGGTGTGCTGGTGTCCTTTAACTCGGACTCCAACGACCTCGCGCGCCGGCTTTATCTCGAAGCTGCCAAGGCGGTGAAGTTCGGCGGCATGTCGGAAGAGGAAGCGCTCAAGTTCGTAACGCTCAACCCGGCAAAGCAACTTCGCATCGACAAACACGTCGGCTCGCTCGAACCCGGCAAGGACGGCGATTTTGTCATTTGGTCGAAAGCACCGCTCGATTCCGCCACGGTTTGCGAGCAGACCTGGATTGAAGGAAAACAATATTTCGACAGCTCACGCGCGGAAGCGCGCGCCGCCGCGCTGGCCAGGGAGCGGGATGATCTGATGGCCAAGGCGAAGAAATTAAAAACGCTCTCCGGCGGTGGTGACGGTGGCGGCTCCGGAGACAATTCCTTCTTCGACGTTTCGCTGGAACACCTTTACGACGGCATCAACCGTCATTGCGATGACGATTAATTTGAAAAGCGGCGTCTTGCAGAATCGCCAGACGGATAACGACTCGCTTACTCTCCGCAGCAGGGTAGGGCGCGCCACTCCGTGCGCGCCGCCGCAGGCACGCGGGCGAGCGGCGGGCTTCCTCTCTGTGCCTCTGTGCCTCTGTGGTTTTCTCCTTCTCTCCGCACTGCTCGTCGTTGCCCCCGCTCGCGCCGAATCGCTGCTGTTGTGCAACGCCATTGTTCACACGGTTTCCGGAGATAACCTCGCGCATGGCTCGGTTTTCATCGAAAACGGAAAAATCGTCGAAGTGAGAGATGACCCGAAATCCACCCTCTCGGAGGAACATCCGAACGCCACCGTCATTGACCTCGAAGGCCAGCATCTTTATCCCGGCATGATTGCGTTGAACAGCGCGCTGGGCTTGAGCGAGATCGAGTCCGTTCGCGGCACGCTGGACAGCACCGAGATTTCGGAATTTCATCCGGACGTGGAATCCTGGATCGCCGTCAACCCGGATTCGGAATTGATTCCCGTGACGCGCGCCAACGGCATCACGCATGCCGAACCCGTGCCGCAAGGCGGCGTGGTTGCGGGGCTGTCCGGCCTCGTGGCCTTCGATGGCTGGACAGTCGAGCAGATGACGATCAAACATCCCACCGCCTTGCATGTGTACTGGCCCGCCATGCAGCTTGATACCACGCCGAAAGAAAAACTCCGCGACCCGACGAAGTTCAAATCCCTCGAAGATCAGGCCAAGGAACGTCAGACGAAGTTGCGGGCGCTTGATGATTTCTTTGCCGATGCGCGCGCCTATGCGAAGGCTCGCGAGGCCGGCACTTGCAATCTGAATCCGCCCTGGGAAGCCATGCTGCCGGTGATCCATGGGGACGTTCCCATCGTCATCCACGCCGACGAATTGCGCCAGATCAACGCGGCCGTGAAATGGGCGCAGACCAACGGCTTTGGCATCATTCTCGAGGGCGGGCGCGACGCCTGGCGCGCCGCGAGCCTGCTCGCCGAGCGGCACATCCCGGTCGTCTATCAAGGAATTTGGGACACCTCGAACGATTACGAGGGTTACGACGTTCACTTCAAGGCGCCGGAAATTTTGCGCCAGGCCGGCGTGAAAGTCGCATTCTGCCATGGCTCGGATAGTTTCAACAACGCGATGAGCAAAAATCTGCCTTACGCCGCGGCGCAGGCCGTTGCTTTTGGCTTGCCGGAAAATGAAGCGCTCAAGGGATTGACGCTTTATCCCGCCCAATTCCTCGGCGTGGCCGACCGTTTGGGCTCCATCGAAGCCGGCAAGGAAGCCACCTTGTTCGTGGCCGACGGCAACATCCTGGACATTCGCGCGAATGTGAAACGGATGTGGATCGCCGGCCAGGAAGTCAGCCTCGCCAGCCGCCACACGCGCCTTTACGAGAAATACAAAAACCGCCCGCCGCCAAAATGAATACTCCCGGGATAACTGATGCAAGCGCGGCTAATTCAAGAAATCGTAGCAGCCGCGAACGCAAAGGAATATCCCTGTTCTACACGGCGCGTGCTTGCGTTATACTCCTCGCATTCGCCCCATTTCTCGCATCCCGTTCTCTCGCGGCCCCATTGCCTGACGCCACTCCCACCCCGCTCCTTAACGCCCACGCGCACAACGATTATGAACACACGCGCCCGCTCTTCGAAGCCCTCGAGCAAGGCTTTTGCAGCGTCGAAGCCGACATCAACCTGATCGATGGCAAACTGCTGGTCGCCCACAACCCCAAGGAAGCCGTGGCCGACCGGACGTTGCAATCGCTTTACCTCGATCCGCTCCGCGAACGCGTAAAGAAGAACGGCGGACATTTGTATCCCGGCGGGCCGGAATGCACGCTGTTGATCGATTTCAAGACGGACGGCAAAACCACCTACGCAGCATTGCGCGAAGTGCTCAAAGAGTATTCGGACATCCTGACGGTCTTTCGCGATGGCAAAAAGGAAACCAAAGCCATCACCGCCGTGCTCACGGGTGGTTATCCGCGGGATTTGTTGGCCGCCGATACCGTCCGCTACGCCGCCGGCGACGGAAAGCTTCCCGACCTGGACAGCAACCCGCCCGCAAACCTCGTCGTTTGGATCAGCGAGGATTGGAAGCAGCATTTTAAGTGGGACGGAACCGGTGTCATGCCCGGCGACGAGCAAGCCAAACTTAAACAACTGGTTACGAAAGCCCACGACCAAGGCCGGCGCATCCGCTTTTGGGACACGCCGGATCAAGTTGTCTTTTGGAAAGAGTTGCAGGTCGATAACGTGGATTTGATCAACACGGATGACCTGGCCGGTCTGGCCAAGTTTCTAAACACGGCACATTAATTGATGCGATTGCGCCGGGAGCAAGTCGCGTATGGTTGCGGCCAGTTCAAAACTCGTGTCAGCCGACGTAAGGAGGCTCAAATCTCAGATTGCCAAGCCCGCGAATGTTGCCTATATTTTTTTTGTGATGGCGGCCGGTAACACAACCACGACTTTGTAGCGTCTGCGGACAGAACCGCGGACGCCAACGCCTCGATTTGACTTTCGAGGCGTTTTTCTTTGCGTTAGAACTAAATTTATGCCCGAACCCGAAAAGCAATCGAACGAACGGAAAACCCTGGATGATCGCCAGAAGATGACCGAATTGGAGCGCATCCGCCACTCCTGCGCGCACGTGCTCGCCACGGCCATCCTGCGCCTTTGGCCGGAGGCGCAGTTCGCCGCCGGTCCGCCGGTCGAGAACGGCTTTTATTACGACGTGGACCTGCCGCATCGCATCGCGCCCGAGGATTTCGAGAAAATCGAGGCGGAGATGAAGAAGGAGATCAAGGCCAACAACGTGTTCGAGAAGATGGTCGTTCCACGCGAGCAGGCGCTGAAGGACGCGCAAAGTGGACGGCTGGCGGCCCTCGGCGAGCGCGGCTTCCCCAGCAAGTTCAAATTGGACATCGTCCAAAACATTCCCGAGCACGAGCCGATTTCCTATTACAAGAACGGCGATTTCATCGACCTGTGCGCCGGCCCGCACGTGATGCGCACCGGCAACATCGGCGCGTTCAAGCTCACTTCCGTCGCCAGCGCGTATTACAAAGGCGACGAAAAGAACCCGCAACTCCAGCGTATTTACGGCACCGCCTTCAAGAACAAGACCGAGATGGAGGCCTACTTCAACATGCTGGAGGAGGCGAAGAAACGCGATCATCGCAAGATTGGGCAAGAAATGGGCATCTTCGCGATGGACCCGGATTACACCGGTCCCGGCCTGCCGCTCTGGCTGCCGAAAGGCGGCGCGATCATCGAAGAACTGGAGAAGCTTGCGAAGGAAACGGAATTCGCTGCGGGTTACCAACGCGTCCGCACACCACATCTGGCGAAGGAAAAGATGTATCTCACCAGCGGCCACCTGCCGATACTTTATGCGGAATCAATGTTTCCGCCTATGGAATTGGACGAACTAAAGAACAAGCCTGAAAAGCGAGACGAACGCGACCAGTTGGGTGAAAAAGTGGAGAAATTGAAAAGTTTGGTTCTTGCTGAAGCGGACAATCTCGTTACCGAAGGAGAAGGATCAACTCAACGCACGGATTTGGTTGGACAAGAAAGAGAAAAATTTCTTCTTGAGAAAATTCGTGAAATCCGAGACGAAGGGAACTTGGATCCAGGACTCGCAAGCCTCCTAGCTGAATTTGAGACTGAGCACGGCAATTTGTTAATGATGCCACAGCCGACTTACTATTACCTCAAAGCCATGAACTGTCCGCATCACCACCGCATTTTTGCGGCGGAGCCGCGCAGTTATCGCGACTTGCCGTTGCGCCTGGCGGAATACGGCACCTGCTATCGCTACGAACAATCCGGTGAACTCTTCGGCCTCATGCGCGTGCGCTCGCTCAACATGAACGACGCACACATCTATTGCACCGAGGAACAATTCGCCGCCGAGTTCAACGCGGTGAATGAAATGTATCTCAAGTATTTCAAGATTTTTGGCATTGACAAATACATCATGCGTTTCAGCACGCACGATCCCTCGCGGCTCACCGGCGACAACGCCAAGTTCGTCAACGAACCAGAACTCTGGAAGAAAACCGAGGACCTCGTCCGCCAGACGTTGATCGATTCGAAGATCAATTACGTCGAAGTGCCGAACGAAGCCGCGTTCTACGGCCCGAAGATCGACGTGCAAGTCTGGAGCGTGATTGGCCGCGAATTCACCCTGGCGACCAACCAGGTCGATTTCGCCGTGCCGAAACGTTTCGGCTTGGTCTATCGCGACCGCGACAACACCGAGAAGACGCCGCTGTGCATTCATCGCGCGCCGCTGGGCACGCACGAGCGATTCATCGGCTTCCTCATCGAGCATTACGCCGGCAACTTCCCGCTCTGGCTCGCGCCCGAACAGGTCCGCGTCCTCACCATCGGCGACGACGAGGCGCTGGTGAATTACGCGAAGCTGATCGTGAACGAACTCCGCGCCAGCATGGTTCGCGCCGAATCCGACTTCGGCACCGACAAAATCAACGGCAAAATCCAACGAGCCGAGCAGGCCAAAGTCCACACCATGCTCGTCATCGGCCCCCGCGACATGGAAGCCGGCAACGTGAGCGTCCGCGTCCACGGCAAAGGCAGCCTCGGCGCGAAACCGAAGGCGGAAGTGATAACGGATATTTTACAGGCGATCAAAGAACGTCGCCCTTAATGGTGGGCCGAACACCGGCTCGACATACCACTCCGCGAACTCAAACACCCGCACCAGGTCGAAGGCTGGTTGAATGAGCTTGGTCAGGCACTGCAAACCCGCAGCGAGATGATCTTGATCGGCTCCGACGGACTGCCGTGGCATGCCGCTCAAAAAGAAACGTCACAACCCTGTTACCCGAGGGCAGCATGGACGTCGATCCAATTACGGATTCCGAGTAGGTGGCCTATGCCGCTATGAGGCGCTCATCGGAAGCGAGTTTGAGCGTATGCACGGCTGGCATGTGAATCCCTCAATGCTCGCATCTCAACCACCAGCATCGTTCATCAAGTAAATCTCACACCAACCAACCTCACGTCACGGCAAGGGCACACCACGGTAAAAGCGCAGGTTGAAGTTAGTGGCGTTGGTGTCCTTGTATTGGAGCGTTCCTGTGTAATTGGTCAACGTAATCAGCGGCAGCCAGTTAGTCAGGTTGGTGGAGGCATCAAAGCGGTAGGCGACTGGTATTTCACCGGTCAAATTGAGTTGGAAACCCGCCTTCAGGCCAAGCCCCGTCAACGGCGTGAAGCCGAAGTTGTAGATCTTTGAAAAATTGGCGTAGATCGTTTTGCTTGGCCCCATCGAAATGGTCAGCGGATTCTGCGTGCCGCTGGCGTCACCGCTCCAACCCAGGAAGACCTGGTTCGTCTCGGGCGTCGCGGTAATCGTGACCGCTTGGCCGTTGGTAAACACATTGGCCTGCGGCACCACGGAAACGCGACCGTGACCCACCGGAATGACGGCAAGGGAAACCTGATTGCTGCCCAGCGCCACAAAGAGCGCCGACACGGTCGGATTGGCGTTGGTCAAAACAAAATACAACGGGTTGAAATTGCCGCTGGCCGCATTGCCCCACAGTGCAAAATAGTTGTTCGTTTGGGGCAAGGCACTAAGTTGCACACTCATCCCGAACGGATACAGCGCCGCCGACGGCGACCGCAACACCGACCCTCCCGCAGAGGACGCTGTGCCCAAGCTCGTGCCAAACAGCGCCTGCACCGATCTGTTGCCGTTCATCAAAACGCTGTTGGTCAGGTTTGTCCCCGAGACATCGCCCGCCCATTGCAGGAACGACCAACCGTTGGAAGGCGTGGCCATCAGGCCCACCACTGAATTGCTCAGATACGGCGAATTCGTCGGGTTAAGCGAAATGGTTCCTCCACCCGCAGTGATAGTCGTCAGGGTATAAGTCGGAACGATGGTGACGCTGATGGGATCAGATAATCCAGATTGGATAAAGTTTGCGTCGTAACCAAGCGCTTGCAGAGTGGCAGCCTGGTTCAGTATGAATGGGCCCGCGTACGGGGTCGAGGCAAAGCTCGGGGTACTACCGTCCAGCGTGTAGAAAACGTCCCCGTTGGTGAAAAAGTTTTGCAGTTGAATCATCACCTGGTTGCCGAACGTGTATTGTGCGTTGGACAAAATCTGGCCATTACCCAAGACAGTAATGACTTGGACTTTCAAGAGCGCATTAGAACTGGTCACCGAAGCCAATATGTTTGATGCCCTGACCGCGTAAGTGCCGGCATCGGAAGGCTGCACATTCGTCAAAACCAACGAAGAGTTAGTCGCGCCAGCCAGATCGCCACCGTTCAACTGCCACTGGTAGCCGAGTGGATTGCTCCCCGTTGCTGCCGCAGTGAAAGTGACGTTTGTGCCCGGCTTGACTGTCTTGCTTTGCGGTTGTGCCACGAAAGCTGGAGGCAAAGGGCACTTGCTGAGAGCTTGGGCGGCATAAATACCCTGAATTTCTGCCGCAGGCAATGCGCGATTATAGATAGCCACTTCGTCCAGCAGACCTGAGAACGGCTGGCAGCTTGACGACGTGCCAATTGTTAACGGCTGTGTGTTGGTAGGGCCCAGCGTCCCGCTGCCCGTGGCCAAAAGCACCCCGTTTGTATAGAAACGGAACGTGGCACCGTCGAAAGTGCCCGCCAAATGTATCCAATCATTGGTTGGCAGCAATACATGCGTAAATGCACCTACTGAAGGGCCGCCGCTAAAGTGCACTCCGTTGTTCGTATCCATGGCCATATGATAGTTCCACGTGGCGCCACAACCCGCGCTTCGCTTGCCCAGAATGTTTAGCGTAGTCAAAGCGCCGGTACGATAAGCCCAAAGTTCGACAGTGATCGAAGAAGTCGGAGCAAAGTTCAGACTGGGGGCGTTCGGAACCTGAACAAACGAACTTACTCCGTCGAATCCGAACGCGCGTCCCACCTTCCCAGCCCCAAAAGTCACGTTATTGAATAATGTCCCGCTATTCGTTCCGAGATTGTCATTTGCATTTCCCTCGCCCGACCACCAAGCAACTAGGTTGGAGGGCGAGACGCAAACCGGGTTGGTCACAACGAGGAACGCATTCGAGCTGGTAGCGAAGCCACCTGTATTTGTGATGAACACCGAGTAAATGCCACCGGCAGTCAGTTGAACATTGGTCAGCGCCAGTAACGAAGCTGTGGCACCCGGAAGATTAGTGCCGTTGAGCTGCCACTGATACGCAAAAGGATTCGAACCCGCAACTGATACACTAAAACTCGCATCAGCACCGGCTGGCACGGTGTGGCTCTGGGGCTGTGCCTGAATCGAGGGCCCCATCATGCACCTGCCGGCACTGGCCGCATTATAAATCGCCTGTATCTCGGCAGAGTTTAAGGCTCGATTGTACACCGCAGCCTCATCAATTTGCCCGTCGAAATAGTTCTGATTATTTTCATTACCTCCAATGCGCAAATTGGACGTGGCGAAATTGATGGTGGCAGGTCCGATCGCGTTCGTTGCAATTGGTTGTCCGTTGAAATAAAGTTTCATTGCCGAGTGATCGTACGTAAAAGCCACATGATTCCAAGCCCCGAGGGTAATGGGAATGGGGCAACTGATGGTTGCTGAAGGCCATCCCTGTCCGGGACTGTTGAAAAATCCCTGGAGAGAATTCCGGGACAAAAAGAATTCATAGCCGTTATTCCCTCCCACACCTCCCATCTTGGAGACAATGTCTCGATCGCTATTAGTGCTGCGAGTATTGATCCAGGCCTCGATGGTCAACTGATTGGTTATGCGCAGGCTGGGTGAGTCAGGCACGATCACATTACCGCTCAGTCCATCGAAATTAAACGCCTCGCCTACTGCACCCGCTGTAAAACCTACGCCGCCTTGTGGCAGACCACTGTTCGTCCCCATGTTGTCGTTGGCATTGCCTTCGCCGGCCCACCAACTGATCAGATTGCTGACTACAGAGTCACAAACTGGCACATTCACACTCAATGACGCGTTTGAACTAGTTATGAAACCAAAGGCATTCGAGATGGTCGCCGAATAGACGCCAGCGTTAGCCAATTGGACATTGGTGAACAATAGTGATGAAGCGGTTGCTCCGGCCAAATTCGTGCCGTTTAAGCTCCATTGATAGGCTAGTGGCGTTGAACCATCTACGAGGACCGCGAGAGAAACACTCTGTCCGACTAGGGCAGCCTGGTTTTGCGGTTGAACCGCTATTAGAGGTGGCTGGCCGCATTTTCCGAATGATCCAGACAAATAAATGCTCTGGATTTCGGAGGACGACAACGCCCGGTTATAGAGGGTGACTTCATCCAGCAAGCCAACAAAGGGAACGCCGCAGCCCCCGGACGATCCCAGCATTAAGGGAGCGTTGTTGAGGGGGCCAAGGGTGCCAGTACCCGTGGCTGCCACTACTCCGTTGGTGTAAAACAGAAAAGTGCTGCCATCAAAGGTCGCCGTCAAGTGCATCCACGTATTAAGCGGGAAAGGCAGATGGGTAAAGACCCCGCCGCTGTAAGTCGGACCGCCACTGTCGCTGTTGAAATGCAAACCATTGTTCGGATCGTAGGCCATTTGGTATTCCCAAGTGAGGCCGCAGCCTGTGTCTCGCTTGCCAAGAAAGCTGAATGAGGTTTGGGTAACTGTCGTGTATGCCCAAAGCTCGACTGTCATGGGAGAAGTGCCCGTAAAATTCAAGCTCGGCGCGGTGGGAATCTGCACAAAGCCACTTCCATCAAAACTGAACGCATGCCCCACTTCCCCTGCGGTAAAGCTGACTCCGCCTTGCAAGGTTCCTGAATTTGTCCCCGCTGTATCAACAGCGTTGCTTTCCCCCCGCCACCAGCCAATTATACCGGCTGGATTTGGAGTACAACCGGGAGGGATTACCGTGAGAAAGGCATTGGAACTCGTAATCGTTCCGAGACTATTGCTGACGGTTACGGAATAACCTCCGCTAGTCGATAACACATTCGTCACAGCAAGTGTGGTCTGTGTGGCTCCGGTAATATTCGTGCCACCCAATTGCCACTGGTATTTTAACGGGCTGGCACCCACAGCGGTCGCCGTGAAGGTCACATTAGCGCCTGCAAAAACCGTCTGGCTCTGTGGTTGGACAACGAAGTAAGGCGGCGGCAGGCACTTGCCAAAACTACCAGCATTGTAAATAGCCGCGATCTCGTTGGATGATAAGGCACGGTTGAAAATGTCCACCTCATCTATGAGGCCGTGAAAGTAACGTCCTCCGCAACCACAAGACGTGCGACCGTCCTCGGAACCGATCGTTACGGTACTATTGACGAACATCGGTGAGATCGTACCCGACCAAGGTCTCGGATTGCCAAACGCGCGGCCATCCAGGTACATTTGCATATTAGTGCCATCGTACGTGCCGGCGACATGATGCCATTCTCCAGCCGGGAAGGTCATGCCAATACCATTCAAGTCCGAGGTGCCCGGCCAGAAGCCTCCACTATTGGTACTCAAAAAGAGGTTTAGACCTACGTGACCTGGCGTGCTGTTCATTTCGATACCGTAGAAGTCACTGGTGACCAACCCTTCGATGGCAGAACCTATCGGGTTGCTCGGATCAGAATTCATCCAGAAGTCAATCGTGACCTGATTGCTGACATCCAGACCAGGAGACCTGAGGATGTTTATGTACTGGCCATTGCCATTCACGCTGAATGCCTGTCCTACTTCGCCCGGAGCGAATCCCGCCCCATTGACCAATGTCCCATCGTTGGTGCCGAACCTATCATTCGCATTGCCTTCGGCTGCCCACCACGAGATCAAGCCCAAGGGGGTTGAAGTACAACCGACTATTGAAAGTAGCGCATTGGAGCTTGTAACTGAACCTCCGGCATTGGTTATTACAACCGAATAATTGCCAACATTGGTAGATTGCACATTGGTGAGAGTCAAACTGGTGCCCGTCGCACCTGTCAGATTTGTGCCACCAAATCGCCACTGATAACTTAGAGGCGCAGCTCCAACGGCAATTACCGTAAAGGTAACATTTGTTCCCACCGGCACAGTTTGGCTCTGAGGCTGAGCGGTGATGGCAGGAGGGATAAGACATTTGCCGACACTGCCGGCATTATAAACTGCCTGAATCTCGGATACTGATAGTGCGCGATTGTAAAATGATGCTTCGTCAATCAAACCAGCAAAACCCGGGCAACTCGAAGACGTGCCCAGGTAAACCGGAGCTCCGTTCGGAGCTCCTAAATCCCCGGTCCCGCTTGCGGCCAGAACACCGTTGGTATAAAAAAGAAAATTCGTGCCGTCGAAAGTAACCGCCAAGTGCATCCAAACATTTGTGGGCATCTGGAAGCCGGTCGCTACCGAGCCATTTCCTGCAGTGAATGCCAAGCCCGCCCCCGGAGTGAGCGAAATTTGGTATTGGATGGCGCCACAAGCGCTGCCTCGTTTCCCAAGCAGGTGCATGGTCGTTGCCGAGCCGATGCGATTTGCCCACAATTCGATCGACATTGGGGCATTCGAAGTAAAGTTGAGCGCGGAATCGCCGACGATCTGGATGAAACTGGAGGTGCCATTAAAACTAAACGCCTGACCCACCTCTCCCGTTACGTAAGCGGGGTTGAAAAACGTGCCGTTCCCTGTGCCGGCACTGTCATTGGCATTACCTTCGGCGCGATACCAACCGACCAGACCTGGGGGAGCATTGGTGCAGGTCTGAGAACGAACCACGAAAGGAAACATCAGGAAAACAGCCGCGAAAAAGTGCCAAACGGGAAAAAGCTTTCTGCCGTTGCACTTCTCAATGGTCCGATTCCAACAAGGCCGCGCCATAGGTTTCATTTTTCCTTCAGAGTCAATGGTTGTTAAATTCGTCTAACTACTATTGTCTTGGATGTGCTGAGAATGGCAAGCGCGAAATGCACACGTTTTTGTTTCGAGAAAGGCAAAACAACAGTACCGACGCAAAAAAGGCACCGGATCAGCTGGATCTGTAGTTTGCGATCCATTGTTCATGGCGAAGGTATCTGGAGGACACGGAAGAACATCCAGGGTGCGCTGTTCACTGTTATATCGGAAGGAAATGGATAAATCGCAGTTGGGCCTGGGGCGTTGGTGATGGTCGTCACCACGGTCCAATTGACGAGATTTGTCGAGCTTTCCACTTCATAGCTTTCACCCAGAACCGAAGGCCAGTTGAGGGTCAGGACATTCGTTGTACCAAATGATTGCTGCGTCAGTGACAAGTTGATCGGGATACCGCTGATCAGCAGTCCGTTGGTTGAAACCACTGCACGAATTGTATAGGTGACATTTGTCGGGTCCTGGTCGGGTACTGCCAGAAACCATTGATCGTTGATATTGGTCCCCAAGAGATTCGTTCGAATGACGATCTGTTCGGTGTTTGTCCCCGGATAGAAGCTGGCACCAAAATAGGGCGGGGCATAAGGAAGGCTGGCCCGCTGCAGGTTCAAATCCGCATTGCCGCTGAGACTGTACAGTTCAAACAAGGCTGCTGAGTTGGTATGATCTACGACAAACCGGAAGAAGTTCGTTGGTACTAAACCCGAAGCGGAATGATATTGGAATGGGATTCCATTGGTCAAAGTGATAATGGTGGGCGGGGGGAACTCCGTAGCCCGGACGGCGTACGTAACCGGGTTGATGTCTTGGTTGAATACACCCAAGTACCATCGCCCTGCATCTAATGCGACCGGCGTGGAATTGGTTACCACCAGTAAAGCCTCGTTATTGGTACCAGGATTATCGCTGATGTAAGCGTGCGTGACAAGATCTGGCAAAGGCGGTCCTCTGGAGACCACAAGATCCACATTCCCATTGAGATTAAAGAGTTCAAAAAGCGCCGCCACTCCATTGCTGGAAACGTCATACTGGTAATAGCGCGGGACATTGCCGGTTCCTAACGTGTTGGTTAGTGCCAGCCCGTTCGTCAGGGTTGTGATATCGAAGCTCACTTCGATCGTGAAATTGACGGTCGAGGAAGTGAGGTTGGTAATACCCAAATAGTATCGTTGGGCGGGTACCAGCCGCGGACTTCCCGAATTCGTGCGAAGGGTTGCTACACCGGCCATTGTCGGTCCCAACAACAGAACATCAGATGCGTTGGTTCCGGGCAGCACATTCTGATTGAATAGCAGATCCACGTTGCCACTGGCGACCAGGATATTCGTGGCAGCGTTCGCCCAGGCTGGCACATCCACTTCGTAATATCGGATCTCGAACGGATTGACCGTGTTGGTGTTTGGGATTGCATGCGACAACGGAATGGCAAAGGGCACAATGGTGTCGAGGTTCAGGCTCAGTTGCCAGCTTACCAGGGTCGGAGCGATACGGGCGGGAGGTCCGGCGCGGTTGTCCAACACTTCCAACAGCCATTCACCCTGCGAACGCTCGCCCACAATTTGGGCCAGCGAATCCTCGGGCAGGAAGTAGTTGTTCCCACTAACCACTCCGCTCAAGACGAACGAATCAAACAGCATGCCCGAAGGACTGTTAGTTGAATCGATTTCCAGTGGTGTGCCGGTTTGCTGAGCCGTGAAAAGCGTGTGGTTTGTCCGCCAGGTGTCAACGCCCGCTAACGCGTTAGTACTGAACCCGCCCAACAGGACATTTGCCTCCGGCATACAGACGCTTGGAGGTTTGAGCAGGCCGCATTTGCCCAAATGGCCGACAGCATAAATCTCCTGAATCTCGGTCGCCGTAAGAGCGCGATTAAACATCGCCATTTCATCAATCAGCCCTTGAAAGGCCTCGCAGCCCGGCGAAGTGTCGCCAATCGTCAAGGGCTGGGAATTGATCGGCCCAAGCACGCCAGCGCCAGTTGCACTAAGAACACCATTTATGTAAAATCGGAACGTATTGCCATCGAATGTTCCCGCCAGGTGCATCCATACGCCTATTGGCATCTGCACGTGCGTGAAAGCCCCATCCGTATTGGCGCCGCTGGGGGTGCTGGCGTTGAATTGCAGGCCACTAACTTCATCCCAGGCCATCTGGTAATTGAACTGGGTGACATCGCACGCTACGCGCTTTCCTATAAAATGCGCTCTTTGCCCTGTTCCTATCCGGTAGGCCCAAAATTCGATGCTTAGCTGCGCATGCGGCGCAAAGTTGAGGTTCGGCGAGTCCGGCACCTGAATAACCGAAAACCCGTTGAAACTGAACGCCTGACCCACTTCCCCAGCCCCAAAACTCACGCCTGCCTGCGGTGTGCCGTTGTGACCCCCGATGATGTCCACATAATTCCCTTCCGCCGGCCACCATGCAATCAAGCCTTGCATTGGCGGGCTTTGTCGATAGGCATAACTTAGTTCGTAGATACCGCCCGCTTGTGTCGGCAGGGTGCGCGCTATGCGTCCATTACGTAGCGCCAGCAAGTTATTTCCCGTATTTGCCAAAGTGGGGTCGTTGATCACCGTCACTTTATTGGAGAATACATTCCAACCCTCAACCGTTGTGGGTGCCACATAGTCTCCCGCCACCGCCGTTTCAAAATCGCTGCTTAGGAAACTGGTGCTGGAGACGTTGGTCCCAAAAGGCGGCGTGACAAATTTAATCGGGATTTTGGCTGTATTAGTATCTTCGCTAAAGGTTGCATAAACGATGTGCCGTGTGATGGAGGTCACGGTGTAGTCCCACTCTGTCTCTTGCGGATTGCCGCCTTCGTTCATGATGATCACCACGTTCGTCGAGATGCCCGGGCCGTAATCAACCGTGAAGGTGCCGCTGCCGTTGATCAGACCCGAATCAAAAATCTTCACCCCGTCGTAGTAAACATGCATCGTGTCCGGCACGAAAAAGAAATCGTACGTAATGATGAGCGTGCCTTGGTTGACGCCTGTATTAAGCACGTTGGTTTCTGCCGAAGCATCGCCCGCCGTAAACACCGGAAACCCGTTGGTCGTATTGTATCCCGAACCGTAGCCGTTGGTGCTCAAGCCGCCCCGGTTCTCCGCCAGCAGTACCCTTGTCCCTTGCGGACTGATCAGGGTCAGCACCAGATCGGACGCCCGGGGATGATCAATGCGCACGCCGACCTCGGCGCTCACCACCCGGCTGTCAATTCCTACAAAATTGGTTGAGTACGTCACCGCATCATCGCCGATCAGTTCATCCCCCGCAGAAAGGAACTGGTAAGGTGCCAGAGGGGTCAAATCCAAGCCGAGAGTTTTGACAATAGTCACAGTTACCGGTGTTGGGCTGGGGTTATATACCAAGATGAACCACCGACCTGGATTTAAAGGCGGACTGTCGTACTTGGTGATCGAGAGCGAACCGCCGGGCGGATTGATCTGCGTTGTCTTGTCAAAGAGGCTGAAGGTGGGAAAGTCCCCCCGGCGGACATACAACTGCACTGGCGTAGGCGTTGCAGCGGAGATGCTGACAGAAATAGTCAGGTTCGTGGCATCTGTCGGGACGTCAATGAAGTCTTGGAAGAACGAGTTGCCGGCGATGGTGCGGGTGACGGCGTTGGTGGGGGGTTCGGGCACGATGGTGATGGTCAGGGGTGAATCCACCCGGCCGGTCTGGGTGAGGGAGTC